>Ga0308157_10008641_pt1 | contig 11517 bp, 9 predicted proteins | sample PhyBR1_FD_201035 | JGI IMG/M metagenome (GOLD analysis project Ga0308157, IMG submission 201035) | Phyllosphere microbial communities from UC Gill Tract Community Farm, Albany, California, United States - DLSLB.R1 | ecosystem: Host-associated > Plants > Phyllosphere > Unclassified | place: USA...
TTGCGACATGACAGGTAGGCTCATCTGAAGCATTCGAGTAATCGCCGTCGAGGGACGCGGTGTAGAAAAAGCCGGAGATGTGTCGCCGGGGTCCATGATCGGCTCAGTGAGGTATGGGGGTAGAGGTGGGGGTAGGCAGAATTGAAAAAGCCCCTTCTCAGGGGCTTTTTTAGTATTCTTGGCGGAGAGAGGGGGACTCGCATCCATTGCGAGTTTTTCGCTTATAACGCCCTTGCTCACTGTCTTTCAGCAGTATACACTACTCCAAATTTCTACTCCAACTTGAAAAATAATGGCGAATTTAAAGCTGCAAGGGTCTACGTATCACGCCCGTCTTACTGTGCCGAAAGATGTACGTGTCAAATTTGGCAACAAGGCCGAAATGTGGCGCACCACTGGCACGGGAGACAAACGCCTTGCAGAAATTATTGGCGCTGAGATGGTGGCCGCGTGGAAGCGTGAAGTATATTCCGCCCGTAACGGCGTCAGCGTGACAGAGTGGACGAAGGCATGGGCGAAGGAGCTTAGGAATGCCAGTAGCTTGCCTGCGGACGACTACGCCGATGGAAGCGATAGCTTGCCATCCGAAAGGGTCATCGCTGAACACGCAATGATTGAAGAACTGGAAGACATGGTGCTGGACCGCCGCTTTACTGTTCCACAAGCGAAGGCTGCCTTTGAAGTAGCCACAGGCCTGCGGGTCATCCTTGCGGACCACAAGGACGATTACATGGCTCAGTACCGCAATCACAATGTCAAGACGAAAGCGGCCTATCAGGCGGCTGTAGCCCGGTTCGTAAATCAGTTTCCCGACGATCAGCAAGTGACGCCAAAAGCTCTCAAGGCATGGGTCACCTCCATGGTCGATAAAGAAGAACTTGCGGCGAAAACCGTAACCCGCATGCTTAATCAAGCAAGAGCTTTTTGGGCATATTTGGTAGACCATGAAATTGTCGATGATGCCCCGAACACTGCCGCATTTGCTCAGTTAAAAGTGCCCAAGACCGCAAAAAAGCAGGAGTCGGTTACTCCCTTCACTCCCAAGGAGGTGGTAGACATCCTCCGATCGCCTGTCGCAGTTGAAGACACGCAATTGACACTCTTGATCACTATCGCCATGTACACCGGGGCGCGCATAGAAGAACTGGCAATGCTGAAGAGGTCCGATCTTGATTTTGCATCGGAAGCCATAAACTTTCGGGGTACGAAGACAAAGGCAGCGGTAAGAATTGTTCCCATGCACCCGGCGTTGATTCCGATTCTGTCCAGCATCGAAGGCGATGACCCGTTCGTAATTGGCGGCTTAAACATCGACGGACGCGGCGAACGTGGCAAGGCGCTAGGGAAGAGGTTTGGTAGGTTAAAGACCGGCATGGGATTCATCCCGCGCCAACAGGTTTTCCATAGCATCCGTGCCACAGTTGCTACCATGCTTGAACAAGCTCACGTCAGCGAAGGGGTCGCAGCGGACATCGTCGGCCATGAGAAGAAGACAATGACGTACGGACTATACTCAGGAGGGTCTAGTCTGGAACAAAAAAGGGACGCAATTAAGCGGCTTGTTTACCCTATGTAGGTCAGCATATTTTTACCTGGGGACTGTGCGCCGTAAGGAAATTTACACAAAAAACCTCTTCACCCAGGTAAGCGTTTTCAGGTCCAATTGCACCCTACATAGGAGTGAAAATGACCGAAAAAGCTTACTTTCTGTACAAGACCGTGGATCTCATAACCGGCAATTATTACATCGGAGTTCACGCTACGCGGAAGCCGTTTGCTGACAACTATCAGGGAAGCGGTGACTGGATAAAGGAGTGCCGTGAACGCGGCGTTCATCTGATTACCGGAATCATCGAATTTGTGGCCACCGAGCGTGCCGCTTACGTCAAGGAAGCTGAAATAGTTACTTGGGCAAAAATCCACTCGGACCCCCTGATTAAGAACCGTGTTCCCGGAGGTTTTGGTGGCTGGCCGGGTATGACGCCAGAAAAATGCGCTCAACGTAACCGACGTATCCAGACTGACGAGGAACGAAAGAAACGGTCCAACAGGTTAACCGCTCATTACAAGACTGTTACCCACCACACCACGGGTAAACCAAAAAGCGCCGCCCAGCGGCTTGAAATGTCCAAGTCGCAGCGCGGTAGGACATTCAGTGCAGAGAGCCGTGCGAAGATGAGCGAGACCCACAAGGCTAGAATCGCCCTCTCAGGGATTAAGCCTGTGCCTCCGTGCCTGAAGGGTGTCAAGCGCAATATGAGGGAAGTGGAATGCCCTAGGTGTGGCTTTCGCGGTAAAGGGGGCAACATGACGAGGTACCACTTCGATAAGTGTAAGAACTGACACGTACCGGGATACCGTCGTAGCAGTTAGATACCAAAGCCGCCAAGGGACATTTTACTAGAGTGACAAGTTCCTATGAAGTGACCCGAGCACGTCAACCTAACACCTATTGGATCACCAACATGCATCTACATTACTGCCCCAGCAAATCCGCCCAACACAGAGGTAACCAGTGGGTGTGCGATGAGGTTGCCAAGCAATTCCTTCGCCCCACTTTTTTGCTCAGGTGTCGCATCTGCAGCATCGATCTTTTCCTTCAGCGCATTTAAAGCATTAACAATATTCTGCGTGTTATTGTCACCAATCTGAACCTGCCCACCATGAATATGAAATGTATTGGTAGGATTTTTCATTTCACTAGTTCCCGCTTTTCTTATCTTCAATTGATAATGTGCACCAAAGGCCGTCATGTCGTTATAGAAATTCACTTCAACAACATGACTTCGTTCATCGCGTCCATTTGGAAGTTGCCGCAGTATAACATCACCCTCTTCAATATCAGCTTGCGCATCCGTCACGACTATGACCTCACCCGCAAAAACAGCCATATAAGGGCCAACGATTAAACCGCTCTTTTTTTCTACCCTTGCATTTTCTTTAGGGAAGGTATTAAATGGCATATTATCTCCGGGTTCTGATATCGCGGCATCGGCATACTCTCCGCTTTGAATATCCATAATTAATGAATCGATATAAGCAATAGCTGGTTCACCCTGTCGACGCCAAAAACGATTTGCAACGCTTTCGCCCGACCTAGCAATCCGTACTGGCTTGTAGACTTTTGCCTTTAGAACTTGTGACTGCCCAGGAAGGTTATTATCAAGAAATAACACAATTTGAGACATCCACCTAGCAAAGCGTTCTTCACCAAATGACAACCCGCGCTGACTAAAGGCCCCATGTACATCCTGATCTAGACGCTGTTTGTACCCAACCAATTGCGTAATAACATAATTCGTATCCTCTTCCAAGACCTGTCTCCTACGTAAATAATTTTTTAAAACACCTTCAATTCTACACTGAGAAGTCAGTACAAAAGCATTATCGGTGCTCAGGGCGGCATCTTGCGAGGGTGAAGTTAAATTCTTTGTCGTGAAACCAAGCGCGTACTCCGATTCATGACGGCGACATGATGTGCAGCGCGAGTCACTTTTTGATGCAATACGACGCCTTTCAAAGGGCTAAAGTACCGCTGCCGAAGCGGCGTGGGGCGCGCAGGGGGCATTGACCTTCAAAACAATCGCCCTGATTACATTGCGTTTCCGCCCGTGGCCCCTCAACATCCTACGCATAAAACGCACTCACCCGCACAACGTCCAACAAGAACAACCACGCTTGACCTTTAGCCCCCTTTTTGAAGTCTATGCATAGCGTGACCACCCGGGGGGGCTTTTCCTGAGAGATGAATTTATCTTTACATCCAATGCCACCGAAGGAAAAAGTGCGGCCAACCGATTAACCTCCTTCATGCCGAAGCCTTCCCCTCCCCTTCTCAAATTTTAGCTCCACTATATTGACACTAGCATAACAGGCCGATACTGCACTGATCGACGCGGCCCAACGGAAAAAACCGAACATCACACAGTGCCGCTATCACACGGGCAGGGTCTAATGGATGAGCAACTGGAACCCTCAGGAATCTATCAGAACCTTGTAAACGCTAGAGTCTAGTGATAATATCACCACATCTAAGCTCTTTTGGTAAATTCCAATGACCACCTACGGCTACGCACGTACGTCCACAGTTGAACAAGTAGCCGGACTGGCTGATCAGGTGACTAAGCTCAAAGAAGCCGGGTGTACTGACCAGTCGATTTACCAAGAGCAGATAAGCAGCGTGAAGATGGCTGACCGGGTGGAGTTCGCAAAGGTACTCGCCAAGCTCACTAAGGGCGACGTGCTGGTCTTTACGAGCCTGTCCCGCGTGGCCCGTTCGATGATCCACATGATTGAGATTGAGGCTGCTGTGGCCGCCGTAGGGGGATCCATGCGCATCCTTGATATGGCGGTGGATACCAGCACGCCCCAAGGACGCCTGACGTTCAACCTGTTCAGCAGCATCGCCCAGTTTGAGCGAGAAAACATGCTTGAACGCCAGAAGGTCGGGATTGCCGCCGCGAAGGCCAAAGGCAAGTACACAGGGCGCGCCCCAACTGCCCAAGCGAAGGCCGCAAAGGTACTCGCAATGCATGCTAAAGGGAACACGAAGCAGGAGATCGCTGGCGCATGTGGGATTGGCATTGCCAGTGTCTACCGAATCCTGAAAGCAGCCGCGTAGCCAATACGTAACGCAGTACGTGGGCAAGTTCTTGCCTTGATAGCGGACTCTGGGACATCGAGAGATTCTTAAAACTAGATAGACTTGACTATTTCGCGACCTAGCCTAGTCAAGGAGAATATTTTGACCTTGCTGGTACCGAAGCAAGTTACCGCTGACATGGCAAGGTGCTTCAGTCTTCTCGTTCGTGGGTTTCGCTTGGCAGTCACTTCAGGTGTTCAAGACTCCATCTGCCCTTGACCGTGAACGGCTTAATCCACGGTTCGTTCGTCTTAGAGAAAACAAACCGCTTACTGTAGGCCGCAGTCCTTGCGTTGACCTGCCTGACTATCGACGGTGCAGCGTCCGAGTATGAGCCTTGCGTGTATGGCAATCGCGTAGCCCACAGGGCAATCGAACTGGAAACTGGAAACGTTAGCTCGGACTGCGGCCTCCCGAGACCCTCGTTAGAGAAAAAAAACACGGGGTTATCCGAAGTGAGGAATTGATGACTATCGCTGCGCAGGAAAACCCAGTTCATCGATAGCAATGCTTGCTCCGACAACATTATGTCGTCAAGGCCGAAACTCTCATACCAGAGATGTGCTGGTGGCGCTGACTTTACTTTTTGGATGTATTCCGTGACTTGATTGCGTACGCCTGCAGCCTTACTCTCAAAGGTTGGGTCAGCGACCACCAATTCGTCAATTTCCGTCATAAGATCGCTACGAACTTCATCGGCGATCCCAGGAATACGTCCCAACGACCTTACTTTCGCCGCTGGCACCCGTTTCCGCATCACAATTACATACTTCGCAAATGCCGCACGGTCAGCTTCTGACAAGGGTACGCCAGCTATCACCTTGTCAAAGGCCGCATGGCTAGGCACTTCAGCAAGCAAATTAAGATTCGTCTCTACCTCATCAGAGTACAACCCAAGCTCGTTTCCGATAACTCTTACTCCTGGATGACTGCTATCAGATTTTTTCTCCTTGTCATGTAGCCAGACGCGGCCTTCTGAATCCGCAAAACGAAGCAGATATTGTTGCGGGATGTAATGGTTGTGCTGCATGTCTCTCCCATTGTTGAAGCAACATTTTAGTTGGCGCACATTGCCGCAAATTCCACATTGTAGTAGATAGGTACCAGCGGTGCGAAAGTTATTCATCCCACAGTTCGTTTATAACTATCACTTCAATTGAGAACGCAGGTGCAACTTATAACTAACCACTGCCTATTTATTGTGCAATTTTTTTATAGGGATGGCAGAAAACGGTCTCAGTTGAAAGCTGACGGTTTCTCTAGGAGGCATCGTCATTGGTGCCGAAGCATCAGCAAATCAGGGCAAAGTTCGACTACCCCGTTTTCATAGGGGAACGGGCTAAAATCCACACCCAAGAGACCCGTACCGATCTCGCAGTGGCCGCTCGGCTACTTGTATACCCATGATACCCAAAGCAACAGTCGAGTACGACGGCAGCCCCGTCGCCGACGCTCTTAAACCCATAGCAGTATATCAGGTCAAAATTGCCCACACTAAGTCTTTGATTTAAAAGCATAAAGCTAAAACCCACACCTAAGCATACCCGGGGCGCCTCATCGGTCGTAGACGCTCCTATCCTAAACCATCACAACTGAACCATATGAATACCTTACTTAACAATAATCCAACACAAACTCATACTCTCCAGGACAGCAGTTTGACCACTTCTGTCAAGGGCCAAAAGATCTACCGTTTCTCCAAAGCGCCTATGACTCAATTTCAGAAGGCGAATGCACTTCGCATGTTGCAAGCCGATGCCTTCGCCTTATCGAACCGTGGGATCATGAACTTGTTCCTTGATACCAACTACACTTATCAAGAACAGGCCGATGCAATGAACAGGCTTGGGATGCGAAGCCATGACGGTGCTTACTGGACTGCACAAAGCACCCGCAAACTTAGAATTCGCCTCAATAACATCACTGAATTAGCATTGATAATCGAAGCAGCAAACCAAGTAGATGGCGCGGTGGGAACAAAAGAAGAGGTGCTGGAAGACTTGTCCATTGACTTGTTTTCGTTCTTAATTGAAGGCGAAGGACGTCCATTCAACGGAACGCTATTTTGTAATTTTCCTGATCTTACTTAACGGATACCACACCCGTGCCAGTCAAAACCACACGTTCTCTTCGGACGCTGTGGTTTTTTTTCTTATCGAGTCGTAGTACAAGGCTGGACTTTTGAAGCCCTCGAAGTCAGCCTGAGCTTTCCCGCTCTAGAAAGACACCGCTCTATATTTGCTCCGCCTATTCACGAACGCTGATCTGCAAACTCTGCAGTAGCTCCTTACCCAAACATACCAATGACTTCCATTTCGCACAATCGAAGCATCGTCACGCCTGTAAAAAAGGCCGCTCCACCGATCACTATGGTGGTCTTAAACACGCTGACAGACCGACCCTTCAACGGATTTCGAGTCACAGGATCGGACAACGCCAAATTTGCTGTAGCCAATGTCTCCCGCCTCTTATTAAGCTACGAAGACTACTGCGCACCACGAAAGCGTAAGCGTAAGCCCGATGACCTCAAAACGTTCCACCGCCAAGTGCAAGCCCTAGTATGCGATCTGATCCATAGAGAGATTACGTGTCCTGGGGGGTGGCTTGCGATTCCACTTTCCAACGCTGCCTTAGGTTCATTAGACCGATACAAGCCGCCATCAGTCAGCAAGACAATCAAAGGCGTTTTGAACTACATGGCAGCCCCTGAGATGCAACACATTGAACGACGATCAGGCGTCTGGAATCCTTCCGACAAGAGCCTTAATTTAGTCTCAACGATTAGAGCAGGAGAGAGCCTCAGGCACCTAATAGATGATTACGGTTTGACCTTGAATGATTTCCAAACCGAAAAGACGCAAGAATCGATTGTGCTGAAAGATTCTAAGGAATACCACAATGATTCCGGAAAATGGATCCAATACAAGGACACCCCGCAAACGAATCAATACAGGCAGGCGATGAGACGCATAAACGATGCTCTTATCGAGGCTGATATTCGTAGCTTGCCATCCGAAGATACAGGTGAAATTTTCGATACAACTGACCGCTACCTTCGTCGGTACTTCAATAATGGCTCTTTTGAACTAGGTGGACGTGTGTTCGGCGGGTTCTGGCAGGCTATGTCAAAGCAGGACCGCAAACGCATCTTGATCAACGGCGAGCCTACGGTCACGCTGGATTTCGGCCAGATGAACCCACGCCTTATGTACGGAATAAGCTTGCAAGAAATGACCATCAAAGACGCATACGCCATTCCTGGCCTTGAGGATCATCGCGACGGCATCAAATTGGTGTTCAATGCAATGTTACACCGGACTACTTCAATGAGTCGAAAACCTAAAGGTTCAGTGGAGCTTCTCCCAAAAAACAGACGCATTCAAGATATCACGTCAAGGATCGAATATTATCACAGACCAATCCGAGACCTGTTCTACACAGGAGTAGGAATGCGACTATTCTATAACGAGAGCCAGATTTTAATGGAAGTACTGACGCAGTTACTCCACCATGGGATCACAGCGTTACCTGTACACGATGCAGTCATCGTCCCACAGCATCATCAGGAACTCGCAAAGTCGATCATGTTAACTGTGTTTAAGGAGAAGACTGGTACAGAGGGGATTGTGAACTTAGAGTAATGACGCCATACAGATGCTCGCCATGAGGATCATAGCCTGCGCTGCAGGAAAATTGGAGCGGCAATATTCCATGCACAAACAGTGCCTAATCTCTCTTGCTACTATTAGAATACGTTAACGGAAGGGATAGTACATGATCACCTATTACTCACCCTATAGTTAATTCATAATAAAAGAAGAAGAATGAAGCCTTACTTTTAGTACCATCTATTATGCTTACTATTTCATATTTCTATTGGGAATTCTAAGCTAGGAGAAGCTATGACTACAGGGAAATCTTTGGTCTACAGTATCTATAGATACCCCTAGTAGGACTGATAAGACCATGCACATCTCGGATATAGGAGCTTACAGTGCATTGAGTTCTCACAGGGATCAGTAAGCACGCTCAAGGAGATTCCCGAAGGTTGGCATCATGCTGGCTGTCGCGTGCGGTAGTAATCAGAACAAGGGCACACAGGCCAGCTCCAGCGGCCTTAGGTGACGTTCGTAAGCGCAGTATAGTTCGGCACGCCCTTTCCTACCAAGTCTCAGTGGGCAACGTTAGGCGAACCAGACTACCCCACGTTCAACATTCCCTGTAGCAGGGTATGGTTGCTATTGAACATGACGACACGCTCTGCTGTAAGGAATACTTGCACCAATCATGTAAACGATACTCCCTAGATATAGGGAACATTTCGCTGTTCAGGGTACTGAAATATACCCTAGATGTAGGGAGCATCTCAAAAGCAACAGCGTCGAGTCTTTAGCTGACACCGGCGTTACCGTTTCGACTTGCCACCATGCCGACTTCAGATTACATTGCTCAGGTCGGCCCTACTACACCCGACAGCATGTAAGAGAGTCGCAACCTCCAACCTAAAAATTTGGAGGATATTTGTTAAAGAAGACCCGCTTAAAGAGAATCGCAGTTTCGGTTCTTAAGCATACCCATAGCAACACCGCAGCTTACGTAACCATGATCGGAGCGGTATCGCAAGAAGATTACCTGTCAGCATTATCGGGCCTGAGCCTAATTATCCTCCGCGCAGCAATCGGAGCCGTGCAACGAAGACTTGAAAAATCCAAGGGAAAAAGTGACAAGACGAAGCCTTAGTTCAGCAAAGCAGTAAACTTTTCATGCTCGGAGGTTAAACCTCCAAACCGGCGTGTGTCAATCAGACAGTCACCCGCAAAGGTAGTGTAGTCAAGGCATTTAGCAACCTCACACACACAAAGTGAATCGACTCATCAAAATACCGGTGGAAGTGTTAGAAGATTTTGGCGAGCGCATCTGGCCAAATCAAGCATTTCTATTGGAAATAATGGGAGATACCGACTCTTACCTAAGGAGCCTAGCAAGTTCCGTCGAGGTGGTCGCACCTTTTGTGGGTAGCGCGATTCTCATTAAGCTACTGTGTCGGTTAGCAGAATTGAGAACGCAAGACGAGCCGTCTCAAGAGCAGTATTATCTTTGCCAGATTTTTTGTCCGATTCCTAAGCTCGGCCCAAGTGCACGCGGACCGCCTTTGAATGAGTAATGTCTACAGGCCTTTTACGCACACGTGCTAATCTAATCTAAGTCGTCTGGGCGATCATAGTCTACACCGCAGGTCAGGCATTTGTCCCACTCACTACTGATCACATTGCCCTTACACTCATCATCACTGCAGTGTATCCGATCAACATTTTCCGTTTCATTGCATATGAAACAATGCAACTCTTGGCAACTCGGCGACTTGGTACGAAGGGTTGCTGAATAAGATTCAAAACCATCTTCAGAACAAGTATAAAACGTACAGTTGGAACACAGATATGCGCGGCGCTTCTTGTCAAAACCAAAATTTTGCAGCATTGACTTGGCCGACAACAGGTCCTTAATTGCATTAAATTCATGCACCACACTTACGTCCACACCTTCATTGGTCCATATATGCGATGCAGAAGAGTCTGACAGGGCTTCACGTCGAGCATCTACCCATCTCCGTTCCGGCACTAAAGACCTATAGATAGTTAATATTTCATCTATAAGCATTGCGGCATTTAGCTTTAAATCTGGATTTACCGAATGCATGATCGAATTACGACGAACGCGTAATGCTTCAAAACTAGCTGCAAAATCTTTATCCAACGGCGTGGAAGAACAACCGTCATGCAAGCGGACGATATCTTGGGCATCAACCGTGCGGAACTGGGAGAAAGCGATGTTTCCATCCGGGCCTGCCCTCGGCCACTCTCGCGGGGCGTTCAAGATCAAGAGGAGCGGGCTTACGTCCGCGATCCGTCCTTTGAGCAAAAATTCAGCACCCTGGTGCGCTATTGCCAACGCTGTAGACAACTTTGTATTCGACAATCGCCAATACGCGTCTTCCTCTTCAACGTCGATCCACTCCTTAGCATCCTGTAACTGCAGCAGCAGAACTGCCACGATGTCCCATGACTGATCCAATAATGCGCACCCAATGGCATCGAAGTCACTCTTTGTAGGGATATCCTTGATCACTCACACCACCTTGATATGCTGCCTGCCACTGTAACTTTGAACAATCGTTCGATAATAGACCGACGAGCGAAAAAAAAGCGTTTTCTCTACTCCAAAATACTACTCCAAATTTGGGCAGCACGGAGCGAGAAAACGCTTTAAATTCAATTACTTACGGATCATTCAGAATCTTGGCGGAGAGAGGGGGATTCGAACCCCCGGTAGGCTATTAACCTACACACGCTTTCCAGGCGTGCGACTTAAACCACTCATCCATCTCTCCTGATGGTCGACGTGTGCGTTCCACGAAGCCGCTCATTATAACAACAATTCCTGGTAGTACAAGACCGACCTGACAACGGTCGGGCAAGCCCCTTCCCCCCAACCACCCGCGAATGGTATCGTTCCCGGCTGGCCTGCCCATCCGGCACGCTACCCGCAACGGATACGTCGTGAAACGCACATCACTTTATCTCATCATCTTCGCCGTGGCTGCTGCCGGCGCCGGCGCCGGTTCCTGGCTTGTGAACCGCACCCCGACCGGGGCGCCGGAAACAAAGCCTGCCCCCGCAACAGCAACCGCCACCAGCACCCAGGACGCCAGCGCCATCGCAATCGAGCTGCGCGCCATGCTCGACGCCTACCGCAAGATCATCGTGCTGACCCACGACGAGGCTACCCTGCCCGCCGCCGAGCGCGCGCAGGCGAACCGCATCGGCCAGCAGCTGTTCCACGAAAATCAGGAACGCATCGGTCGCGTCGAGACGGCG
>Ga0308157_10008642_pt1 | contig 11516 bp, 9 predicted proteins | sample PhyBR1_FD_201035 | JGI IMG/M metagenome (GOLD analysis project Ga0308157, IMG submission 201035) | Phyllosphere microbial communities from UC Gill Tract Community Farm, Albany, California, United States - DLSLB.R1 | ecosystem: Host-associated > Plants > Phyllosphere > Unclassified | place: USA...
TCGGAATCCGCAGTGGCTTTGACGATCATCATGAATCGCATGGACCGCTCCTCACTGGCAATCGTTCGGCATCTGCTTCATCGCATCAGCCATTTGCGCCGGCGTCATGTCCTTGACGCGGGTGGCGATCGACCAGTGATGGCCGAACGGATCGGTCACCTGGCCGTAGCGGTCGCCCCAGAACATGTCGGCTGGCGGCATGCGCACGCTGGCGCCGGCATCCACCGCCTGCTTGAATGCCGCGTCGACGTCCGGTGACGACAGATGCAGCGTGACCGGGCTGCCTTTCAGCGCTTTCGGCCCGAGGCCGCCATATTCGGGAAAATCGTCGGCCAGCATCAGCGTCGAGTCGCCGATTTTCAGCGTAGCGTGCATGATGCGGCCGTTTTCGCCGGGCAGACGCATCAGTTCGACTGCGTCAAAGGCTTTTTTATAGAATTCAATGGCGTCGGCGGCGCCTTCGCATACCAGATGTGGAATGATACTGTTGATCATGATGGTCTCCTCCGTGGTGGGTTGAGTAAGTCACTCTATACCCACGACGAAGCAGTACCGCCGAAATCGACACGATTTCGTTATTTTTTTTCAAAGCGTAGCGAAAACGTCGTCAGGCCAGATTGGCTGTCCACTGTAATTTTTCCACCATGCAACTCCATGATGGCGCGAACGATGGACAAGCCCAGCCCCGCGCCAGCCGAACGGGCCGGATCGGCGCGGTAGTAGCGGTCAAAGATGTGCGGCAGATGGGCGGCGGCGATGCCGGGGCCGCTGTTGCTGACCTGGATTTCCACGCCATCGGCAACAGCGCGCGCCGACAGCGTCACCTGGCCGCCAGCCGGCGTGTGCGGAATGGCGTTGGCGACCAGGTTGCTGACCGCGCGCTGCAGCAGTACCGGATCGATATCCACACGCAGCGCTTCGGCCTCCACGTTCAGGCGCACGCCGACATCGTCCGCCAGTATTTCAAAATAGTCGTGGATGCGTTGCAGTTCCGCCCGCAGGTCCAGCGTTTCGCGTCGCAACGCCAGCTGGGCGTTGTCGGCGCGCGCCAGAAACAGCGTGTTTTCGATCATCCGCGACAGGCGTTCGTATTCCTCGGAATTCGAGGCCAGCAGCGCCTGGTATTCCTCCACCGTGCGGGCACGCGACAGCGCCACCTGGGTTTCCACCATCAGCGTATTGACCGGTGTGCGCATATCGTGCGCCAGGTCGGCGGCAAAGCCGGACAGGCGCTGCACGCCGTCCTCCAGCCGGTTCAGCATGCCGTTGAAGGCCACGCCCAGTTCGCGCAGCTCGACCGGCGCGTCCTGCACCGACAGCCGCGTATTCATGCGGCTGGTGCTGATGTCGTTGGCCTTGGCGACCACCGAACGCAGCTGACGCATGCTGTGGCGGACGATGGCATAGCCAAGCAAGGTCGCCAGCAGCGCGCCGCCGCCCAGCGCCAGCAGCAGGTCGCCGGCATAGCCGCGCAGCAGCTTGAGACGGTCGGAGCGCTCGCGCGCCAGCGTCACCTGCACCGGCTCGCCGCCGGCAGCGCCAGCGCCGGCCAGCGCAGTAGCCCTTACCATGCGGCCGATGCCGGCGGCAGGTTGCCAGTCGTGGATGTCGTCCAGCGTCAGCGCGCGCTGCACCGGCACGCTGTCAACCTGCGGCAAGGGCCGCGAGGTGACCGAGGTTTGCAGCAGTGGCTTGCCGTCGGCCGCGTTCACCCGCAGCATGAAGTCGTTATGGCCGTACAGCGTATCGGTCAGCGCCCTGCCGTCGCTGGCGATGGCGGCGGCCGACGGCAGGCCGGCGATGATGCGCCGCAGCTGGTCGACCTTGGCGATCAGTTCGATGTCATCCCGACTGGCCATCTGCCGCTGCAAGGTGTGATACAGGTAGGCGCCCACCGCGACGAAACTCGCCACGCTGACCGCCGACAGCAACAGCGCCACCCGCAACGTCAGCGACAACGGCCGGCGCTTCATTCGCGCGCTTCCAGCAGATAGCCCATGCCACGCACCGTCTGCACCAGTTTCAAGGCATACGGATCGTCAACCTTGGCGCGCAGGCGGCGGATCGCCACGTCGACCACATTGGTATCGGAGTCGAAGTTCATGTCCCAGACCATCGAGGCGATCTGCGTGCGCGACAGCACCTCGCCCTGGCGCTTGGCCAGCAGGTGCAGCAGCGCAAACTCCTTGGCGGTCAGGTCGATGCGCTGGCCGCCGCGCGTCACACGCCGGCGCAGCACATCGATTTCCAGGTCGGCCAGGCGCAGGATGTCCGACTCGCGCACCGGCCCGCGCCGCAACAGCGTCTTGACGCGCGCCAGCAATTCGGCAAAGGCAAAGGGCTTGACCAGGTAATCGTCGGCGCCCAGCTCCAGGCCCTTGACGCGGTCGGCCACATCGTCGCGCGCGGTCAGGAACAGCACCGGCGTTTCCTTGCGCTCGCGCAGCCGCGCCAGCACGGTCCAGCCGTCCATCTGCGGCAGCATCACGTCCAGCACGATCAGCTCGTAGTCGTGTTCCAGCGCCAGCGCCAGGCCGTCGATGCCATTGCGCGCCAGGTCCACCACATAACCGGATTCGTTCAGGCCCTTGACCAGATAGTCGCCCGCCTTGGGTTCGTCTTCAACAATCAGTATTTTCATGATGTGCTCATTGTCGGCCTTTTGGGTGGCCGCAGGGATTACAAATCTGTCATGTGAACGTCATCTTGCTGTCAGTGCGCGCTGCTTAGACTGGCCACATCTTCACTCAACCACCGAAAGGAAACATCATGTTCAAAGCCCTGCACATTACCATTATCGCTGCCGCACTGACTGCCGGCGCAGCCCATGCCGCCGTCAATCCGCTGACGCAATTCGGCATGCCCACCCAGGCCAACAACGCCGACCGCCACATTGTCATCGAGGCCGGTACCAAATGGGTCAACGTCAACAACGGCGACACCGTCACCTTCGATGTCAACGGTCAGTCCTTCACCTGGCATTTCGAGACGCTGCACAGCGAAGAAGTATTTGACCTGGCCAAGATCGCGCCGCAAGCCGTGAACGCCGGCATGGTGACCGTGTACGTCGCCAGCAACCCGCTGTATCGCGGCTGATCCGGTGCGCGCCGCGATCGTCGCTTGCCTGGCCTGCCTGCCGCTGATGGCGGTGCAGGCCGGCGCGCAGCAGCACCATCATGGCGGCGCCGCCCCGGCGCCCGTCCCCACGTTTGTCGCCAGCAGCGCCAAGCCCTTCGGCGCGCTGATGGGCGACGCCATGGCCGTCATGGACGCCGGCATGCGCCAGGCGCCGATGAACGGCAATCCGGAACACGACTTCGTCACCATGATGATGCCCCATCACCAGGGCGCCGTCGATATGGCCAAGGCCGTGCTGCTGTCCTCCCAGGAGCCGGAAATCCGCAATCTGGCGCTTGGCATCATCGCCGAGCAGCAGGTCGAGATCCAGGTGATGCAAGCCTGGCTGCAACGTTACAAGGAAAAGAACCCGTGAAACAACTCCCTTTCGCCATGGGCGCGCTGCTGTGCGCCCAGGCTTTTGCCGCACCGTCGCCGCTGGACCGCGTCTATACCGCCGACCAGAACACCAATACCATTTCCGTTTTCAGCCCGTCCAGCAATACGCTGCTGGGCCAGATCAAGCTGGGCAACGCCCGGCCGGACGTGCTGTCGCCGCTGTACCGTGGCGAAATCAATGTCCACGGCCTGGGCTTCTCGCCCGATCACAAGACGCTGATCGCCATTGCCAACGGCTCCAACTCGGTCACCTTCATCGACACCGCCACCAACCGGGTCAAAGGCAAGACCTATGTCGGCCGCTCGCCGCATGAGGGCTTTTTCACGGCGGACGGCAAGGAAGTCTGGGTGGTCGTGCGCGGCGAGGACTATATCTCGGTGATCGATCCGGCCACTTTCAAGGAAACCCGCCGCATCCAGACCGCAGTCGGTCCCGGCATGGTGCAGTTCCATCCCGATGGCAAGCTGGCGTTTGCCGTCTCCAGCTTTACCCCCACCGTGGACATCATCGACGTCGCCTCGCACACCATCATCAAGCGCATCGATGTGGTCAGCCCTTTCTCGCCTTTCCTGCAATTCACGCCGGACTTCAGCGAAATCTGGATGACGCACAAGGATGTGGGCAAAGTCACCCGCATCAGCACCCGCACGCTGGCGGTGACCGGCGTCATCGACACCGGCTTCATCACCAATCACCTGGCGTTCGCCAAGGTGGGCGGCGAAGTGCGCGCCTACGTCACCGTCGGCGGCGAGAACGTGGTCAAGGTTTACAGCACCGGCAAGGAAGCCAGGCTGCTGGCGAGCATCGCCACCGGCGCACTGCCGCATGGTGCCTGGACTTCCGACGACAACAGCCGCGTCTACATCGGCCTGGAAAACGGCGACGGGGTGCAGGTGATCGACACTGCCACCAATAAAATCATCGCCACCATGGGTGGCGGTCAGGCGCCGCAGGCGTTGGTCTACCTGTCCAACGTGGCGCCAACGGCGGACGACCGCGCCAATCTGGTGCCGCGCGTGAATCAGGACGCGCGCAATATGCAGCTGCGGCCGGCCGGCGGCAAGGGCAAGGGCAAGGGCTTTATTGTGCTGCGCAGCCTGGGCGTGGTGGAATCCATCGAGGCTTTCCTGTACCAGCTGAAGCCGGACACGGTCTACGACGTGTATGCGGGCGGACAGGCCGCGCCGGTGGGCAGCTTCCGCACCAATGCGATGGGGATGGCGAATGGCACCATGATCGGCCCGCAGCAGGCGGCGGGCGCGATCACGGTGAAGGAGAATGGCGGCGGCGTCGTGCTTACTTCGCCGCTTCCAGAATAAGATTGGCAATCTCCTGCGGATGCGAAATCATCGACACGTGGCTGGACTGCAGTTCGATGGTTTTCGCGCCCATCCGCTTGGCCAGGAAACGCTCCAGCTCCGGCGAGGTGGTGCGGTCATTGGCCGACACCGCGTAATAGCTCGGCTTGAGCTTCCAGGCTGCCTGTGTGGTGCGGCTGCTGAACAGGCTTTGCGAAATGCGTCCCTGCCCCGCATACAGCACCCGCGCCCGCGCCGGGTCCAGGTCGCCGGCAAAATCGCGCACGAAGGCTTCCTCGTTCAGCTGCGCAAAGCCGTCCGGCGACTTGACCAGGCCCTTGCTGGCCGGTGCCGCCGGGAATTGGGCCGCCAGCGCGGCATAATCCTCGCCGGCATCCGGCGCGCGCGCCGCCACATACACCAGCGCCGCCACCTTGGCGTCGGTGCCGGTTTCACTGATCACCGTGCCGGCCCACGAATGGCCGACCAGCACCGTCGGGCCATCCTGCAATGCCAGGATACGGCGGGTGGCGTCGGCATCGTCGGCCAGCGAGGTCAGCGGATTTTGCACCGAAGTCACATGCTTGCCAGCCTTTTGCAGCAGGGCGATGACCTCGTTCCAGCTGGAGCCATCGGCATAAGCACCGTGGACCAATACAATATTATTAACAGCGGCCGATGCAGCCCCCGAAAACAGCGCGGCAAAAGTACCGGCAAGTAACAGCTTTTTCATGGCGATTCCTTAAGGGTTAGTGTCTGCCCAGTATAGAAATCCAGCCCTGACCGCAAGATGACGGCCACATTACAAACAGATGACAAGCTCAGCCGATACACGTCGATACATAACAGAAACAATTCTTAGGTCAAATATAAGCATTAAAACGATAAAATTATTCACTAATGTAGCGTTTTGCTGCAATACACCATCGCTTTGCCAACGGTATTGATTAGCCTGGCTCATAAGGGCATTCGATTCCGCCGCATTACTCAAAATGCTGCACCGCGCTATATTGCTCGGTCAGTCTGTCCCTGGGGGTAAGTTTGTGTTAATTGAAATCGTCCGCGTGGCGCTACGGCGCCCCTACACATTCGTGGTCATGGCCTTGCTGCTATTGATCGTCGGTCCGCTGGCGGCATTGCGCACGCCGACCGACATCTTCCCGGATATCAAGATCCCGGTGATCGCGGTAGCCTGGCAGTACACCGGCCAGCCGCCCGACCAGATGGCCGGCCGCGTCTCGACGCTGTTCCAGCGCGCGCTGACCACCACCGTCAACGACATCGAACACATCGAGGCGAATACCTTCACCGGCGTCAGCATCGTCAAGATCTTCTTCCAGCCGGGCGTCAACATCGCCGTCGCCAATGCCCAGGTGACGGCGATTTCGCAAGCGCTGCTGCGCCAGATGCCAGCCGGTATCACGCCGCCGCTGATCATCAACTACAACGCCGCCACCGTGCCTATCCTGCAGGTGGCGCTGTCCGGCAAGGGACTGTCGGAACAGCAGCTGTCCGACCTTGGCACCAACACCGTGCGCACGCCGCTGGTCAGCGTGCCGGGCGCCGCGATCCCGCTGCCTTACGGCGGCAAGCAGCGCCAGGTGCAGATCGACGTTGACCCGGCGCTGCTGCAGGCTCGCGGCCTGTCGGCGCAGGACATCGCCAACGCGCTGGCGGCGCAGAACGTGCTGACGCCCGTGGGCACGCAGAAAATCGACAGCCTGGAATACACCATCCAGCTGAACAGCGCGCCGTCGGCCATCGCCGACCTGGCGCGCCTGCCGGTGAAAGTGGTCAACGGCGCCACCATCTATCTGGGCGACATCGCCAACATCCACGACGGCAATGCGCCGCAGACCAACGTGGTGCACGTCGACGGCAGCCGCTCGGTGCTGATGTCGGTGCTGAAGAATGGCTCGGCCTCGACGCTGGCCATCGTCGATGGCGTGCGTGAAAAGATCAACACGCTGAAAGCCGGCTGGCCGGAAGCGCTGACCGTCACGCCAATCAATGACCAGTCGGTGTTCGTGCGCGCCGCGATCAAGGGCGTGGCCTCGGAAGGCGTGATCGCCGCCGCGCTGACCAGCCTGATGATCCTGCTGTTCCTCGGCAGCTGGCGCTCGACCATCATCATCGCGGTATCGATTCCGCTGTCGATTCTGGGCTCGATCATTGCCCTGGCGGCGTTCGGCGAATCGCTGAACCTGATGACGCTTGGCGGCCTGGCGCTGGCGGTCGGCATCCTGGTCGATGACGCCACCGTCACCATCGAAAACATCAACTGGCACCTGGAACAAGGCAAGCCGGTGGAAATGGCGATTCTGGATGGCGCCGCACAGATCACCACGCCGGCTTTCGTCTCGCTGCTGTGCATCTGCATCGTGTTCGTGCCGATGTTCTTCCTTGACGGCGTGTCGCGCTTCCTGTTCGTGCCGATGGCCGAGGCGGTGATCTTCGCCATGATCTGCTCGTTCATCCTGTCGCGCACGCTGGTGCCGACCATGGCCAACTACCTGCTGAAACCGCATGACACCGGCGAAGGCCACGCCCACGGCCACAACGGCCATGGCCAGCCGGCGCCGTCGTCGAATCCGCTGGTGCGTTTCCAGCGCGGCTTTGAGGCCCGCTTCGAGCGCCTGCGCGCCGGCTACAGCAATCTGCTGGAAGCGGCGGTGGTCAACCGCAAACGCTTCATCATCGGCTTCATGGTGGTGGTGCTGGCTTCGTTCTCGCTGGTGCCTTTCCTGGGCAGTAACTTCTTCCCGTCGGTCGATTCCGGCCAGGTACTGATCCACGTGCGCGTGCCGGTGGGCACCCGGATCGAGGAAACCGCCGCCCGCTTCGCCCGCATCGAGCAAGCCATCCGCCGCGTGATTCCCGCCAACGAGATCGTCACCATGACCGACAACATCGGCATGCCGGCCAGCTCGATCAATACCGTGTACAACAATACCGGCACGACCGGCCCCCACGACGGCGACTTCCAGATCGCGCTGGGCGAAGAGCATGCGCCAACCGCCGAGTACGTGCGCAAGCTGCGCAAGGTCTTGCCGGAAGAATTCCCGGACACCACCTTCTCCTTCCCGCCAGCCGACATCGTCGGCCAGATCCTGAACTTCGGTTCGCCAGCGCCGATTGACGTGCAGATCCGTGGCGCCAAGATCGCCGACAACTACGCCTACGCCGACAAGCTGCTGAAACGCATCCGCGCCATTCCTGGCGTGGCCGACGCCCGCATCCAGCAATCGAATAAAGCGCCGGTATTCAACGTCGACATCGACCGCACCCAGGCGCAGCAGCTGGGCCTGACCACGCGCGACATCACCAACAGCATGGTGGTCAACCTGGCAGGTTCGTCGCAGGTGGCGCCGACCTTCTGGCTGAATCCGGCCAACGGCGTCAGCTACCCGATCGTCATGCAAACGCCGCAGCCGCAGATGGACTCGCTGTCGGCGCTGGCCAATCTGCCGGTCGGCAACGGCTCGACCACCAGCACCGCCACGCTGGGCGGCGTCGCCCGCTTCGAGCGCGGCACGCAGTCGGCCATCGTCAGCCAGTACGACATCCAGCCGATGGTGCAGATCTACGCCACCACCCAGGACCGTGACCTGGCAGCCGTCGCCAAGGACATCAACCAGGCGATCGAGGAAACCAGGGCCGAGCTGCCGAAAGGCTCGACGGTGCAGATGCTGGGCCAGGTCAAGACCATGGACCGCGCCTTCGCCGGCCTGCTGTACGGCCTGCTGGGCGCGGTGGTGCTGATCTACCTGCTGATCGTGGTCAACTTCCAGTCGTGGCTGGACCCGGCGGTGATCGTCTCGGCGCTGCCGGCGGCGTTGGCCGGCATCGTCTGGATGCTGTTTGCCACCAACACCACGCTGTCGGTGCCGGCGCTGACCGGCGCCATCATGTGCATGGGCGTGGCCACCGCCAACTCGGTGCTGGTGATCTCCTTCGCCCGCGAACGGCTGGACGAGCTGGGCGACGCCACCGCTGCCGCGCTGGAAGCCGGCTCGGTGCGCTTCCGTCCGGTGCTGATGACCGCGCTGTCGATGATTATCGGCATGCTGCCTATGGCGCTGGGCCTCGGCGACGGCGGCGAGCAGAACGCCCCGCTGGGCCGCGCCGTGATCGGCGGCCTGATCTTCGCCACCACCGCCACGCTGCTGTTTGTGCCGGTGGTGTTCAGCCTGGTGCACCGCAAGCACGCGCCCAAATCCACATCCAACGACCAACTTATTTCCGGAGCACCTGTCCATGTCTAAACCATCTCGCACCGGTCACAAGCCGCTGGCCCTGGGTCTGATCGTCCTCGCCGCCGCGCTGGTGGCGGCTGGCGTCCTGAGCCGCCGCTCGCAAGCCGAACAAGTCAAGGAAGCCAGCACGGCGGTGGTGCCGCTGGTCAGCATCACCACCGCCGGCCAGGCCGCCGGCGCCCCGCTGGAACTGCCGGCGCGCATCGAACCGTGGCAGCGCGCGCCGATCTACGCCCGCGTCAGCGGCTACCTGAAAGAATGGAAGGTCGACATTGGCGCGCCGGTGAAAACCGGCCAGACGCTGGCCGATATCGAAACCCCTGACCTCGACCAGCAACTGCTGCAAGCCAAGGCCGAACTGGCCACCGCGCGCAGCAACCTGACGCTGGCCACCAGCACCGCCAAGCGCTGGCAAGGCCTGCTGGCGGCAGACGCCGTCTCGCGCCAGGAAGCCGACGAGAAGGCCGGCGACCTGGCGGCCAAGCAGTCGGCAGTCAACGCCATGCAGGCAAATGTCGACCGGGTGCAGGCGCTGCAACGCTACACCCGCCTGGTGGCGCCGTTTGACGGCGTGGTCACCGCCCGTAACACCGACGTCGGCGCGCTGATCAGCGTTGGCGGCGCGCCGGGCTCGGAACTGTTCGTGGTGTCCGACCTCAGCCGCCTGCGCGTCTATGTCAACGTGCCGCAGCGCCAGGTAGCTGCCATCAAGACCGGCGACAAAGCCGAGCTGAGCGTGCCTGAGCGTCCGGGCAAGACCTACACCGCCACCGTGCAGTCGCTGTCGCAGGCGATCAACGCCAGCTCCGGCGCCATGCTGGTGCAGCTGACCGTGCAGAACGACAGCCGCGAGTTGCTGCCTGGCGGCTATGCCTCGATCCACTTCGACACGCCAACGGCCAGCGGTGCGCTGAGCATTCCACCAAGCGCGCTGATCTTCAACAAGTCCGGCACGCAGGTCGCCACCCTGGGCAAGGATGGCCGTGTGGTGGTGAAACAGATCACCGTCGGCCGCGACCTCGGCAATGTACTGGAAGTGGCGGCCGGCATCGATCGCAACGACCAGGTCATCGCCAATCCGCCGGACGGCGTCGCCACCGGCGACAAGGTGCGCGTGGCCAGCACCAACAATGCAAAGGCCAAGCTGTGAAGATCCTCTATGCCACAACCCTGGCCCTGGCGCTGGCCGCCTGCGCGCAGGCGCCGGTGCAACAGCCGCCCGCCGTGCCGCTGGCCGACAGCTTCCGCGACCTCCCCGCCGGCTGGTCCGACGGCAACGCGCAAACGCCGCAGCTGCCAGCCGACTGGTGGAGCATGTACCAGGACGCGCAGCTGAATACGCTGCAACAGCAGCTGATCGCCAACAGTCCTGACCTGGCCAGCGCGCTGGCGCGCTACCGGCAGGCGCAGGCCGCCACCGGCGTCGCCCGTTCGGCGCAATCGCCAACCCTGGGCGTCTCGCTCAACGGCCAGCGCGACCGCCAGTCCGACCTGCGGCCCCTGCGCGGCGCCACCTCGCCGTCCGAATACAACAGCGGCACATTGCAGCTCGACCTCGGCTATGAAGTCGACCTGTGGGGCCGCATCGCCAAGCAGGTCAGCGCCGGCGAAGCGCAGGAACAGGCAGCCAGCGCCGACCTGGCCGCCGCCCGCCTGTCGCTGCAAATCCAGCTGGCCGACACGCTGCTGGCCCTGCGCGGCGCCGACGCCGACCTCAAGCTGCTGCGCGACACTGAAGCCGCGTACAAGCGCCAGGCCGAACTGATGACCCGCCGCCACGACGGCGGCAGCGCCTCCGGCCTCGACCTGGCGCGCGCCGAAACCCAGCTGGAATCCACCCGCTCGCTGCTGCGCCAGCGCCAGGCGCAGCGCAATGTGCAGGAACACGCGATTGCCGCGCTGGTCGGCGCCAATGCCGCCAGCTTCAGCATCGCGCCAGGCGATGGCGCCAGCTTCGTCACGCCGGTGCTGCCGCTTGGCCTGCCGTCGCAACTGCTGCAGCGCCGTCCGGACATCGCCGCCGCCGCGCTGCGCGTGGCTGCCGCCAGCGACCAGCTGGGCGTGGCGCGCACAGCGCTGTTCCCATCGCTGACGCTGGGCGTCACCGGCGGCTACCAGACCAGCGACTTCGACCGCTTCGCCCGCGCCTCCAACCTGTTCTGGGCGGTTGGCCCGACGCTGGCAGTCAACCTGCTGGACGGCGGCCGCCGCAAGGCGCAGATCGCCGGTGCCGAAGCGTCGCTGGATGAAGCCGGCCAGCGCTACCGCTCGGTGGTGCTGACCGCGTTCCAGCAAGTGGAGGATCAGCTGACGCTGCTCAACAACTACGACGAAGCAGCCAAGTCCGACCATCTGGCCGCGTCTGCCGCGCAGCGCGCGCTGGACCTGGCAACCAAGCGCTATGACCAGGGCGCGGCCAGCTACCTGGAAGTGGTGACGGCGCAG
>Ga0308157_10008643_pt1 | contig 11515 bp, 6 predicted proteins | sample PhyBR1_FD_201035 | JGI IMG/M metagenome (GOLD analysis project Ga0308157, IMG submission 201035) | Phyllosphere microbial communities from UC Gill Tract Community Farm, Albany, California, United States - DLSLB.R1 | ecosystem: Host-associated > Plants > Phyllosphere > Unclassified | place: USA...
CAAATAAAAATAACTTAATATATTTGCACCGTGATTTAAACAGAATAAATAAAAATAATGAGAATTAAATCTTTAATTTTTTCCTTGTGTTGTGCGAATGGATTTGTAATGAATGCACAGGTTGATTCATTAGAACAAAGAATTGACGATACAAAACTTGAAGAATTAGTTATTACAGGACAATTTGAACCTCAATCAATAAAAAAATCGGTACATAATGTAAGAGTTATTTCTAAAGCCGATATAGATAATTTAGCAGCTAATAATTTAGGAGATGTTTTAACACAATATTTAAATATTAGTGTTTCAAGTAACGAACAAACTGGGAGATCCACTGTATCACTTTTTGGATTAGATTCACAATATTTTAAAATCCTTATTGATAATATTCCGGTTGTGAGTGATACTGGTTTGGGAACCAATGTTGACTTATCTCAAATTAACCTTAATAACGTAGAGCGTATCGAAATTATTGAAGGTGCAATGGGAGTAACGCATGGAGCCAACGCTGTTAGTGGAATTTTGAATATAATTACAAAAAAAACTAGTAAGTACGATTGGGAACTTTCTGCCAGCATACAAGAAGAGACAGTTGGTAAAGAATATGACTTATTTGATAAAGGAAGACATATACAAAACTTTAAAGTATCACATAATTTTCTTGATAATTGGTATGTTTCTGTTGGAGCTAATCGAAGTGATTTAAGAGGATTCTTTAATGGGCGTGAAGGTAAAGATTATTCAGTAAACGATGGTAAACGAGGGATAGATCAACTTCCAAAAGACCAATTAATTACAAATACAACTATTGGGTATCAAAAAAATGAAACAAGAGTTTTTTATAAATTTGATTTTTTAGATGAAACAATAAGTTATTTTAATCCAGTAGTAGTTCCTGTGAGTAACTATCCTTTTCCTGATACTTACTACTCACGCGATAAACGTTTTATAACCAATAGATTTTTTCATCATTTAAATTACTACGGTAAGTTGTTTAATGATCTTACATTTAATATTTCATTATCTCACCAAAAACAACAACGCGATGAAGAGCTTTTTAACTATTACATTCTTGATAAAAATGAAGTAGATAACAAAAAAAATGTAAGTTATTCTAAAGAAGTGTTCTATTCAACAGGAAGTATTACAAACTTTACTAAGAATAAATATTTCGATTTTCAGTTAGGATATGAATTTGTAAACGATAATAGTTTTGCAAATGGATCTAACGGAACTTTTATAGATGATGATAAACAAATTGTTAATATACGAGAGCGTATCGAGAATTATGATGTTTACGCTTCAGCTGAGGTGAATTTTACAGAAAAGTTGTCAATGCGTACAGGTGTTAGATATTCTTTTCATTCTAAGTTCGATAATCAAACATCATATTCTTTAGGAGCTCGTTATTTGTTTAATAAAGGAATAGAAGCTAGAGTGTCATCAGGACTTTCATTTAGAACACCAAATTTCGATGAATTATATACTTATATGGTAGATTCTAACCACAATATCCAAGGTAATAGAGATTTAATACCAGAAAAAAGTAATTATACCGAAGCAAGTATAAAAAAAAATACAACATTTAAGTCGGGCTTAACTATGTACAACAGTCTCTCTTCTGGTTTAATGTTTGTACAAGATAGAATAAGTTTACTTTTAACAGCTAGAGAGCCCATTTTAACTTATAAATATATAAATGTTAACGATTACAAGATGTGGAATATCACATCTGACAATCAAATTGGATATAACAATTGGAATTTATCATTAGGTGTTGCTTTAAGAGGTATTTCACAAAAAATTGATACAGGTGCCTTAGAAACAAGTTCAGACGATAAGTTCTTTTATTCCTTAAATTTTAATACTGCAATAAGCTATAATTGGGAAAAATATAAAACATTATTTGCATTGTATTTAAAACACAATGGCAAAATGCAACAGTTTGAAGTTGATTCTCAAGATAATTCAAAATTTGTATTATCAACATTATCATCATATGATATGTTAGATTTCACTGTTAGAAGATTATTCTTTAAAGGAAAATTTGAAACTATGGTTGGTGCTCGTAATTTGTTAGATGTAACCACTATTCAAAGTACATCATCATCTGGTATTGGTGGAAGTGCGCATGCTTCATCAAGCAATTTGATGTTAGGTTATGGGCGATCATATTTTGTAAAACTTACGTACAATCTTAATTTTTAATATATAATTATATCATGAAGAAGTATTTATTATTTTTTTCGTTTCTGCTTTTAGCAGTTTATTCTTGTAAAGATGATGATGGAGTAGATTCAGGACCAGCTGCAGTAAGTTTTGCTGTTCCGTCTGCAAATCTAACTGAAGAAGTAACAGATGTTGTTATTTCTTTCTCACAAACTACATCGGCTGCAGGTACTATCACACTAGGTGTAGCAGAAACAGAAGCTGAATATGGTGTTGATTACACAACTAATCCAACAGGATCTGCATCGCAATTAACAGTTCCGTTTGAAGCTGGTGTATCAAAAGTTGTTTTCAAATTCAATAAATTGATTCCTGCTCTTGAAGGGGAAGTTAAAAATGTAAAGTATACCATTAATGCAATCTCTAATAATTATGAGATTAAAGGAAATACCACAACCGTTTTAAACTTTAACGAAACGGCACTTACAGGTAAATCATTAGCTCCACAAGTAGGTGGTCCATCACAGGCTAATCAGGTTTATATTGATTTAAGTAGCGGTGCAATGACAACTGTACCTCGTGTTTCTTGGGATTTAGGATTTTACTCTGGTAACGAATTTAGAGTTATCTTGAACAATTCTGTAAAAATGTCTGCAAAATCTTTAAACAGTACAAATTTAGCAGCAGTTGTAGCAGAAGACAATACAATGCTTATCTCTCAAGGAGCTGGAAGTGTGAATCAAATTGATAACCCAACTGGTGTAATTACTGGAACTGCAATTGCAGAAGTATCAGCTAATGATGCAGAGAACTCTGTATATTTAATAAATTTAGGAAGCAACCCAGGATCAACGCCTCCGGCTTTAGGTTCACCAGCTGCTGATAGTGGATCTCACAGAGGTTGGAAAAAAGTTAGAATTTTAAGAAGTGCAAACGGATACAAATTTCAGTATGCAGATTTAAATGCTACAACGTTTAACGAAGTTATAATCGATAAAAATGCAGCTTTTAATTTTAATTTCTTTAGCTTTACGGCTAATGCTACGGTAAACGTTGAGCCACAAAAAGAGAAATGGGATCTTAACTTTACAACTTTTACAAATATTTTTGGAGGTAACACACCATATTTCTTCCCTGATTTTATTGTGAATAATAGTAGAGGTGGAGCATTGGCTTACAGTGTTTCTACAGCAGATTTCTCATATGACAATTTTACTATGGCTAATGTTGATCAATCTAAATTTATTAACGATCAAAGAGGTATTGGGTCATTATGGAGAGGTACAAGTGCTCCTGGACCTGATGGGAACCCAATGTCGCAGTTTGTTCTTAAAACAGATATTTTCTTTGTATTGAAAGATCCTGCAGGAAACATCTATAAAATTAAAATGACAGGTGGGGCATTACCTAATTTAGAAAGAGGGCACCCTACATTTGTTTATTCTTTACTATAATATATACCAACATATTTTAAAAAAGGTTCACACGTTGTGTGAGCCTTTTTTATTTATCAATTGTTAACGAAATATTATAAAAATATTGTAAATCAGTTGTTTATGTTTTTATTTGTATCTTTGCAGAGGAAATTCAAATAGTGACAGTGTTTGAGAAATGATATTGAATGATAAAAAAATGTTCTTATTTTATTGTAACTGCCAGTGCAATTGCTTTAATAACTATGGCTTTTAAAGGTGTTGAAACAACTTTAATAACAAATGATTATTATAAGGTTAGTGAACCTCTAGCGTACAATGTTTCAACACACGATAGCGTTTTAAGTGAAACTAATGAAAGATTAGATGAAGCTAATTTTTCCATTGAAACCAACAATTCTTTTATAGATTTTAAAGAAGCATTAGCAGTTAAAGAATCGGATGGAGATTATAAAACAGTGAATTCGTACGGATATATGGGAAAATACCAATTTGGAAAAGGTACTTTAAAGTATATCGGTTTAAAGAATACTAAAGATTTTCTGAACAATCCGGCATTACAAGAAAAAGCGTTTGTAGCTTATGTGCAAAAGAATAAATGGATTTTACGAAAAGAAATTCAAAAGTACGTAGGCAAGACAATACGTGGTATACTAATTACAGAATCTGGAATTTTGGCAGCAGCACATTTGGGTGGTGCAGGTTCGGTTCAAGATTTTTTACGATCGAATGGTAACGTATCGTTTGTAGATGGCTACGGAACAGATATTAAAACCTATTTAAAGACATTTGCAAATTACGATGTAACAGTAATTAAAGCAGAAAAGAATCCAAAAATAATATAAAGTTAATTTTATTTTTGCCCAATAAAAAAGTCCGTTTCAATTTAGAAACGGACTTTTTTATTTATAAAAGTTACTTTTATAATGAAGATTTAATTAACCTCTTGCTTTTTTCTTACTGTTAGATTTAGTGTTACCTACTTTTGTCATTGCATTTCTAAATCCTACGAAATCAGATGCAGAATATTGATCAATGAATCTACGTGTTGCAGGGTCTAACCAATAAGCTCTGTCTTTCCAAGAACCACCTTTAATAACACGTGAACTGTTGTTAATTAAACTTGTTCTTGCAGCATCATCTAATGTGTATGTTAAATTACCTTCAGCATCGTAAGCAGCTGCATTTTGTGGCGAATTATACATTCTTGATTGTGCTGATCCAACTTTTTCAAATGTATCACCATCTTTGTAAGCAATACTGTTGTCTCCTTGGAAATTACGTCTTAAGAAAGTGTCTTCAGTTCCAACTCCTTCTTTTTGTACTTCACCAGGTAAAGCACGTGGGCGTAGTTTTCCGTTTGGTAAAGTATCGTATTCAATATTTGTACTTACAACTTGTACTGTTCCGTCTGGACCAATTACACTTTTGTTGTAAACGTTTCCACGGAAATAGTTCATATCGTTAACTTCAGAAGAAATTGCCGGACGGTAAACATCTGCAACCCATTCTGCAACGTTTCCTGCCATATCATATAATCCCCAATCATTTGATGGGAATGATTTTACGGCAGTAGTTATTTCACCAGCGTCAGTAGACCATCCTGCGATACCGCCATAATCTCCACGACCTTGTTTAAAGTTAGCTAAATAATCACCTTTAGCTTTACGTGAATTTGTGCGAACATCGTCAGATCCCCAAGGATATTTGTTTCTACCTTGTTGATTGTTGTAAACACGGTCTGATTTTCTTACGCTAGCTGCATATTCCCATTCAGCTTCTGTAGGTAAACGGAATTCAGCAGAAATAATACCATATTCCATTTTTGCGTAAACACCAGATTGTCCATCTTTAGCGCGATTTTTCACACCTTTAAACACAATGCTGTCGTTACCGGCGTATGCTTTGCTTGGTGCGTTTAAGTAAGTATCGGTAGAAAAAGATTGTTCTCCGTATACTTTATCGGTTTTAGCGTTTTTGGCAATGTAGCCAGCACGCTCTAAATTTAATTCGTTCACACGGTCGGTTCTCCATTTAGAGAAGTCGTTAGCCTGTACCCATGAAACACCAACTACAGGGTAGCTTTGGTATGCAGGGTGGCGTAAATATGTGTTTGTTAAAGTTTCTGTGAAACCTAACTGATTGCGCCATACTAAAGTGTCAGGTAACGCAGAAGAATATATCTGACGGTATCTTGCTTCAGTTGGTGGGTAAACCGCTTTGGTCCATGAAAGATATTCTGTGTACATAAGATTTGTAACCTCTGTTTCGTCCATAAAAAACGATTGTACATATTGTTGTGTAGCACCGTTGTTCCACTCGCCCATAACGTCATCTTGTACGCGTCCCATTGTAAATGTACCCCCTTCAATAGCAACCATTCCATAAGGAACTTCGGTGCCATCGTATGACGTGTTATATTGGAAACCACCTTTTTTATCGTTAATCTTCCAGCCTGTTGCCGAAGACGAAGTAGCGTTACTGTTTCCACAACTTGTAAGTCCAATTGACGCTGCCATTACAGCTATCAATTGTAGTGTCATAATTTTATTAATCTTCATTGTTAAAGTAGGTAATAAATTTCGTTGCAATATAATAATTAGCTTTTGATTAACAATATTAAAATCAAAAATATTTAAAAAAAACTTAAAAAATGAAAAATATTAAAGTCTTCCTATACGTTGTACTCATAAATGTAATTATTTTAATTATTTTTATCAAATATTAATAGATGTTTATTTTCTATATAAATGAAAAGACTGTTACCTGTTTTTGCTTTTTTGGGGTTTTATACTGTAAATGCCCAAACTAAAGATGTTCAATTACAATGGACCGAGCAAACTATTAAAATAAGTAGTGAAGAAAGCTTTTTTGTTCCGAGTTTTCAACAAGAATACTTTCAATATAATTCTAGCGAAAAAATTATTCGTGCCAATGCCTTCATTAATAATGTGCAGGGAAATCAGGTTCGAATTGTTTCTCAAAACCTGCAGGCTATTGATATTTCTAAATATAAAGATATCAATCCTAAAAATATTCCTGCTACTGTAAATCCAACTGTACGTATTTATACAACAAAAGGTGTACAGTCTGCAATTGTAGATTTTAATCCTATTATTAAGACTGCGGGAGGATATAGTAAAGTAACCAATATAGTTTTCGAAGTTTACGGAGGAAGAAATATTCAAGCAAAGGATACAGATTTTACTATTCAAAATTCCGTTTTAGCTCAAGGGAACTGGTATAAATTTAAGGTTAATGAAACCGGTGTTTATAGGTTAGATCGTAACTTTTTCACTAAATTAGGTATTCCGAACGATGTTGATCCGCGTACAATTAAGGTTTACGGATACGGTGGCGATATGTTGCCGCTGGCTAATAGTAAAAACCTGCATTTTGATCTGCCTGAAGTTGCTATCCAGTTCCAAGGTGAACAAGACGGTACTTTAAACGATAGCGATTATGCACTTTTTTATGGAGTTGGAACAAAAGGTTGGAGCGCAGAAAATGCAACACATTTAAATCTTTATAGTAACGATGCGTACTATTATATTACTTATGGTGGAACATCAGGTAAACGTATGCAAACGTATATTGAGCCTGCTGGTGCTGCAACGGTTAACTATACAGATTATATTGCACGATCTTACGATGAAAAAAACATTGAAAACATTATTCAGTTAAGTAGAAAAACTTTTGGCGAAAATTTCGGACAGAGTTTTAGTAAGCAAGTTGTTTTACAAACGCCAATGTTAAACTCTTCAAAACCGGCAACAATTGGTGTAAACGTAGCGGCAATTTCGCAAAATCAATCATCGTTCAACATTGCTTTAAACAACCAGCAAATTGGTACACAAAATGTAAATGGAAAATCAAGCAGTATTTTGGGAGGTGAAGGCTATTTTTCTCATCAAATGAATTTGAATAGTGAAACAAATAGCTTTACTATTACTTTTAACAATAACGGAGTTCCTTCTGCACGTGGATTTTTAGATTTTATAGCGATTGATTATTACAAACATTTGGCAGGATACAACAAACAGTTTAAGTTTAATTTTGCTGACGCCGTTTCGCAAGTCGGTGTAGGATCTTTTCAAATTAACAGTGCACAAAGCATTACTCAGGTTTGGGATGTTACCGATAGATACAATGCTACTTTTAAACCAAATGCTGCGGGTACCATAAGTTTTAAAATGCCTTTAGGTGAATTACGAGATTATGTAGCATTAGATCAGAACGATTTTTATGCTCCTGCCGATGCTCCTAATCCTAAAGTGGTAAATCAAAATTTAAAAGGAACCATTTTATCAAGCGGAAACGTAGATTATATAATTATCACTACCAATGAATTGGTTTCAGCAGCAAATCGTTTGGCAAATCTTCACAAAGCACAAAGTAATTTAAATGTAAAAGTTGTTCCGTTAGACGCTATTTACAACGAGTTTTCATCGGGTCAACAAGATATTGTTGCCATTCGTAACTTTATTCGTTATGTTTATTTTGCAGGAAATCAAACTTTAAAATATGTCAATTTAATGGGTGATGCTTCAACAAATTATTTTGAAACATCATCTAATTTTGTGCCGATTTTCCATTATTTGCATACAAATTTAGCAGGATCTTCATCACAAAATTTTAATGATTGGAGCACGTTTGCAACGGATGATTTTTATGCGTTATTAGATGAAACCGAAGGTGTCTTCTCAAGTCAGAATTATAATGGAATTGATTTAAGCATAGGTAGAATGCCAGTTACAAATGTGCAGGAAGCTAATGCGATGATTGGTAAAATAGAACAATATTTAAGTAAGGGTAATGCCGGTAGATGGAAAAATGTTTACACTGCACTTACAGACGATGTTGATAGCGGTAGTGATGTTGGCTTACAAGTAGCACTAAATGAAATGGCTGATGAATTGGTTGAAAGCAAGCCTTATTTTAATGTTAAAAAAGTTATTGCAGATTCGTATCAGCAACAAGTTGTAGCAGGTGGATCAAGATATCCTAAAGCAAAAGAAGATTTTTTAAACGGAATAAACAACGGAAGTTTAGTTGCTAGTTATTTAGGTCATGGCTCTGCTACTGGTTTGGGAGGTGAGCGTTATTTTGAAATTCCAGATATTGAAAAATTAACGAATGTAGATAAGTATCCATTGTTTGTTATTATGACGTGTGATTTTACACGTTTCGATGATCCTTCGCAAAAATCAGGAGGAGAGTTTCTGTATTTACGTGAAAAATCAGGTGCCATCGCTATTTATGCAACTACCCGAAAAATTGGAATTTCTAATGCGCAAGAGGTTACAAAAGTAGGGGCAAAGTGGTTGTTTGATTATGATAATACATTGCCTCATTTATCAATGGCAGAAGCTTTAATGAATACTAAAAACGAAAATTTTTCGGAATCTGGTATGATTGCTTTTATTGGCGATCCTGCTTTAAAGTTAGCAATGCCAAAACCAAATATTGTTATTACTCATGTTAACGATGAGCCAATTGAAAATTTTACAGGAAGTTTACGTGCTTTGGATCGAGTGAAGCTAAAAGGTCAAGTTACAACAGAAGGCGGTCAGGTAATTTCGAACTTTAACGGAAATCTGGCGGTTCAAATGTTCGATAAAAATCAAGAAAAAACTACTTTGGTAAACGATGGTGTTGGTTCACCTATGACATTTACTACCTTGGGTGAAACGGTCTTCCGTGGAAATGCATCGGTAACGAACGGCGGTTTTGAAATTGAATTCGTGGTTCCAAAAGATATTAAAATAGCGGTAGGCGAGGGTAAGGCAAGTTTCTATGCAGTGAAAGAAGCAAATGTGTTAGATGATTATACGGGTGCAAATACTACCATTAAAATTGGTGGCGTAAATGAAAATGCTGCTGAAGACAATAAACCGCCACAGATTAAATTGTTTATGAACGATGAAACCTTTATTTCGGGTGGAATCACCAACAATGCGCCATTGTTTTTAGCACATTTAGAAGATGAAAACGGAATGAATACAGCCAGCGGAATTGGTCATGATATGGTAGCGATTTTAGACGGTGATGAGAATAATCCTATAGTAATGAATGAGTTCTACGAAACCGAACCTAATAATTTTATGAAAGGTTTTATTAACTATCCGTTCAGCAATTTAAAAGAAGGTTTACATACTATTACATTTAAAGGTTGGGATGTGTACAATAATTTGGCAACTGCAACGTTAGACTTTGTAGTAGCTGCTGATACAGGTTTGGTTTTAGACAGAGTTTTAAATTACCCTAACCCATTTGTAGATTATACTGAATTTTGGTTCCAACACAATCGTCCGAACGAAACATTACAAGCACAGGTTCAAATATTAACTGTTTCTGGTAAAATTGTAAAAACGATCAATCAAACCATTGTATCAGACGGAATTTTATCAAAAGATATTAAATGGGACGGGCGAGATGATTTTGGTGACAGAATTGGTAAAGGTGTGTATATCTATCGATTAAAGGTGAAATCAACAGTTTCGGGTCAGCAGGCGGAGAAAATTGAAAAGTTAGTTATCTTATAGTTTATTAAATCTATTTAAAAACTAATTTTTATATTTGTTCAATATAATAAAATATTCATGAGAAAAATTTCAATAGCAGTTGTTAGTTTGTTTGCAGTAAATTCAACATTTGCACAACAACAGTTACCTGTTCCGGCAGGACATCCGCAAGAATATAATCCTGCAATAACAACAGGTGTGTCTTTCTTAACTATATCTCCAGATGCGCGTTCGGGTGGTTTGGGTGATATGGGAGTTGCAACTACTGCTGATGCTTTTTCGCAATTTTATAACCCTGCAAAGTATGTATTTGCAGAAAAGCAGCAAGGTTTTGCGCTGTCATATACACCATATATGTCAAAAATTGCAAGCGATATATCTTTAATGGGGGTAAGCTATTACAATCGTGTTAACGAACGTAGTGCACTTGCAGGTAGTTTACGTTATTTTACGTTAGGTGAAATTAACTTAACAGATCAATCTGGATTGCCACTTGGAACAGAAAAACCAAACGAATTTTCAGTCGATTTTTCTTATACACTTAGACTTGGTGAGAATTTTGGTTTAGCTGTTGCAGGAAGATATATCAGCTCTAATTTAAAGCTGCGTGGCGATGGTGAAACCAGTGCAAGTACGTTTGCTTTTGATGTAGCTGGTTTCTATGAAAGCGATCGTATTCAGATGAGTAATTCTGAAGGAAGACTGCGTGCAGGTTTCAATTTCCAGAATATGGGACCAAAGATCAGTTATACAGGTGATACAAATTACTCAAGTAACATTCCAACCACATTACGTTTAGGTTTAGGTTATGATTTTATTTTAGATAATTACAACACAGTAACGGTTTATGGAGAAACTACTAAACTAATGGTTCCATCTAATATACAGCCAACGTTTACAGATTCTAACGGAAATGGTGAATTAGATTCAGGAGAAACAGTTAATAATGGTTTTCAAGAATACCGTGACATAGGTTGGTTTTCTGGAATGTTTAAATCATTCGGTGATGCACCAGGTGGTTTTGGCGAAGAAATGCGTGAGTTTACTTGGTCGTTAGGTGCAGAATATTGGTATCAAAACTCGTTTGCTTTCCGTTTAGGATATTTTAATGAGGCAGAAGATAAAGGTGCTCGTAAATTTGCAACATTAGGTGCTGGGTTTAAATACAATATTGTAAATATCGATGTTTCTTACTTAGTGGCAACTGGTAAAGTTCAAAACCCGTTAGAGAACACATTACGTTTTTCTTTAACCTTTAACTTTGGTAGAGATTATTACAAAAACTAATTTATAATCAATTTTTTGATAAGTCCAAGCGTTTACGTTTGGACTTTTTTGTCTGTTTATGAAAGCAATAAATATAAATACAACACTATATTCTTTTAATTC
>Ga0308157_10008644_pt1 | contig 11515 bp, 10 predicted proteins | sample PhyBR1_FD_201035 | JGI IMG/M metagenome (GOLD analysis project Ga0308157, IMG submission 201035) | Phyllosphere microbial communities from UC Gill Tract Community Farm, Albany, California, United States - DLSLB.R1 | ecosystem: Host-associated > Plants > Phyllosphere > Unclassified | place: USA...
TGATAAAAAACAGAGATTAAAACTTTTGTCGTCTTTGAAAATCGAACTTCAATTCCTATTTTTGCACTGCGCGGGATGTAGCGCAGCCTGGTAGCGTACTTGCATGGGGTGCAAGGGGTCGCTGGTTCGAATCCAGTCATCCCGACAAAAAAAAAGAGCAGTTAAAACCGCTCTTTTTTTATTTTTAATTAAATTTTATTCGGCTTCTGTAATCAAGCGAATTTTATCTTCTAAAATCTCAATTTTTTTATCGCGGTACAGTCCGCCGATGGCTTTCTTGAAATTTTTCTTGCTCATCTGCAATTCTTCCCTAATTTCTTCGGGCGTAGACTGGTCTGAAAGATACAGCAAACCGTAATTCACTTCCAGTTTTTCCAAAATTACTTTCTGGAATTCGTCGATGTTTTCATAACCTTCGGGCTGAAGTGAAACATCAATTTTCCCATCTTCACGGATGCTTTTAATGTAACCGGTTTCTTCAGCTAACGGAAAAAGTTTTTTGTAGATATCCGACGAATAAATTAAGCCGATATACTTTTTATTGATCACCACATTCCAACCCAACTCGCTCGGGCCTGCAACTGTTAAATGCACTTTATCACCCTTTTCAAAAGGCACGTTTTGGTAGCTTTGATTTTTTTTGAAACGCGTTGTTCCGGTAATTAAATTTGTAATCTCATCAAGGTAAACATAGACCAGATAGCTTTTGCCTTCGATTATTTTCGCGCGTTGTTGCTTGTACGGAACGAAAAGGTCTTTAATAATTCCCCAGTCCATAAATGCGCCGCTGGGCAAACTCTGCACGCACGTCATTACCGCAAATTCGCCGATTTCAGCGCTGGGTTTTTCGGTGGTAGCTTTCAGTTTGTCGTCATCCTGATACACAAAAACCTCCATTTCATCACCGATTTCGGTGCTTTCAGAAGCAAAAATTTTCGGCAGAAAAGCGCGTTCACCGTTTTCGTCTTCAAGAAAAAAACCGGAATAATTTTTTTCTGCTACTTTTAAAATTTGAGTTTTTCCGAGGTTCATAAAAAGCTTGATAAATTGTGACTAATGATAAGCGCAAAGATAAGGTATTTTCTGAGGAATTTTCGGGAATGGTTGTTGCTGCGTTTTCCGAAAAAAAGCATGAATTCGCTCCAAACATTTAGTCCGGAATTTAATAAGCTTTCAGCGCAAGAAAATGCAGATTTGGAAAAAGCCATTAGATCTGCTGAAAAGTTCGTAGAAAATTCTCCCAAAATTAGTGAAGTGAATTACGCCACACGCGATGCCCACTCTAAAACCTACTCAACAGTAAAAGCAAAACTGGAAATTTCTGAAAATTTACCCGATTTTATTGCCAATATTTTTGAGCAAAAAGAATATGAACTTTTATTGAGATTTTCGAATGCAAATCTGGTTATCAATAAAAAGGGACGGGAAATTCCTGCGTACGGCTTTTCATTAAAAATAAAAAATATCGGGCAAAATGAGGCAAATTTTCCCATGGTGAATTTCCCGCTTTTCCCGACAAACTCGCCCTCGGTTTTTCTGAAATTTTTCACTTCGGTCAACACTTTTTTGGTCACTAAACAGGACAATTTTTTGGTTTCAGCTTTGGATTTGCCACATCTTCTGAAAAACGGTTTATCGCTTTTAAGCTCCATGTTTTCAGCTGATTTAATGAAAAGCACTTTTAAACTGATGGCTCATGCAAAAGATTTTTTCTTTTCATTTAAATTTTACGGAATTGGCTGCTACCGCCTTGGCAATTACATGATGAAATTAAGTGTTGAGCCGCAAAATATCAGTCCAAAAATTGGGCGCGGTGAACCGCAAAAAGAAACGGTAAACTGGTTTTTAGCTTCGCACGGATCTTCATTTAATTTGATAATCGAAATGTGCGAAAATCTGGAAGATCAGCCCATCAATAATTTGAAAAAAGAGTGGAAAAAGGCGCCAAAATTTTGTGTGGGAACAATAAAAATTCCAAAAGCTGCTTTTTTAAATTCTGATGATCCGGTTATTGAAAACCTGAACTTTGATCCATTTGAAAATCCTGAAATTCTGCAGCCTGTCGGAAAAATTCAGCAGATCCGAAAGAAAGTTTATGAAGCATCAATACGCACGCGTAACGCGCTAAATCGTGAAAAAAATGCCCGACTAACGGCAAATATTTGATTTTTTAAAAATAAGCAATGCCTTCATCTGTCATCAAAAAATATTTTTACAAACCGGAACAGCAGATTCTCACGATTGTGTATGTTTCCGGCGCGGTGTACGATTATCTGGATGTTCCGCAGGAAGTTTTTGATGATTTCCGCGCGGCTTTTTCAAAAGGCACGTACCTCAACAAAAATATCAAACCCAATTTTCGCTATGAAAAGCGGAAATAAATTTTCAAAAAAAAGGCCGTTTTAACGGCAAAAAAAAAGAGAAGCAAGAACTTCTCTTTTAATTTATATGATTTCATACTCCATCTTTCATCCTCCATACTTCTTAGAAGTGCAGCGCTCTTTTTCCTGTTGCATCCAACGCGGCTTCTTTCATCGCCTCTGCGAAAGTCGGGTGCGCGTGTGACATTCTGGAAATATCTTCCGCACTTGCACGGTATTCCATCGCCACAACGGCTTCTGCAATTACATCGGCCGCTCTGGCGCCAATCATGTGAACGCCCAAAATTTCGTCTGTTTTTTCGTCTGCAATAATTTTCACAAATCCATCTAAATCACCGGAAGCACGGCTTCTCCCTAACGCGCGCATTGGGAAATTACCGATTTTTATAGCAATACCTTCAGCTTTCAACTGCTCTTCAGTTTTACCAACCGCCGCAACTTCCGGCCACGTGTACACAACGCCAGGAATTAAATTATAATTGATGTGCGGTTTTTGTCCGGCAATAAATTCCGCCACCAAAGTTCCTTCCTCAGAAGCTTTGTGCGCCAACATGGCGCCCACCACTACGTCGCCGATCGCGTAAATATTGGAAACATTGGTTTGCAAATGTTCGTTTACTTTCACTCGGCCTCTTTCGTCAAGATCAACACCGGCTTTTTCTACAGCAAGTCCGTCGGTGTAAGGTTTTCTTCCTACAGCAACCAACACGTAATCACCTTCGAAAGTTACTTCTTCGCCTTTTTTGTCTTTAGCAGTAACTTTTACGGTATCACCGTTTCTTTCTACAGACTGTACACCGGTAGAAAGGTTGAATTTCATTCCCTGCTTTCTGAGGACTTTATTCAATTCTTTTGATAAAGCGCCATCCATGGTCGGGATAATTTTATCCATAAATTCCACAACAGTCACTTCAGAACCTAATCTTTTGTAAACAGAACCCAGCTCCAGACCGATTACGCCTCCACCGATTACGATGAGGTGTTTCGGAATTTCCTTCAGCTCCAAAGCTTCCGTAGAAGTGATGATTCTTTCTTTATCCAAAGTGATGAAAGGCAGCGTGCTCGGTTTAGAACCCGTCGCGATAATGGTATATTTCGATTCGATGGTTTCAGTAGAACCATCATTTTTAGTTACTTTAATTTGAGTCGGTGATTCAAAACTTCCCACGCCTTCAAAAACCGTGATCTTGTTTTTATCCATCAAAAACTGGATTCCTTTCGTGGTTTGGTCCACCACTTCTCTTTTTCGTTCAATCATTCGGGAAAGATCGGCCTTAGGCTCATTGATGATAATTCCGTGGTTGGCAAAATTGTGCTTCGCGTTTTCGAAGTGCTCAGAACTGTCCAGCAGCGCCTTACTCGGGATACAACCTACGTTGAGGCACGTACCGCCCAAAACCGGATATTTTTCAATAATCGCTGTTTTCATACCCAATTGCGCACATCTAATCGCGGCAACATAACCACCAGGACCGGAACCGATAACGGTCACATCAAATTGACTCATATTTATCTTTTTATGATTTTATTAAAAGTGTCACAAATTTACAAAATTATTCCGCGTCGAGCGCCGTGGTTTTGCCAACTTTTTCCGCTATTGTCATTGCGAGGAATCAGGAACGATGACGAAGCAATCCCAGAATTTAATTGCCAACAATTCTGAGGAGCCGGGAACCTGTTTTCACTACTCGCTCCCGCCCGTGCTTTTCCCGCGCTTTGGAGAGCTCAGACAGGCCGTTCAACCAGGGCTAGAAAATTTCCTGCTTGAAGAACAAATTATTTAAAAACTTACAAAAAAGTCAACCCGATTTTACGGTTTAACCCCACTTCAAAAAGTCTAAATAAGGTTGAAAGCTGAATATTTCCCTTGCCGTTTTCTATTTTTGAAATATAACTTTTTTTAGTGCCTGTTTTTTCCGCAAGCTGTTCCTGCGTCATATTGGCTTCCTTTCTCGCATGTTTCAACATCTCGCTGATAATAAACATCTGCGCGTTTTCTTCATATTTCGTTCTGCTTTCACTTCCCACCTTTCCGTGTTCCGCTTCTATTAGATCATCGAAACTGGTGATGCCATCATATCTGTCCATTTTTATTGCTTTTTAGTCTGAAAATATTCATTTTTTAGCCGTACTGCTTTGTCCAACTCTTTTTGTGGAGTTTTCTGTGTTTTCTTTTGAAAAGCATTAAACAGAATTACCAAATTCCCGCGGTCAAAACAGCAGAAAATTCGAAAAGCGTTCGACTGATATTCAATTCTGATTTCGTAAATCCCGTCTGTACCAGACAAATGTTTCAAAAATTTTTCTGGAACTCTGTCAACCTGCTTAATAAGCTCGAGCACATTTTGAATTTTAACTTTTACCTTTTCATCCTGAACTTTATAAAAGTCCATAAAATGATTTTGGTAGAAAAGAATTTTCCGGCTCATTATACAAAGTTAATCCAAAACATAACTTTAACCAAATATGAAAACAAAAAAAACCGCCTTCTAAGACGGTTTTTTTTGAATATGGTTTTAAGGATATCTTCGTTATTCCACTTTTCTTAATGACATTACCCACACTTACTGTTCCCGCAATTCTTACACGTCAAACAGCCTTCCTGATAAACCACTTGGTCCGATCCGCAGTTTGAACATTTGCCTGTAGCTTCAGTGCCATCCGGAATATAGCGTTTCAAGGCGCGAGCCACACCGGCTTTCCAGTTGTTGATGGACTCTGAGTCAAGCTCCAAACGGTTAATCAATTCAACCGCATTTTCAATCGGCATTCCGTGTCTTAATGTTCCCGAAATTAGTTTTGCATAATTCCAGAATTCCGGCTTAAATTTATGCGAAAGTCCTTCGATGGTGGTTTTATAGCCACGCAGATTTTTAAACTGGAAATCATAGCGGGATTTTCCGTTTTCATCTTGATTTTTAATAATCACACCTTCGTTCACCCAACGCGGCACAGCAATTCCTTCCTCGTCTTCCGCAAGACCGGTGAAAATTTCGTAAGGTTTCCCTTCAATCAAACCAACAAAGGCAATCCATTTTTCCTTGTTATTTTGAAAACGCACGACATCAGCCTCTAAAATATGCGGTCTTTTCGTCGGAAAAACAGGAGTGATCATTTCAGCTTTTTCCTCATTTTTATCGTCGGCGGAAATCAAAACACCGGAGCGCGATCCGTCACGGTAAACAGTCACGCCTTTACAGCCCACTTCCCAGGCTTTGATGTACAGCTGATTCACCAACTCTTCAGTCGCATCATTCGGAACATTAATCGTCACGGAAATTGAATGATCCACCCATTTTTGAATGACTCCCTGCATTTGGACTTTGCTTAGCCAATCCACATCGTTGGAAGTGGCTTTGTAGTAAGGTGACTGCTCAATAATTTTGTTCAGTTCTTCCTGAGTGTAATTTTTTTCGGTATCAATGCCCTGAACTTCCATCCACTCTTTGAAACGGTGGTGAAAAACCAGATATTCTTCCCAGGAATCGCCCACTTCATCCACAAAATCTACGCGCACATCCTGGTCATTCGGATTCACTTTTCGTCGTCTTTTGTAAACCGGTAAAAAGACCGGCTCAATGCCGGACGTCGTTTGCGACATCAATGACGTACTTCCCGTTGGTGCAATCGTTAGTAAAGCGATATTTCTACGTCCGTATTTTGTTAAATCATCGTACAGTTCCGAATCAGCTTCTTTAAGTCTCAAAACAAAAGGATTTTTTTCCTCTCTTTTGGCGTCATAAATTGCAAAAGCACCGCGCTCTTTAGCCATTTCTACCGACGAACGGTACGCCGCTAAAGCTAGAGTTTTGTGAACTAAAGTCGAAAACTCATTTCCTTCTTTGCTGCCGTATTGGATATTCAAAGCTGCCAGCATATCGCCTTCCGCGGTGATTCCAACGCCGGTTCTGCGTCCTTCGATGGTTTTCTGGCGAATTTTTAACCACAAGTTTTTCTCCGTCGCTTTAATTTCTTCACCTTCGGGATCTGCAGAAATTTTGGCCAAAATAGCGTCAATTTTTTCAATTTCCAGATCGATGATATCATCCATCATTCGCTGCGCGTAACCCACATGTGCCTTGAAAAGCTCAAAATTAAATTTCGCTTTTTTCGTGAATGGATTTTCCACATAAGAAAATAAATTCACCGCCATAAGTCGGCAGGAATCGTACGGACACAACGGAATTTCACCACACGGATTCGTGGAAACTGTTTCGTATCCGAGATCTGCGTAACAATCCGGCAAAGATTCGTTGATAATCGTATCCCAGAATAGAATTCCAGGTTCGGCAGACTTCCAGGCGTTGTGGATGATTTTATTCCACAATTCCACCGCTTTTATTTCATTTTGAAATTTCGGATTTTTACTGTGAATTGGATATTTCTGAGTATAGTTTTCCTTTGAAACAACGGCTTTCATAAATTCATCATCGATTCTCACCGAAATATTCGCGCCGGTAATTTTTCCCTGCTCAAGTTTTGCACTTACAAAATCTTCCGAATCAGGATGATTTACGGAAACTGAAAGCATGAGCGCGCCACGACGGCCGTCCTGCGCAACTTCGCGTGTAGAGTTTGAATATCTTTCCATAAACGGCACCAAACCTGTGGAAGTCAACGCGGAATTTTTCACTGCAGAACCTTTCGGGCGGATGTGTGAAAGGTCGTGACCAACTCCACCACGGCGTTTCATCAGCTGCACCTGCTCTTCATCAATTTTCATAATACTACCGTAAGAATCGCTGTCGGTTCCACTACCAATCACAAAACAGTTAGAAAGCGACGCAATTTGGAAATTGTTGCCAATTCCGGTCATCGGGCTGCCTTGTGGAATAATATATTTGAATTTTTTAATGAGGTCAAAAACTTTTTGCTCCGAAAGTGCATTAGGATATTTGGCTTCAACACGTGCAATCTCAGATGCAATTCTGTGGTGCATATCTGCTGGATTTTGCTCGTAAATATTGCCGTCCGAATCCTTTAAGGCATATTTGCTGACCCAAACCTTTGCGGCGAGATCATCGCCGTCGAAATATTTTAAGGAAGCCTGAAAAGCCTCATCGTAAGTATAAGTCATCGTTTTCTTTGAAGATAAAGTTGCTTCCATATATTTTTTAGTTTGAGAAAATAAATATATAGAAGTTTCACGGGAGAAAAAAAAGTTTACAAAAAATAAATGTTAACTAATTGACTGCTAAACGAATAATTTTTTATATACTGCAGAAAGTTTACAAATTTTGAATTTAACTTGTGAGCGCAATCACAAATTCTGGAAAACATCTTCGTATTCTTTCAAAATTATATTTTTTGAAAACCGTGAAGAAATAGAATTTTTAATAGCGCTGGAATCGTGATTTTCTTGTTGAAGCGAAGAAATTTTAGCCGCAAAATCAGCACTTTTTTCAATTTCAGCAATTTCACCATTGATGCCATCTTGAATAATTTCGGAAATGCCACCCGGACAATTGTTTACTAGAGAATAAGTGCCACACGCGCCGGCTTCCAAAAGCACATTCGGAAAACCTTCGTAACGGGACGAAAGAATGAAAAGATCCGCAAATTTTAGGTATTGATAAGGATTTTTCTGCTGTCCATGAAAAATCACATTTTCCAAACCCAAATCCTTTTTTATCTGCTGAAGAAACTCTTTATCGCGACCGTCACCTAAAATGTGAAGTAGAATTTTTTTCGTCTTTAAATGGCTAAAAACTTTCAGCAAATTATCAAAACCTTTTCTCGCGGATAGATTTCCGATGGCGACAACGTTTTTAAAATCATTTTTGAAGGCTTTCGGTTTTTCTGCGCGTTCCAGCATTTCGTTAATGAAATCAAAATCCACCGGATTATTAATTTTAATTAATTTTTCGGGTTTAATGTTGAAATTTTGAATGAGATCATTTTTCATATCGTCGCTCTGACAAATGATTTTATCGTAGTTGTTGTAAAATCTATAGCAGAAGCGAATTTCTTTTCGCGTCACATGTTTTGAGACCACATTGGTTTCACGCGCGACAAATTTAATTTTCGGAAAAATCTTAATAAATAACGCCACATAAGCGTTAATTTCACCAAAACCGCTGAAGACGATATCCGGTTTTCGGCTCTTTAAAACCTTTAAAATGGGAAGTAAAGAATTACGAATTCTCGCCGTTTTAATGTCAATAATTTCCACATCATCTTTCAGGATGTCCAGATAACCGCCCTCTTTTCGAAGTAAAAGGATTTTCGGTTCGTAGATGTCGCGCGGTAAATGATTGGCGATTGTCGTCACAATGCGTTCGGCACCGCCCATTTCCAGATCCGGAAGTATAAATAAAATGACGGTTTTCTTCATATTTTTGGAAAAAAACCTTGTCAGTTTTTAACGATGACAAGGCTAAACGCGAAATTATAATTAGTCGCTATTGTTTGGTAATTAAAAATTGGCGGTTAAAACCGGCTTTTTTTGAAAGATAGCTAAATGTTTTCTTCGGAATCAATCGACTCAAGATGTGAAGCGATATTTTCCAGAAGTTCATCAGGCGTCATTCCGGCCGCGAATTGCTGATCAAAATCCTGTTCTTCAACTTTTTCGGAATTGATGTTGGTGGCACATTCTTCCAAACTTGCAGAATTTTTAATGTCAATCAGTTTTTGTAAAACCTCAGCATCATCCAAACTTTCAATCCAGCTGATGAGATTTTTTCGGGCTTCAAACAATGAATTTTTCATTTTTAATTTGCAACGTCTGAAATAAATTTAATACGCAACATCCGAACTTCTTCGTCGCTAAGATCATCACCAAATTCCGCCAGCAAAATTTTCATGCTGTCGCTTTCGCTTTCGCCCATAAAAGACATAAAATCTTCAACAATATCTTCGTCAAAATTTTCGTCGATATAATAATCAATATTCAGCTTAGTTCCCTGATAAACAATCCTTTCCATTTCTTTCAAAAGATCGTCCATCGAGAGATTTTTTGCTTTTGCAATATCTTCAAGGTCGATTTTTTTGTCGGTGCTTTGAATGATAAAAACTTTGTGGCTGGATTTGTTGGCCACTGTTTTCATTACCATGTCCTGGGTGCGCTCGATATTATTTTCTTCGACGTACTTTTTGATAAAATCAGCAAATTCTTTCCCGTATTTTTTTGCTTTACCGTCGCCAACGCCGTAAACATTACCAACTTCCTCCACCGTAATCGGGTATTGAACGGTCATATCTTCCAAACTCGGATCCATAAAAATGGTGTACGGCGGTTTTCCAAGCTTTTTTGCAACGGTTTTCCGGAGTTCTTTCAGCAGCGAAAACAAAACTTCATCCAGTCCGCCGCTGGCTTGTGATTGACCTTTATCAGCATTTGCTTTCGTTTGTTCCAAGTTATATTCGCGGTCCTCGGCAATAAAAAATATATTTTCTTTCTTTTCTGCAAGTGCTTTCTGGCCTTTTTCTGTAAGTTTTAAAACGCCGTAAGTTTCAATATCTTTTTGAAGGAAATTCTGCACCGTCGCCTGACGGATAATTGTTTTCCAGAAGTTTTCGTTTTCTTTTTTCCCGATGCCAAAGTGTTTAGTGGTCTCTAATTTATAGGATTTTGTGACCGGATTTTCTTTACCAACAATCACCGCAATTAAATCTTTGGTTTTAAATTTTTCCTCTAAATCCTTCACCAATTGTAAAAGCGTAATAAGTTCTTTGGAAGCATCTTTCAGCACGGGCGGATTTACCGCATTATCGCACATTTCAGCGCCTAAGCCATTTTTCGGATCGAACTGTTCACCGAAATAATACAGAATATATTGTCGACGGCTCATTGATGTTTCCACGTAACCTACGACTTCATTTAAAAGCTGCAAACCGATTTCCCGTTCAGAAACTGGTTTTTGTGCTAAAAACTTCTCCAGTTTTTCAATGTCTTTCGGGTCGTAAAACGCCAGGCAATATCCTTCACCGCCGTCTCTTCCGGCGCGGCCGGTTTCCTGATAATAACTTTCAAGTGATTTCGGGATGTCATAATGAATTACAAAACGCACATCGGGTTTATCGATTCCCATTCCGAAAGCGATGGTTGCTACGATAACGTCGGCGTCTTCCATCAGAAATTTATCCTGATTCATCACCCGCGTTTTCTGGTCCAAACCTGCGTGGTACGGTAAAGCATTAATTCCGTTAACCTGCAAAACCTGCGCAAATTCTTCAACTTTTCGCCGGCTTAAACAGTACACAATTCCTGATTTACCTTTTCGCGCATTGATGAATTTTACAATTTCCCGGTCGATATTTACTTTTGGCCGAACTTCATAAAAAAGGTTCGGACGGTTAAAGCTTTCCTTGAAAACCACCGCATTATTCATTCCCAAAGTTTTCTGGATATCATCCTGAACTTTTGGCGTCGCAGTTGCAGTCAAAGCAATTACCGGTACATCCGCAATTTTATCGATTATCGATTTTAAATTCCGGTATTCCGGGCGGAAATCGTGTCCCCATTCCGAAATACAGTGTGCTTCGTCAATGGCGACAAAAGAAATTTTAACTTCCTTTAAAAATTCCTGATATTCTTCTTTAATTAAAGATTCTGGCGCGACATATAAAAGTTTGGTAACGCCAGATCGAATGTCATCAAAAACCTGTTTGGTCTGGGTTTTATTTAAAGAGGAGTTCAGCACATGCGCCACACCTTCCACCGAGGAAAGCCCGTTGATGGCATCCACCTGGTTTTTCATCAGCGCGATGAGCGGTGAAACAACGATTGCGGTTCCTTCCGAAATCAGAGCGGGCAATTGATAGCAAAGTGATTTTCCGCCACCGGTGGGCATCAGCACGAATACGTCTTCACCTTCCAGCAGCGTCTTTATAATGGTTTCCTGTTGACCTTTAAATGTAGAAAAACCGAAATATTTCTTGAGCTCTTTGGATAAATCGGTATGGGTTGTTTTCATTTTCAATTTCATATTTATATAACGGCGCCTCATTGCGGGTCTAAAACATCGCCGTTCAAAAATTTAGAATTAATCTGGGGAGATAGATTTTGTTTCCTAAATTTGCATGGTAACCAAAGTTAAAAAATTAAAATTACAATTTAGTCCTACTTTGCGATTTTATCACGACCAATGCTTTATGCTGTTTCATGATAAAAATCCAAGCGTGTAATTGAT
>Ga0308157_10008645_pt1 | contig 11514 bp, 8 predicted proteins | sample PhyBR1_FD_201035 | JGI IMG/M metagenome (GOLD analysis project Ga0308157, IMG submission 201035) | Phyllosphere microbial communities from UC Gill Tract Community Farm, Albany, California, United States - DLSLB.R1 | ecosystem: Host-associated > Plants > Phyllosphere > Unclassified | place: USA...
CCATGACCTCATTTCAATAAATTTATTTTTAGCTGTACCGTAAGAGATTGGGATGGCGTAATCTTTTTTTAAACCAATTAATGCCGCATACATATAAAATTCATATACTGTGGAGAAGTATTTTCCCTGTACCCAACGCGTCTCTTCATTGGAAGTTCCTGCTTTACCACCTTGCTGTATAGTGTAATTGTAGATTAGATTGCTGTATTTCGCATCGTATTCCGGTGCTCTATCTTTTATTCTTTTAATCAGTTCCATTTAATTTAATGCTTTGATAAAAGTGGTTAAACTATTTCTGTTCACTCTTTCCTCCTCGGCAATTGAAGGGGTGATTAAGTACACTTTGCCAAGTTTGATTTCATCATCTTTGAGAAGTCTGTTTCTAAGTTCAATATTCTTATAAAATTCCTTACTCATGATAATACTTTGCCTATAAACTTGGCTAACCGTTTTACAAAATCCTATCGTGTAGTCTTCTCCTAAAACTGACATTGGAGCATCCGTAATTAATGTATATAAATCGGTGGTTCTAGTACCTTGTTTAGCTGAAATGATAGCCATTATGGTAGCTAATTTAATCAGAATGATATTCCCAGTGTTTAGCTGATGAAGCACAGTTCCATTTTCGTCAATAAGCTCAGGCATATAATTTTTTCCATTGCTCAGTTCCTTTAATCTAATAATACCTCTAGCGGAACGATTGCCTGAAGTCATAGAATGATAATGTTGATTAGCTTCATCCTCTAGTTTTTTTACCAAAGAATTAAAAACCCTTTTTCTTGTTGAGTGTGCTAAGTTTTTAAAATCAGTAATTGTTTTCACTTTTTCAATTAGATAAGCAGGTAGTTCTCCAGTAACCAAATTGCTTAATTCACGTTCAATCCTATTAAGCTCATCCGATTTAATCCTTATACTTACTTCATTATTACCTAACTCACGGGAAGATCTGGACTCCAAATCCTTTTGTGAGTGGAAGGTGTTAATAATATCCTTTGCTTCGTCTGGAGTAAGCTGAGCATCTACTACGTAAGTATTTATTTCGCTTTCTAATTTTATCAAGTCTTCCTGTTGACTTTTTCTTTTTTTATCAAGTCTGTTTATTTTCCTAAATACGGATTTAATGTCGCTATCAATATCATTAATCTGGTGGCTTAGCGCTAAACCAACATTGTATAATTTCTTGAATTCAGAAGCAAAATCGTTCACTAGCAACTTTGCTTTCTCCTCTTCTAAATCTTTCATTCTTAGTTTCGATCTTTCAATCAACTCTTGCATTTTTAGCCAAGGTTCCGTTCCCTTAGGTGCTTCACGATCGCATACCAAACATTTCTCATCTGCCAGCATTCGTTCCACATGTATTGGTTCGGGCACATCTATAGGAAGCCTGGTCTGCATTTCTTTAAGAATTCCATTCTCTGCTTCCAATTTGATGGAAAGTTCGGTTTCATGTTTTAACTTCTTCGTAATATAATTATCGTAACGCTTGTTGAAATTCTCAAATAAATGTTCAGTACCCTTTAATACCCATTTGTTTGTGAACATACGATTATGCAAATTGATTTGCTCCTCATTGAATTCATCTTGCGTCTCTTGAAGATTTTTTACCAAATTCTTTCTCTTCTCCTCTAATGCTTTTATCCTTTCTGCAGACTCCAATTTGTTAAGCATAGAGTTGAATTTTTCTTGTGCAGTGGAGATGTTATCTCTAATTTGAAGATTTTGCTTTTCTAAGTTTCCTATTTGTGTTGCAGCTCTTTCCCGTTCTAATTCTAACGTATCACTTTTAGTCCTATCACCACTTAAATCCCGCTCTTTCTTACGCAGTTCTTTGTTTGCAGAATCAAATAAAGAATCTGCAATGTCTTTTATTTTATCAAATCGTGTAATGTTTGAAAGTACATTGATTGCCTGTGTTAAAGTATCCTGCTTATTAAAATCGATAATAGATTCTACCTGTTCACCTTGGAACCACATATATGGTTTTATATTGTCAGGTAGAATACTTTTTTTTATTAAATCTATTTTTTGCGGGTCACGAACTTCGGCAGCGTTAAGATATTCAAGTTCCTTCTCTAAGATGACTTCTATGCTTCTATTGTCAGTTTGAATCTCATCATCATCCTTTTGTGTTTGAAGGTATCTCTCAATAATATATATTTTTCTTCTTTCCTTATTGTGGAATGTTACCCTAACCGAAGTTTGAATATTTCCAGATGTGGAATCGTGAATAGCTTTATCTGAAACTATGGATTTACCTAATAGATAAGTTGATGTAAACTCTTTCTTTTGCGTATCGAAACATTGGTCATAAAGGGCCCAATAAAATGCATCATATAGCTTAGATTTTCCATAACCATTGTCACCTATTATTAGATTTATTCCTTCTGTGAAATCAAACTTGTTTTCACCAGCATAACACATGAAGTTTTCTATTTCTATGCTTGTGATGATCATAATTGGTTATTAAAATGTTGATTTATCTTCCGTTCTATGACATTATTGCTGTCCTTGTTACTTTCTCCCATAATCACTTCCCGCAAAACGCAAATTAGCTTGTCGTTGGGTCTATCTGTCCATTTAAAATTTTGTGCTTCATCTTTTTTTAAATAGCCATTTTCAATCATTGTGTCGTCTTCTAAAAAAGACCTTAATAATTCTTCTTTGTTCATTACAGATTTAGGTTTTGATGAATGGTGTATATGTTTAGATTATAGTGATCACAGATTTGTTCAAATACAGTCTCTGTTTCATATGGGTTTATAGCTAAAGAAGCGAAATTCATCACTCTTTCTAATTCTTTTTGCACCATATTCCTTTCTAAATTAAAGGTGTCTGAGAATTCATTTGAGGAAGATAAATCAGGTATTACCACTAAGTCATGAATGGTAGCCATATTTTTATCGGCATGTTTTCTAAGAATTCTACCTCGACGTTGAATAAACTGTCTTGGATTTCCTGTACTAGAACAAAATATGGCGTGTTCGGCTCGTGGTATATCTATACCCTCGTCTAAACATTTCATAGAAGCAATCACATCAATTTTTCCTAGTTTGAATTGTTCTAAGATTTCATCCCTATCTTTCATCCCACTAACAAATTGATTTACTTTTATATTTGGTGATAATTTTCCTACGGCTCTTGTGTATTGATTGATTATTTTAATAGTATCAATTTCGTCAAGCTCTTCTGCAACGTTTTGAGTGTCATCTTCGGCTGTACCTTCAGGTACATATATAAAAGTGTATTTCAAGGTACCTTCCTTATCGTACCTCGCTTTTAGAATTGATATAGTCTTGAAAAGTTTATTCTCCGCTTTATGAATTATTCTTTTTCTTTTCAATAGCAGCATCTCAGCTATTTCTGGAGAATTAAATTGTTCTGTTACTTTATTGAAAAGCTTAGCTAGTTTTTTAGAAATTTCGACATATTCATTTAATTCGTCGTTAGTTAAATGCACAATATGTGGATGATAATGATACTTACATAAAATTCCTTCCTCTATTGCTTTTTCCATTGAAAAGGAGTAAGTATATGGTTCTTTGTCATTAAAAAATGATTCCATAGCAGTACTTCCTTCTACGTCGTAAGCTCGTTTTGGAGTAGCGGATAATCCGATTCTCTTTTGAAGAGGAAAATTTGATATTCTCTCTAATACTGAAGGAGCTCCTATATTATGTGCTTCATCCGCAATTAGAATTGTGTCTAATGGAAATTTCTTGATTTCTTTAAAAAATCTGTCCTTAATAAATGAGGCGTAAGTAGTAATAATTATGAAAGAAACAGGTATTCTCCGTGCGGTGGAAAGGATGGTTGCTAGATCATTCTCCCATTTCGTTTTTGAGGAAACTTTTATAATAGAAGTTAAGTTAAACATCTTAGCTTCCTTTGCCCACTGTTCGACCAGCGAAATTGTCGGAACTAGAATTATAGCATGATACGTTTTTTCTGAGTTTAAAAAATACTCTTGCAATACGCAATTTAACGATGTGATAGTTTTTCCTGTTCCGGTAGCCATCGCAAAAACTCCTTTATAATTATTTGCTACCCAATTATGGTAGGCATCAATCTGGTAAGCTCTTGGGCCTTCCACATATGGGAATTTCGGCATTTCCTGAATGTTTTCGATCTCCTCTTTTAGTTTAATGAGTTTCTTCTTTAATTTAGGATTGGAAAAAGCTACGCTTTTCTTTTCAATCAGTTCTTGTTCCTGTATTAGAAGTTCGTCTATAGATTTGTTTCCAAAGTTATCTTTAATGGCTTCTACAATGTCATCAACTTTTATGTAATCAACAAAATTGGCTTTGCCTGAGAAAATATGATTAAAGTATTCCGTTTGATCTTCAACTTTATCTTTAGACAACTCGTTATCCCAAGAAAGAGTAGCGTCTAATTCCTCAGCATTTTCTAGAAGTCCATATGCAGTAAAATTACATGAGGCTTTAAAAACCATGGTTTCTACACCGTCATGAAATGCTCCAGATTTATAATGAACTATTCCTTTACCTTTCGCTTTGACAATTTTTATGTCAATTCTTTTGTGTTTGATGAGCCAAGCTAAGCATTCGAAAAAATGCCGATCATATATATTAAGAGTCTCATTTAGGTATTTAATATCAGATAAATCAATAATTTGATTAGGTCTATATAAAGGGTTCTCTGATATCCTTATCGTTTCTTTATCCTCTTTTGAAAGAATATGATTTGCTATTATTCTTAAATTGCCACCTTCATAAATAAACTTGGCAAAACCAGAAAATAAGACATTGATTGCAGCTGAACTGAAATAGCCGAGTAATAAATCGAAACTTTTACTGTTACATAAACCATCTAAGTAAAATTGATAGGGCTCATACTCTGATCCAGTTCTATAACTTCTACTTTTAGGCAAATCGATTTTTTTTAGCATCAGGTTTTTATAATGTGTGTTATTATCAATTTTAACTGCTACACAATTTTTAAGATGACTTTTACCTTATCTTTGTACTCATCGGCACAATCATTCAACAATCGTTGCTTAATATCATCGCTTAATTGCTTAGCAGTCAGTTCTTCTGTCCTATTTTGACCACCATCGTAGATATGCCTATCATATACATGGATTATTTTTCCACCATCGTATAGGGTATAATCGTCATCAAGACCGCCCTTTGCACTAAAAGATTGTACAAGAATTTTCATTTTAATTTTCTTCTAATTAGTTGCTAATCTTTTCCCATTTGGTCTTCCAAAGCTTTTGCCAAATCAATTCCACCTTTTCTGCCAGTAATAATAAATTTTTCACTATCTATATCTGGAAATACATTTAGGTAGTCACCAAATATTTCCCCGAGCTTATTTTTGAATTATATGTTGTTTCGCCTTCAGCTTCAGGCGTTCCTATAAAAAAGTTTCTAGTAGTTCCTTTTTCATGGACGTCCTCGCTTGCCAGTTTTCTTAAAAAATTCATTGATTGTAGTTTAAGGTCTTTTTCGTATTAACTTTTATTTATCGCAACAACCTTTGCTAAATCAAAAAGCATACTTTTTCCAGTTTCATCTGTCAGCTCTATTGCTACGTTGAAAGTTTTGTCATTTACTCTTGTCGTACTTAAAATACCTGTTTCCACTTCACCAGTAGTAAATGTTATATCAACATATTGTTCTTTTAGGCGCTCGGCAATATTAAGAAGGGCAATCATTTTTTCATTCATAATTTTATATTTGGTTAATTTATTTACTTACTTCTTATTTTTAAACCCTTCACAAACTCCTTCTACCTCTCATCCACTTTGGATTATTTACCGTCATACTTTTTCCTTGTCAAATTCGTTATTAACTTTTAGCAAACAATAACTTCAACATCCCAACCATCTCAATAAAAACAACGCTGCCAGTACCGAAATAATCCACAAAAGATTGTTGCTTTTATTCTGTCTAACTTCACCGCACCCTTCGCATAAATCTGGCTCGGTTTCTAATTTGAAACCATATTTTTTTGCGCATTTGGAGCAGTATTCAGCCATCTTTAGTTTGAAAAAAAATCCTATTTCCGTGATCTCAACTATGAACTATTCAAGCAGTTTATTAAGTTGTTATACTTTTTGAATTCCAGAATCGGGCTCCTCTACAGGTTTAAAAAAATCCAAAACATCTACGCCCAATCCTTTCGCAATAGCTAGTAATGTAGAAAACATGAAATCCTCTTTGCCATTTTCTATATCACTTATTTTAGATCTATCAACAATGCATTTGGTTGCTAAATCTTTTTGAGTAAGCCCAGCTTTCTTCCTAATTAATCTAACGTTAGCACCTATCCTCTTATATATTTCTATATCTTTTTCCAATTTTAATACAAATTTTTTGTGGTTTTATTGCCACATTGAGTTTTAATTACTATATTTGTTCACAGTTAATTATAGCGACAAAATAGAGCAGGGCTTTTGCTTTGCTTTTTACGATGTCTCTCGTTCGAAAATCGCCAGTTTACCCTCGAGAGTGCCGTGAAGTCGCCATTCTATTGAATATTTATATCTTTGATATATTATTCGATAGGGCGATTTCATTTAAGCCTTCTGAGGGAGTAGTTATCCGTAAGGGTACTACGGTGTCTGGCGATACCACGAACAGAAGCATTGAAATCGTCTTATTGATTCTATCAATTCGGTTTCCTTCATTGCTTTACGGGTACGCATCGTTTTTTACATAACCAAATACCGTATGAAAACGAAAAAACTAAGCTCCGCCACTTATTTTCACCTCAAAGAGGTTAGGTATGGCTTTTCCCATTCCATTATTTATATGAACGTAATCTGTTCACCTACATAGCTATTTGCTTAAAAAAACGCCAAGTTTAAATAGATAAGCCAGCAAAAAGGCCTGTTGTGAGTGAGAGCTTACAATTCGGTCTGTTGAGGGTTGTATTTAGCAAGGCGCCAGCCCTATTTGCTTATAGGCAAACAAGTACAGCTACTTTAGTATCGCAATTCCAAGGTAGGTATTTTTTCCTAATAAGCAAATCCGGTTTCCCGTAAAGGCGGTTAAAAGCCGCCTGAATGGGCTGGTATTGCCTAATTTTTTTTCAACAAGGTTGAAAAAGTGATGAAGATCATTAGTGGCAAAGTTCAAAGATCCCTCCGCTACGGTCGGGATCACGGAGTAGGAGAGGGAACGGTGCTAATGAAGATATAGATTGCCGCGGCTCGCTCAAACCAAGGCCTCGCAATGACGGGGAGGGCGAAGGGATGACGGGGAGGAAATGGGGCAAGAATCACTGGCTTTGCTAAGAACGACGGACGGCCTCATTGGATTCCGAAGTAATAGGCAGCGAAATTTGTGTAGAAGCATACAAATAGCAATGGCAAGAAATTAGGCAGGCGAGCGAGGACTATAAGGAGAGGGAAGACCTTCTAATTTCGTCAATAAAGTTTCGCTAGGCTAGTACAAGGAAGGCAATACAGCCTTGATTGTTTGCTTCTTTATCATCAAGGATAAAGAAGGTTGTAAAAAGTGAAAACACCGACTACCGCATTAAGATCCCAGACTAAATCTGGGAAGACGCGGAGGTGAGGGGACAGTGCTGATAACTTGGAGATTGCCGCGGCTCGCTCAAACCAAGGCCTCGCAATGACGGGGAAGGGTGAAGGGATGACGGAGTAGGAGGAATAGAGCAAGAACCACTGGCTTTGCTAAGAACGACGGACGGCCTTATTGGATTCCGAAGTAATAGGCAGCGAAATTTGTGTAGAAGCATACAAATAGCAATGGCAAGAAATTAGGCAGGCGAGCGAGGACTATAAGGAGAGGGAAGACCTTCTAATTTCGTCAACAAAGTTTCGCTAGGCTAGTACAAGGAAGGCAATACAGCCTAGATTTTTGCTTCTTTTCATCAAGGATAAAGAAGGTTGTAAAAAGTGAAAACACCGACTACCGCATTAAGATCCCAGACTAAATCTGGGAAGACGCGGAGGTGAGGGGACAGTGCTGATAACTTGGAGATTGCCGCGGCTCGCACAAACCAAGGCCTCGCAATGACGGGGAGGGCGAAGGGATGACGGTTTAGGAGCAGAAGAAACTTAAAAACAAATCATATGAACTATTACAAATTCGATCGCATTTATGCGCTCAAACCAAAACAACCAGTTTAAACTTCCATAAAATTAATGGCGGCCTATTTAGGTAATGGTTAATAATAAAAAAAATGGCCGCCATTTACACCTCCAACATTTCAACCTAGAATGATTTAATCACAAAAAAGCCTGCAAGTGTAGACCACTCAAAAAATAATACACTTGCCAGTTTCCTCTCCTTTGGGGAGGGTTAGGGTGGGGCTTTAACCTACAAACCTTATGAACAAACTAACGATATTCATCGTATTGGGCATACTATGCCTAAATTTTAATGCCAAAGCACAAGAGCCAATATCCGAAATAAAACCCCTAAAAATTGGCGAACACCTGCCAGATACACTGCGCAGCAAAATCTTCGACGCTACAAATGCCAAAAGCGAGCGTCTCAGTATCAGCCTGCAAAACTATAAGGGCAAATTAATCCTGCTAGATTTTTGGGCAACATGGTGTACCAATTGCATCGCCAAATTCCCAACCTTAGATAGTTTACAGCAGCAATATGCTAAGCAGCTACAGGTAATTTTGGTAAATACGCCATTCAGAAAAGATACGCCCAAAACTATAGCTGCTAAACTAGTCAATGCACCAAATCTGCAAAGTATCATTTTAGATGATAGCTTAAAGGCCTACTTCCCGTACACCTACATTCCACATTACGTATGGTTGGGTGCTAAGGGAGAGCTGTTGGCCCTCAGCAATAGCGATTGGGTAAATCCACAGATGGTTAAACTCATGCTTGCCCAATATGGTAGGCAAAAAGCTACCGATGATGAGAGTAAGAATTAGTATCAGTTTCCTGCTGCTGGCTATAGTCAGCACAGTTTATGGCCAACAGTTTAAGGCTATGGTGCTCAACAAAACAGATAGTTTGCCTATAGCTGGGGCAAATATTGTAATAGCCAAACAGGCTACGGCCACCAATAACAACGGTGGTTTCACCATTAACCTATTGCCAGGTAGTCATACCCTTGCCATCAAGGCAACGGGCTATCAGCAGTTAACGGTCAATTTCACTTTTCCTGCTACAAACAATCAAACTTATTACCTAATACCAGCAGTAGTCAGTCTTAACGAAGTAGAAATCAATACAGGTTATCAGCGTTTGCCGAAAGAAAGAGCCAACGGCTCCTTCACGGTAATTAACCAAGAAACCTATAACCAACAGATAGGCACTAACGCCCTAGAGCGTTTACGCTACATCAGTAACGGAGTAGTGCCGGTTTCCGAGCGTATTGCCGGCTTAGGTAAAGATCCAATGCTCATCCGTGGCATGAGCACGCTTACACTTAGCATACAACGCCCGCTGGTCATTGTAGATAACTTCGAATATCAGGGCGATTTAGAGAACATCAACCCCAACGACATAGAAAATGTGACCTTTCTAAAAGATGCTGCTGCGGGTTCTATATGGGGCGCAAAGGCTGCCAATGGGGTCATTGTGCTCACCACCAAAAAAGGCAAGTTTTCGGCGCCATTAAATATTGCTGCAAGCAGCAATCTCACTTTGGGCAGCAAGCCCAATCTGGGCTACATCCCAGAAATAGCAGCTACAGATCTCATCGAGGTAGAACGTTTCCTGTTCGGCAAGCAATATAAATTTACCGATACCGCCAAAGCTACGCGTCCAGTATTCTCAGAAGTGTACGAACTGCTTTTCAAAAATAGGGCAGGGCGTATCAGTAACCAAGAACTAGAACAGCAATTGCAGCGCTATGGCCAACAAGATGTAAGGAACGAGTTTGACCGACATTTTTATCAGCAGGCAATTAACAGGCAACACGCAGTTTCGCTGAGTATGGGTACAGATAAGCTGGCACTGTCATTCTCATTAGGGCATGACGATAATAGCAACGTACTAGCCGCCAAATACAAACGTACAACCCTTCGTTTGGCCAACCAGTTCAAACTCAGCGATGCATTACGGTTTAGTCTAGAAACCTCCTACACCGATAGTAAACAGCAATCGGGTAGGCCAGCCTATGGCAGTATCAATCTTACGGGGATAAACCTGCCCGTTTATACGGCATTTGCCAATCAAAATGGTGAAGCCATACCCTTGTACACCCAATATAGGCAGGGTTATATAGACCAACTGGGCGGGGGTAAACTGCTAGATTGGAAATACTATCCCTTAAACGATTATCAATACAACACGGCAACCACTAATACTGCCGAGCTTAATAACATATTGGGCTTAAACCTTAATTTGCTGCCAAACCTATTTTTAGATGTAAAGTATCGCTACCAAAAGCAATGGCAGGAGCTAGAAAATAACTATGCCGAAGAAAGCTACTTTGCCAGAAACCTCATCAATCTCTTCACACAGATTAATCCGGCAGGGGTAGTAAGCTACAAAGTTCCCAAAGGGGCAATAAGAGACCTGCAAATGGCGCAAACCAATGCGCAAAATTTAAGGGGGCAATTAAATTTTGATAAAGAAATTGGGGCTGGCAATTTCAATATGCTCTTGGGCACAGAGTGGAGCCAAGTTAAAAACACGTCTAATAGAGATCGCAGTTACGGTTACAATGCAGAGGTAATGGGCTTTACCAATGTAGATCTGGTCAACACTTATCCGCAGATCATTTCTGGAAGCAATGGTTTCATCCCATCCTTAAAAGATTTTTCGGCAACCAATAACAGGTTTGTGTCTTTCTTTGCCAATGGCGCCTATACCTTGCGCAACAAATACACCCTCTCTGCAAGTGCACGTAGAGACGCATCTAACCTGTTCGGTGTAGCAACCAATAACAAATGGAACCCATTTTGGTCGCTAGGCTTGGGTTGGAATTTAGCTAAAGAGAAATTTATGGAATACGCTTGGTTAAACGAACTCAAGCTTAAAGCAACATTCGGCTATCAGGGCAACATGGATGCTAAAAAAGTGGCCGTAACCACATTAACCTATTGGGGCGATAATCCTTACACACAAACCAGATATAATGACATCGCCAATTTTCCTAACCCAAACCTAAGATGGGAGAAAGTGGGCATGCTAAACCTAGGAACAGATTTCAGGTTATGGGGAGGAAAGCTAAGTGGCAGCGCAGAGTACTACCGAAAAACAATGGACGATTTGTATGCCAATGTCGAAATAGACCGTACCACAGGTATCGCTTCTGGTTTTTTAACAAGAAATGTTGGTCAGGCCATCGGCCACGGATGGGATATAGAACTTAAAACAGCTTATCATTTAGGCACGTTTAGGTTAGCCCACGATGCTATTTTTAACACCTATCAAGACAAGATCACCAAATTAAACGCCGTGCCAGAACTGGGTAGGCAAACCATGTCGGGTGGTTTTGTGGCGGTAAAGGGTTACGGTGCAAATGCCATCTTTGCCTACAGGTGGATAGGTTTAGATCCTACAAATGGAGACCCTATCGGTTACCTTAATGGCGCAGAAACCA
>Ga0308157_10008646_pt1 | contig 11512 bp, 12 predicted proteins | sample PhyBR1_FD_201035 | JGI IMG/M metagenome (GOLD analysis project Ga0308157, IMG submission 201035) | Phyllosphere microbial communities from UC Gill Tract Community Farm, Albany, California, United States - DLSLB.R1 | ecosystem: Host-associated > Plants > Phyllosphere > Unclassified | place: USA...
TGGCTCTGATGGGGCTGTCGTTGGCCATGCTGGCCTTCGTGCGGCGCCGTATGCGGCGATAGCGCGCCCAGGGCCGGAGGGCGCGGCTCGCGTCCCTGCGGCAACGGGAGCGGCCCGCCGCGCTATCGGCGGCAGATCTGCATGCGGCGGGTGCCAGGGCCGCCAGGAGCGGCAAGCCCGCCCGGCAAAAGGTGGAACGGCATAAATGGCCGCCAGCGCTTGTCCATCAGGCGCCGGGCGCTATTAAATTAATAGCTCTCGATGGATCCTGCCGCAGCCTGGAGCAGGCGCCTTCGCGCGTAGCGCACCACCGTCACGCCCGCCCGCGCCTGCCGCACCGAGGGCATCACCAGCACGCAGTCGTCGTAGGGGGTGACCACGGGCACGCCGTCGTTGTCCCCGATCACGGTGCCGGCTTTCTCGAACACCTCCAGCCCGGTGTAAGGCGCCACGAAGCGAAAGGCGCTGCTGGTGGCGACCACCGGGCCGGTCACTTCCAGCGCCCACTGGCGCGGGGCGTCGGGCAGGCGCCAGCCGGGCAGTTGCCGAGCGAGCGCCCCGTCGCCGAGCGCGCCGGACTGCGCGAGGAAACGCACGCACTGGTCCTGCGCCACGGCGCGGCTGGCGGGGTCGCCGTGAAAGCCGCATTCGACGAGCAGCGAACGGGTGCCGTTGTCCTCCAGCTCGCCAAAGCGGCCGTAGTCGCGCATGCGCACGCCGTCCTTGTGGCCCGCGTCCACCACGATGTGCTCGGGCGAGCGCATGGCGCGCGCCAGCGCCAGGTTGCGCGGCTGGATGCCGGTGAGCAGCAGCGGCGCCGAGGGCTCGTGCATGGAGTGGATGTCGAGCAGCCAGTCCGCGCGCGCCACGAAGGGCCGCAGCGCGGCGGCGCGGCGGCGCTCGGCCGTGTCGGCCGCGCCGATGCGCTCGTCCAGCCACTGGCGGTTGAGGTCTTCGTCGGTGAAGCGCGAGGCATCGTGCTGGCGGACGTCGAACCGGTCGAAGGCACCGAGGTTGCAGAACGCGAGCGTGAGGGTGCCGCGTTCGGGGCGCACGCCCGCGTCTAGCAGGCCCTTGAGGGCCCATGCGCCGCACAATTCGTTGCCATGCACCAGGGCACTGATCATCACGTGGCGCCCGGGCTGGCCCGAGTCGAAATGCCACACGCCCTCGGTGCCGGTGTTGCCCGCGCGCCAGGCGCCGAGGTCGGGTGCGGGCAGTTCAAAACGCAATGGCTGGGCCGCGCTGCTGTGGTCGTGCTGGGCGTTCATTCTTCGATCTTGGCGAATTCAACAATCTTCTTGTACTTGGCCACTTCGGCGGCCAGGAACTGGTCGATGTTCACGTTGGTGGCGGCCACGGTGGAGCCGGTGGCTTCCATCTTCTTCTTGAAGTCGGGCGACTGCAGGCTGTCGTTCAGGGCCTTCTTCACCTTGTCGAACACCGGCTTGGGCAGGTTGGCGGGCGCCATCAGCGCAAACCACACGCCGATGTCCACATTCTTGTACTGCGCGGTTTCGGCCAGTGCGGGGATGTCGGGGGTGGCGGCCGAGCGTTTGGCCTCGGTGGTGCCCAGGGCGATCACCTTGCCGCTCTTGATGTGCGGAAGGCCGCTGGAGAGCACGAACACGCCGTATTCCAGGTTGTTGCCCATGAGGTCGTTGGTCAGCGGCGCCACGCCGCGGTAGGGGATGTGCGTCATGAACAGCCTGCCCTGCTCCTTGACCATCTCGCCCGCCAGGTGCAGCGAGGTGCCCACGCCCGAGCTGCCGTAGCTGAACTTGCCGGGGTTCTTGGACACCTTCTGCGTGAACTCGGCCAGGTTCTTCACCCCCGAACCGGTGGACGCCACGAGCACCAGCGGCTGCGAGGCGATCAGGCCGATGGCGGTGAAGTCCTTCACGTCGTACTTCACCTTCTTGGTCACGAGCTTGTTGATGGCGATCTCGTTGCTCGCGCCCACCAGCAGGGTGTAGCCGTCCGGGGCCGCGCTGGCCACCTTCTGCGCGCCGATGGCGCCGCCCGCGCCGCCGACGTTCTCGATCACCACGGGCACGCCGAGCTTGTTGCCCAGTTCCGTGGCCACGGTGCGCGCCGTCAGGTCGGTGCTGCCGCCCGGCGGGTAGCCCACGACGATGGTGATGGGCTTGGAGGGATAGGCGTCCTGCGCCAGCGCGGACGCGGCAGGCAGGCACAGGCCGCACAGCAGGGCGGTGGCGGCGGCCGTGGCACGGCGGCGGGAAAGGATGTGGGGCATGGTTCGGGCTCCTGGTCGTGGGGGCTGGGCACCGCGCGCCCCGGGCCGGCGGTGGAGGCCGGCCCCGGCGGCACGCGCTGGGGGTGGCACGATTGTGGAAAGGCGCGCCTCCTTGCGTGGTGCCGAAACGGCACGGGCTATTGCCAAATGGGTTGCGGGCCCTGGTGGAAACCCGTGGGCTTCAGCGCTGGGAGAGGGCTTTCCACAGCGCCTCGGCCAAGGGCCCCAGGCGGCGCTTGGGCCGGTACAGGCGCACGTCGAAGCGCACCTCCATGCGCGCGTCGCCCGCGGGCGCCAGGCGCCGGGCCTTGCAGTCGGCATGCACCATGGACCAGGGCAGCCAGGCCACGCCCAGGCCCTTTTGCACGTACTCGTAGTGGGCGTCGGCGGAATCGCACTCCACCACGCGCTGCAGGCGCGGCGCGTGGGAGTTCTGCGTGAGGTGGTCTTCCACCAGCCGGCCCAGGGCCAGCTGGGGGGCGTAGGCCAGGTAGGGCACCAGTGCCGTGCCCTGCCCGAACCGGTGCAGCGCCTGCCCCTGCGCGGTGGCGCGCGACACGGGCACCAGCCGGTCGGAGGCCACGGTGATGTGCGTGAACTGGCGCGCGTCCAGCCGGATCGCCAGTGCCGGATGGTGGTAGACCAGCGAGAAGTCGGCCTCGTTGCGCTCGAGCATCGCCACGGTGTCGGCCAGGGCGCGCGTGCGGACGCACAGTTCGCCGTTCTGCAGGAGGGGCTGCAGCCGCACGAGCCAGTCGGCCACGACGGTGCGCGCCAGCGTGCGCCCCGTGGCGAGCGTCACGGTGCGGGCCTGCCGGCCGGCCAGGCTCTGCAGTTCCTCGTGCGATTGCGCCAGGCTGCGCGCCATGTGGCCCGCGGTCTCCAGAAAGCTCTGCCCCGCGGGCGTGAGCGAGACGGGGCCGCCGCCCCGCTCCACCAGCGGCGTTCCCGCCCAGGCCTCCAGCGCTCGGATGCGCCGCCCAAATGCGGGGTGCGTCACATGTCGCAGCTCGGCCGCGCGCGTGAAGCTGCGCTCCTGCGCGAGAACGATGAAGTCTTCAAGCCACTTGAGCTGCATGGGCCGATCCGGGGTGCGTCGGCGGCGCGGGCCTGGAGGCTGTGCGCGGGCGGATCAGCGCGCGCGGGCCGCTTCGAGCACCGCGCGGGTGCGCTGGGCCTCGGTACGGGCAGCGGCCGCGAAGTCGCCGCCCTTGGATGCGTACAGGATGGAGCGCGACGAGTTCACGATGATCGGCCCCCCGTCGCGCAGCCCCGCCCGCACCGTGGCCACGGCATCGCCCCCCTGGGCCCCCACGCCGGGAATCAGCAGCGGCAGCGTGGGCGCGATGCCGCGCACGCGTTCGATCTCCTGCGGGTAGGTGGCGCCGACCACCAGCCCCAGCTGGCCGTTCTTGTTCCAGGCTCCCTGCGCCAGGCGCGCCACGTGCTCGTACATCAGCGGCTGGCCTTCGACGCTGGCCAGGCGCTGGGTCTGCAGGTCGTCGCCGCCCGGGTTGGAGGTGCGGCACAGCAGGAAGGCCCCCTTGCCGTGGTAGGCCAGGTAGGGCTCGATGGAGTCGAACCCCATGAAGGGCGACAGCGTGACCGCATCGGCGCCGTAGCGCTCGAAGGCTTCCTTGGCGTACTGCTCGGCCGTGGAGCCGATGTCGCCCCGCTTGGCATCCAGGATCACCGGCACGTGGGGTGCGTTGGCGCGCATGTGCTGCATCAGGCGCTCCAGCTGGTCCTCGGCGCCATGCGCGGCGAAGTAGGCGATCTGGGGCTTGAACGCACAGACCAGGTCGGCCGTGGCGTCCACGATGGCCGCGCAGAAGTCGTAGATCCTGTGCGTTTCGCCCTGCATTCCCGCGGGAAACCGCGTGGGTTCCGGGTCCAGGCCCACGCACAGCAGGGAGTTGTTCTGCGCCGTGGCGTCGCGCAGCATGTCGGTGAAGGTCATGGGGCGTGATTTTAGGTGGGGGCATCCGCCGCGGCGGGGTTTTCTGGCGGCCGGGACGGCTGCCATGGCACCGGCATGGCCGGGAGGCGGCCGGCGGGCAACAAAAAAGGCCGTCGAAACGGCCTTTGGGATTGCTCTTGGGCGGGACCGGCGTGCGGCCGGGTGCTCAGCGCTGTACGGCCAGCAGGCGCTGCACGTCGCGGTCGTTGGGCAGTGCGTAGTCGTAGCCGCGGATGATGCGGCTGTCTTCGGTGCGCACGAGCTTCAGGCTCACGTAGGTGTAGTTGGCCGCGGCCGAGTACGTACCGACGAGCACCAGCGACGCGTTGTGGCTGCGCGCGATGTCCTTGATCTCGCGCGACAGCAGCAGCTCGCCAGCGCCTTCGCGCACGAACACGTCGCCACGCAGCTTGATTTCCTTGACGTTGAAGCCGCTGGACGCCATGTGCGAGGCGTACTGCTCGGACAGCGTGCGGCCCAGGGGCGCCGAGCGGCTCAGGTCATTCACGTTCACGACGGTGGCCACCAGGACCGGGCCGCTGCCCAGGGTGCTCAGGTCAAAGCCCGCGGTGAGCTTGGCCACGGCATCGCGGCTGTTGGCCAGGAACTGGTTGTTGGCGGCTTCCTGGTAGGTGGGCTCCATGCGCACGGGCGTGCCGTTGTTGGCGCAACCTGCCAGCAGGGCTGCGGCGGCCAGCGCGGTCAGAAGTGCTGTGGATTTCATTGCGAGACCACCTTCATGTTGACGTTCCTATAGGACGGACGCATGAACAGCGGCGTGTCCGCGTTTTCCAGGTAGTACACATCGGTCTTGCGCACCACGTACTGGCCACCCCGCGTCACGGTGGTGGTCAGGATCATTTCGGTGTTGGTGGGGCCGCCCGAATTGATGCTGGAACCGTAATCGGCCAGCGAGGTCAGGCCCAGCGTGGCCAGCAGCTGCGTGTCCAGGTGCTCATGGCGCAGGCCATAGGCGGCCATCAGGCCGGCCGCGATCATGGTGAACTGGCCCGGAATGAAGTGGGGGCGCGGGCTGTTGTGGCGGACGATCTGCGTGTTGTAGGTCACGTTGAGCGTCTGGCCGGGGTCTTGCAGCACGGGAGCGCCGCTCTGGACCAGCTTGGTGATCAGGAAGTCGCGGAACGCCAGGTCGAACGCGCTGGGGTTGGGCGGCAATGCCACGTGCAGCTGCGTGCCCGGAGCGACGCCGGACTTGTCGAGCGTGCTGAGCGTTTGCGCCACCACGTCGTTGGAAACCAGTTCCCAATGGCCGGCGGAGCGGACCTTGGGTTGTACCGTGAGCTCAAAGTTTTCCGCCAGGGGAATGGGCGAACGATAAGCACATCCCGCCAAAGTAGCCACAGCGCCGGCGAGCACCGCCAAGCTGACTGCCTTTGAAAATTTCATGATTCCCTCCTACGGACTTTGAGAGGCGGGGACATGAACAGATACATCCCACGCGATTGAAAAATAATTCTGGGCGCGATACTCAACAAAAACAAGAAAAAATTGAGGTAACTGCGCCCAGACACACGCAATTCGTTGTTTTTGGTCACAGATTGGCGTGCTTGCTTACGCGCGGCTGCATTTGCTTGTGCGCCCGCGTGTAACAAATTTCAAACACTGGTAACGGCGCGTTTTTCCAGGATCTCAAACGCGGGCAGCGTCTTGCCTTCCAGCACTTCCAGGAAGGCTCCACCCCCCGTGGAGATGTACCCCACCTGCTTGTCGATGCCGTATTTGGCGATGGCCGCCAGGGTGTCGCCGCCACCGGCGATGCTGAACGCGGGCGAGTCGGCGATGGCCTTGGCGATCTCGCGCGTGCCGTTTTCGAAGGCGGCGAATTCGAAGACGCCCACGGGGCCGTTCCAGACGATGGTGCCCGCCGACTTGAGCTGGGCGGCCAGACGGGCGGCGGTGTCGGGGCCGATGTCCAGGATCAGGTCGTCCTCGGCCACATCGGCCGCGGCCTTGACGGTGGCGGGAGCGTCGGCGGCAAAGCTCTTGGCGGTGACCACGTCGGTCGGGATCGGCACTTCCGCGCCCCGCGCCTTCATGGCGGCGATCACGGCGCGTGCTTCTTCCAGCAGGTCGGGCTCGGCCAGGCTCTTGCCGATGGGCAGGCCCGCCGCCAGCATGAAGGTGTTGGCAATGCCGCCCCCCACGATCAGCTGGTCCACCTTGTCGGCCAGGCTCTTGAGGATGGTGAGCTTGGTCGATACCTTGGAGCCCGCCACGATGGCCGCCAGCGGGCGCTGGGGATGGGCCAGGGCCTTGGTCAGGGCATCGATCTCGGCCGACAGCAACGGGCCGGCGCAGGCGATCGGTGCGAACTGGGCGATGCCGTAGGTGGTGCCTTCGGCGCGGTGGGCGGTGCCGAAGGCGTCGTTCACGAAGATGTCGCACAGCGCGGCCAGCTTGCGCGCCAGGTCTTCCCTGTTTTTCTTCTCGCCCACGTTCAGGCGGCAGTTCTCCAGCAGCACGACCTGGCCGGGGGCCACGGTCACGCCGTCGACCCAGTCGGCCACCAGCGGCACCTCGCGGCCCAGCAGCTCCGACAGCCGCGCCGCCACGGGGGCCAGGGAGTCTTCAGGCTTGAATTCGCCTTCGGTCGGACGGCCCAGGTGGCTGGTCACCATCACCGCGGCGCCGGCGTCCAGCGCCATGCGGATGCAGGGAATGGAGGCGCGGATGCGGGTGTCTTCGGTGATGCGGCCGGCGTCGTCCTGCGGAACGTTCAGGTCGGCGCGGATGAAGACGCGCTGGCCTTGGGCCTTGCCCTGGGCGCACAGGTCGGAAAAGCGGAGGATGTTCATGGCAGAGGGTGTGGAAGGGGGAAAAGGGCTCGCGGCGGCCATTTTAGTAACCACCGCAGAGGCGCCCTCCTGTCTGCGCCGGTGCGCCCGTGGAACTGGCTCTGCCAGGCCCGTGGGTGCGTCCCCCTGGGAGAAAGCCGCGCAGCGGCTCAGGGGGCTGCTCTACCAGCCCCATCCGATGTGCAGCGGCAGGTACACGGCCATGCCGACCACGATGGTCCCCAGGATGCCCCGCTGCCAGAAGTAGTACGCGCTCGCGCACAGGACGGCGGGGAGGCGGGCGTCCATGAGCGTATCGATGAGCTCGCCGCGGGTGATGAGGATCTCGGGCGCGATCACGGCCGTCAGGGCGGCCAGTGGCGCGTACTTGAGGCCGCGCTTGAGCCAGTCGGGCAGGGGCAGCTCGCGCTCGGGGATCATGAAGAAGGAGCGCGAGACCACCGTGATGACGGCCAGCCCCGCCACGGCGATGAAGGGCTCCAGCAGGCCCCACCAGGACGACCAGGGCGCATCCGTCATGGGTGGCGCTCCTCGCGCAGCGGCACGATGTCGCCCGCCTCGACGTGTTCGCGTTCCTCGGGCGGCATCACGCTGTCGGCGGGCACCAGCCGCAGTTCCGGCTTGTGGCGGCGGCGGTCCACGGCCTCCATGAGCAACCCCGCCGCCACGGCGGCGGCCAGGGCCACGAGGATGTTGAGCTTGAGCGGCAGCGCGAAGGCTGCGATCGCGGCCGTCGCGGCCACACCCGTGGCGAGCCAGGTGGCCCGGTCGAACAGCAGCGACAGCAGCACGCCCAGCAGCGCCAGCACGCCCGCGAACCCCAGGCCCCAGGACAGCGGCACGGCGTTGGCCAGGAAGATGCCCGCGATGGACGGCACCTGCCAGGCCAGCCAGTTGGTGGTCGCCGCGCCCCAGAAATACGGCACTTGCCCGGGCTCCGGGCGTGGTTCGGGAAAGCGTTTCATGAAGGCCACATAGATCACGTCGCCGCTGAAGTAGCCCAGGGCCAGCCGCTGCCGCACGGGCAGGTGCGCGAAATAGCTGCGCCACATGCTGCTGAAGATCACGAAGCGCAGATTCACGCAGCTGGCCGTGAGCCAGACCACCCACAGCGGCGCGCCCGCCGCCATCAGCGGAATGACCGCCAGCTGCGCGCTGCCGGCATACACCACCAGCGACATGAAGACGGCCATGCCGACGGGCAGGCCGCTCTTGACCATGACCACTCCGGTGACCAGGCCCCACGCGCCAATGCCCACGGCCGTGCCCGCCATGTCGGCAGCGGCCAGGCGGAAGGAAGGGTGGCGCAGCGTGCGGCCGACGAGGGCCCCGCGGCTCATGCCGGCGCCGCCGCCGCGGGTGCGGCGCCCAGCACCATGCCGGGCTGCAGGTCGAACCCCCGCAGGAAGTCCGCTGCCGCCAGCCGCTTGCCGCCGGCGCGCTGCAAGGTGGTCAGGCGCAGCGCGCCTTCGCCGCAGGCCACCGCCACACCCCGGCCATCCGCTGACAAAATCTGGCCGTGGCGCTTGTCGCCATGAGGTGTGTTGCTATCTATTTCATAGCTCCATACCTTGATCGTTTCTCCAGCGCATTCGGTGCTTGCGCCAGGGAAGGGATCGAAGGCCCGGATGCGCTGACCGATCAGCGTGGCAGGCAGAGACCAGTCGATGGTGCTTTCGGCTTTTTCGATCTTGTGGGCATAGGTGACGCCTTCGGGAGGCTGGGGCTCCGCCCGCAGGCCCCCGCAGGCGGCCAGTTCGAGCGCCTCCACGACCATGCGGCCGCCCAGGGCGGCCAGCCGGTCGTGCAGGGTGGCGGTCGTGTCCGCCGGTGCGATGGCCAGCCGTTCCCGGAGCAGCATGGGGCCGGTATCGAGGCCTGCGTCCATCTGCATGATCGTGATGCCGGTTTCCGCGTCCCCGGCCTCGATGGCGCGGTGGATGGGCGCGGCGCCACGCCAGCGCGGCAGAAGGCTGGCATGGATGTTCAGGCATCCCCGTGGCGGGAGGTCCAGCACCCACTGCGGCAGGATGAGCCCATAGGCGGCCACCACCATCACATCGGCCTGGGCGGCCAGCAGGACGTCGCGCGCTGCGGCGGCATCGTCCGGGTATTTGCCGTCCAGGCGCAGGCTGCGCGGCTGGGCGACGGGAATGCCGTGGTCCAGCGCGCACTGCTTGACGGGAGACGCCTGCAGCTTCATGCCGCGCCCTGCGGGGCGGTCGGGCTGGGTGAGGACCAGCGGCACGGTGAAGCCCGCGGCCAGAAGCTGTTCCAGCGCCGCGCGGGCGAATTCGGGCGTGCCGGCAAAAATGACTCTCATGGAAACCAATGGGGTGGTGGTGCGCGGCAGGTCAGTCGCGCGTGTTGTCGAAGTTGGGCTGTTCGTCCGTGAACATCACGAGCCGCACCACGCCCTGGCGGTCCAGGTGGACATGGGCCAGGCGCGGGTCGGAATTCTGGCGGAAGCGGTAGGTCCAGATGTCGCCATCAAAACGCGCCACCCGTTCCACGCGCAAGGGGGCGCCGAAGGTGCGCTGCACATCGGCGAGGGTCCAGGCTCCGACGGGGATGCTCTCAAAGCGCGTCTGCGTCAGCACCTGTTCGTTGCGCACCAGCTTGCCGCTGGCGTCGAAATCCAGGTTATAGGCCGCGAACCCCGCGGGAAGTTCGGAATACAGCAGCCGCTCGCCGCCCGGCAGGGAGAAGGTGGCGGTGGGCGGCCCCAGCCGGGCGACGACATCGGCGCGCAGCGCGCCGGGCGCTTCACGGGCAGGCAGCGCGCAGCCCGCGAGCTGGACCACCAGCGCCGCCAGCGCCAGCACTCCGCCACCCCTGAGGGTGCAGAGCGCCGGGCGGGTCACTCCCGCGCCCCCCGCTGCTGCTTGATCATCTTGGTCTTGATACGGTTGCGCTTGAGCGGCGAGAGGTATTCCACGAACACCTTGCCCATCAGATGGTCCATCTCATGCTGGATGCAGACGGCCAGCAGGCCATCGGCCTCGATGACGCGCGACTGTCCCTGCGCATCCAGTGCCCGCACATGCACGGCATCGAAGCGCTCCACACCATCGTAGATGCCGGGCACCGAGAGGCAGCCTTCGTCGTTGAGGTGTTTTTCCGCGCTGGTCCAGACAAGTTCCGGATTGATCAGCACCAAGGGCGCGTCGCGCTCTTCGGACACGTCGATGACGACCAGCCGCTCATGCACGTCCACCTGGGTGGCGGCCAAGCCGATGCCGTGGGCGTCGTACATGGTGGCGAGCATGTCGGAGGCCAGCTTCTGGACGCGCTCATCCACCGCCTCGATGGGGCGGGCGACCTTGTGGAGCCGGGGGTCCGGGTAACAGAGAATGGGAAGGATTGCCATGGATGCTGCCGAGAGATGTCGCTATTTTCGCCACTTTTGAGGTTCGCCGCAGCGTTGCAGGCCAATAATCGTTGCCGAATCAAGGGCTTGAGCAGAGAATCTAAGAGGGTTTGTAACGTATTTGCCCGGTCGCCCGCATGCTGCTGGCACCGAGGCGCCAGTGAGGGGGCGTTTCACAATGCATGAGAAGAGGAACAACATGACGGCATTCACCAGCGTTCGGCGGACCGCCCTGGGCGCGCTCACCATGATCGCTGGCGCTTTGCTGGTCGCCCCGGCCCAGGCGCAGAACCACCCCATCTCCAGCGGCCAGCGCGCGACCGCGCAGCAGGTATCGGAGCGTGGCGTCCCCCTCTCGGAGCTGGCGCCCAACGCGCCGGATACCTACACCGTCAAGCGCGGCGATACCCTGTGGGGCATTTCGGGCATGTACCTCAAGCGCCCCTGGCGCTGGCCCGAACTGTGGGGCATGAACCTCCAGACCATTCCGAACCCCCACCTGATCTACCCCGGCCAGACGCTGTATCTGGACAAGGACGGAGGCTACGCGCGCCTGCGGACCACGCCCCCGGGCGTGGCGGAGCCCGAGACGCAGACGGTGCGCGTGTCGCCCCGCACCCGCAGCGACAGCCTGGCCAGCACCGCGCTGCCCACCCTCAAGCCCCACCTGATCGAGCCTTTCCTCGTGGAGCCCCTGGTGGTGGATGCCCAGGTGCTGCAGCGCGCTCCCCGCATCATCGCTACCACCGAAGACCGGGTGCTGATGGCCAGTGGCGACCGGGCCTATGTGCGCGGGGATGCTTCCGCACCCGTTCGAGCCGAGGCGGGCGAGCCCCGTTTCTTCCGTGTCTTTCGCGATGCCGTGGCCATGAAGGACCCGGTGACGGGTGAAATCCTGGGGTACGAAGCCCAGTATCTGGGCAAGGCCGAGCTGGTGCGGGGAGAGTCTTTCGAGGACATCCCCAACGGCAAGGGCGGCTATATTTCCGAGTATGTGCCTGCCACGGTGGATCTGTCGGGCACCAAGGAGGAGATCCGCGCGGGGGACCGCATCCTGCCCGCGCCCGCCCGGGTCTTCACCAGCTACACCCCCCGTGCGCCCCATATCG
>Ga0308157_10008647_pt1 | contig 11511 bp, 11 predicted proteins | sample PhyBR1_FD_201035 | JGI IMG/M metagenome (GOLD analysis project Ga0308157, IMG submission 201035) | Phyllosphere microbial communities from UC Gill Tract Community Farm, Albany, California, United States - DLSLB.R1 | ecosystem: Host-associated > Plants > Phyllosphere > Unclassified | place: USA...
CAACGACCTCGTTGACGAAGCCCATCTCGAGTGCCTGTGCCGCCGAGTACCGGCGGCACAGCATCGCCATCTCCTTGGCGCGCTTCTCGCCGATCTGCACCGGAAGGAGATTCGTCGCGCCGAGCACGGGGGCGGATCCGACCTTCGGTCCCGTCTGTCCGAACGTCGAGCGCTCGGTCGCGATCGCGAAGTCGCACGCCACGACGAGCTCGTTGCCGCCGCCGGCCGCAGGGCCGTCGATCGCGGCGATGACGGGGCGAGGGCACGCGCGGATGGCATCGACGAGCCGCAGGGATCCTTCGAATAAAGAGCGAACCGTGAGCTCGTCGGCATCGCCGAGGTTCGCGAGGAAGCCGCCGGCACAGAAGGATCCGTCGACGCCGGTGAGCACGACGACCTCGAAGCCGGCGGCGGTCTGGAATGCCTCCGTCATCGCGACGGCCATCTCGCGGTCGTAGGCGTTCTTCCGATCCGGGCGATTGATCCGGATCGTGCGGATGCGGTCGGTGTCGATGACCTCGATGTCAGCCACACGTACTCCTTCGTTCGGTATTGCGGGAAATGCGAATCTATGATCATGATATGCGGGAATGTATCAATGTCGATAGGGAGTCAGTATGAGTGTGTCGAATCAGATGGGGCTGATCACGGGCGGCGGGTCGGGTCTCGGACGCGAGATTGCGTTGTTCGCCGCTACGGACGGGGGGAAGGTCGTCGTCGCGGACCGCGATCTCGAGGGTGCCGAGGAGACGGCGCGACTCATCGTGGAGGCCGGCGGCGAGGCGCGCGCGGTCGCCATGGATGTGCTCGACGAGGCATCCGTCGTCGCGGCTTTTGCGGCCGCTGACGCGTGGGGGAGTCTCGGGTGGGCCGTCAATTGCGCCGGCATCCACCCCGACGACAGCGATGTCGCCGATCTCGACATGACGCAGTTCGACCGCATCATGGGCGTGAACATCCGGGGCGTCGTGCTCAGCCTGCGCGAGGAGATGAAGCGCTTCCGCGAGCTCGGGACGGGAGGCGCGATCGTCAATATTGGATCCACGCGCTCGCTGCGGGCCATGCCGGGATCGGTCGCCTACGTCGCCTCGAAGCACGCCGTGATCGGCGCGACCGAGACGGCGGCCCTCGAGGGTGGCGCGCTCGGCGTGCGCGTCAACTGCGTGTGCCCCGGCGTCATGGCGACCCCGATGGTCGCCGCCCGTCGCGCAGAGAGCGACGAGACCGAGGCTGAGTACATCGACCGCGTCGGCGGTGTGATCCCTCGCATCGGCGAGCCCCGTGAGGTCGCGGAGGCGGCGCGGTGGCTGCTGTCGGATTCGGCTAGCTATGTCACCGGCCACACGCTCGTGGCGGACGGCGGGTACATCGCCCGACCCTAGGTTCGCTCACCGGAACGCATCCCACTCTCTACAAGAGCGCAGTTTCTAGTAGAGTTTGGGATGCGTTGGTTTTTGGCGCAAAGCCACCCTTCGCACGTTCCGCTGAGTGATACGAGGAGGTTGGCTCATGGCTGATGAGGATTTCGAAGGCCCCGATGTGATCGTCGCGGGCGCAGGTGGTGGCGTCGTTGCCGCACTGCGAGCAGCCGAGCGCGGCCTCAGTGTTCTGCTGGTCGATGCGGATGAGCAGTTCCGCCGCGGCAATAATACGTCGATGTCGACCGCGATGATCCCGGCGATGGGCACCCGGTTCCAGAAGGCCGCCGGCATCGAGGATTCGCCGGAGACCTTTGTCGACGACGTGGCGAAGAAGACGGGCGGCGACTACAACGAGATCGCCGCGCGGGCGCTCGCGGGCGTCAGCGCCGAGCTCGTCGAATGGCTGAGCGACAGCGTCGGTCTCGACATCGACGTGGTCACGGACTTCGCCTACCCCGGTCACAGTGTCAACCGGTGCCACTCGATCCCCGGGCGCTCCGGATCTGCGATGCTCCAGGGCCTCCTGGAGACGCTGAACAAGGAAGAGCTCGTCGACGTGATGACCCCGGCGAAGCTCGTCGACGTCGTCGTGGAGGATGGCGTCGTCACCGGCGCCATCATCGAGACGCCGGGCGGCAAAGAAGAGATCCCCACGCACGCCGTCGTGATCGCGACGAACGGGTACGGCGCGAACCGCGAGCTCGTGGGCGAGCACATCCCCGAGATCTCCGGCGCGCACTATCACGGCGGCGAGTACTCGCGCGGCGATGCGCTGAAGATCGGCGCCGCTGTCGGCGCCGCGACGGACTACCTCGACGCGTACCAGGGGCACGCGGGTCTCGCGGCCCCCTCGGCATCGCTCGCGACCTGGGCGACCGTCATGCACGGCGGATTCCTCGTCAACACGGCCGGTGAGCGCTACGGCAACGAGACGTCCGGATACTCGGAGTACGCCGCGCAGTCGCTCGCGCATGCCGCCGATGGATCCTTCATCATCATTGATCAGCGCATCTACGACGCGTGCCTGTCGTTCCAGGACTTCCTCGACGTGATCGAGGGAGGCGGCGTGAAGTGGGGCGATTCGCCCGAGGAGCTCGCCGCCACGTATGGCATCGATGCCGCGGGCCTTAAGGCGACGCTCGACGAGACGCGTCGCCTCGCGGCGGGCGACGCGGATCCGCACGGTCGCACCGTCTGGGAGGCACCCCTCGAGGGGCGCCTCGCCGCGATCCGCGTGCAGCCGGCGCTGTTCCATACCCAGGGCGGCTTGCGCGTCGACGAGCACGCGCGCGTCGTGACGGAGGACGGCACCGCGGTCACGGGGCTATACGCCTCGGGCGGCGCGGCCGCCGGCATCTCGGGCCACGGCGCTGCGGGCTACCTCGCGGGCAACGGGCTGCTCCCGGCGCTCGGCCTCGCCTATCTCGCCGCGGAGGACATCGCCTCGCGCACCGCTTGAGAGCGTCGTGGCCCCGCCGATCGGCGGGGCCACGATTGTTCGATCAGAATGCGGTCGGCGTGATGTTCTCGCGCGACGCGACCTGGCTCTCGGCGATCACGTAGAACCGGAACGCCGTGCGCCCGCCGGGTCCGCGCTCGGGCGGGATCGGGTGATCCGTCCACCACTTTTTGTACGCCTCGTACGCGGCCTCGTCGGCGTAGTGCATCTCGGCGATCCGATACAGCTCGATACTCTCCGGCACGGCCGAGGCGCCCCCGGATGTCGACGTGACGGGGTAGAGCACCTTGTTGAAGATGATCTGGTCTAGGTGCGGGTTCGCGAGCAGGTCGGGTGCGTGCACGTTCCACAGCCACTCCTCATACTCCTCGGGCGTGACGCCGTCCTCGATGACGTATCCCAGCAGAGCTTTGTACATGTCTCTCCTTCAGTCGATGGTCCAGGTGGTCGGGGTCGGATCCGCGCCGAACCCCTCGAGCCGCACCCGGAACGGACGGATCCTGACGCCGAGGAGGTTCTCGTCGACGTCGTCATCCGAACGCAGCGGGGCGCGCGTGTTGCCCAACGCGCGGTGCGCATCTGCGTGCGCGCGGAAGACCTCGCGCGTCCAGTCCGCCGGCATGAACTCCGCGTCGCCGCGAATCGACACGAGCCGGTCGGGCAGCGTGCCGAGGTCGAACACGTGCGGGGCATCGTTGCGGATCACAGCCGACGGCTCGCCGACCCAGGTCACGAGCGTGCGGGGGTTCCGACGCCACTGCGCGATGCGGGCGTGCGAGGCGCGCTGCACGAGGTGAACGCTCCAGTCGCCGTCGAGGAACGCCGTCATCGACCGGGCGACGGGGTAGCCGCGGCGGTCGATCGTCGTGACCTGAGCGAACCCGGCCTCGTCTTGGACGAAGGCCATTGCCGATTGTTCGGGCGTCATCTTTCTCCTCCGGTTCGTAGGGCCGCGACGCGCAGCGCACGGCCGACGTCGCGGGGCGTGCCGCCGAACGGCAGCGCGTGGATCGCGTCGAGGATTCGCCCAGCGTGCACGGATCCGAATCGGTGGGTGAGGAGCCGCTGCGCCTTTTGCCGCAGCTCGTCGCGCGCGAACGCCCGATCGGCGTCGCCGCGTGGGCGATCCGCCGAGGCCGTCAGCTTGGATCCATCGGACAGCCGCACCGTAACGCGGGCGGGCCGCCCGTGCGGGTAGCCCGCGTCGAGTGCGGGGTCGTGGATCACGCGCACACGGGATGCGAGCTCGCGCGACGAGGCCACGGACTCGGCCGTCAGCGTCGTCTCATCGAGCCCGCCGTGGGCGAGCGCCACCGCAACCGAGGAGGGAACACTGAACCTGGCCGCGAGCTCGGTGTCCGCGATCTCGTCAAACGCCGCGGCGGCCGCGAACGCACGCACCTCGATGTCGACGATGTCGGCCACGTCGATCGGCGGCAGGTCGGCGACGGCGTCGTTCACGCCGTGCAGGTGTGCGCACGTCGGGTGCATCTTCACGTACCCGCCGAGCACCTCGTACGAGTCCCATTCATCGACGGGCGCGCGATCGAGTTCTCGCGCAGCGACCGGGCCGAAGTGGCGTTCGAGGGAGCCCGGGAGGGGCGCGAGCCCGCTCACCGCGGCGATGCCGAGCGTCAGGCCGAGTTGGGCGGACGCGCCGAGGAAGGCGTGACCGCCGTCGGCTCCCGTGAAGATCGTGGCGGCGTCGGTGAGCAACACGGCAGACTGGGCGAGCTCGATCGCCCGCATGCTCGCCGCGGTATCGCCCGGGCGCAGCAGCCGGGCGACTCCCGCGGCGATGCCCACGGATCCCCACGTGCCGATGTCGTGCACGCCCGGGTTCGTGCCGCCCATCGCGCGACCCAGGCGCACGCCCGTTTCGTAGCCCGCGAGCACGCTCGACAGCAGGTCCTCGCCCGACAGGTCGCGCTCCTCTGCGAGCGCCAGCAGCGCGGGAACGACGTGCGATGCGGGGTGGCCGCGGCCCGGGCGGTGTCCGTCCTGCAGCTGGTCCGTGGCGCCGGCAGACGCGTTCAGGAACGCGGCGGTCGTCCCGGGCCAGCCGGCACGGGATCCGATCACCGTCGCGCCGCCGGACGCGTCGCCCGCGGTCATCTCGCTCTGCAGCGCCCGGATCTCCGCGCGCCGACTGCCGAAGGCGATCGTCGCGATGGTGTCCGCAATGAGATCGACGACGCGCTCGCGCACGACGCCGGGCGCCTCGGCGAACGAGATCATCGCGTTCGACGCTTGAGGAGTGCCCGGTTGCTGCTTCGGCACGTCAGAGAGACCATTCGGCACTCGCGGAACCGGGGCGGTCATGACGCGATCCGGAGGAGAGACGTGAGCGTCGCGAGCGACGCCACGTTCAGGATGTCGTCGCACGCCTCCCAGAGGCGCGTCGTCTCGGCTTCTGTCACGTGTGCTCCCGTCAGCGCTCGGAACTTGGCCTCGAGATCCGCCTCGCTCGCGGGGTTATCGAAGTTGCCGTAGACCGTGTCGATGCGGTGATCGATGACGGTGCCGTTCGTCAGCGTCACGGCGACCCGTCCCGCGCGCACGCCGGGCAGCAGTGCCGTCATCGACGGATCCTCGTGCACGCTCGTGCGCCCCGTCAGGTCGACGAGCGACGGATCCGCGACGTTGCCGTCGGTATACACGTCGACGTCGTTGCGCCCCCACAGCGCACGCACCGCGACGTTGAAGGGGATCGAGTGCTTCGCCGCGTATCCGTTCTGCGGATGCTGACCCGACAATCGGGTCGCGGGGTCGTAGGTGAAGACGTCGATGCGCTCGATCAGGCCGGCATCGAACGCCGGATCGCGCCGGATGGCCTCCATCGCCTCGATCGGGGCGTGGTTCCAGCGGCTGCAGGCATAGAACTTCACGTAGTTGCGGGTGATGAAGAGGTCATCGAGCGTGTAGGCGTCGAGCCGGTCGAGGTCGAAGGATCCGTCGCCGAGCACGGCGCCGTAGACGCGCGACAGGGCATCGGGCTCGCCCGTGTGCCCGGCTCGCACGAGGTCGGTCGCGAGCACGCCGCCATGCGCGGTCATCCCCGTGTTGAGGTTGCGCACCGACGCCCCGCTGTTCGCGGACGATTGCGACGATGCGGGGGTCAGGCCGGCGGCGACGCGGATCGCTTCGGCGAGCTCGTCCGGGCTGAAGCCGCGGAGGAGGCCCGCGGCGACGGCCGCGCCCGTGATCATCGCCGTGCCGAACGGGTGCACGGCATCGCGCAGGCGGAACACGGATCCGACCCGCACCGCGACCTCGTAGCCCGCGACGAACGCCTGGACGAGCGCGCGGCCCGAGGCGCCGGTATCCTCCGCGACCGCGAGGGCGGCGAACAACACGTGCACCGACGGGTGGTTGATCGCGAACTGGTTGCCCTCGTCCAGCTCGAGCGTCACGGTCGAAGCCGCGTTGGCGAACGCCGCGGTGTGCGCGCTCACGCCGGTCGGCTGGCCGATCACCGTACAGGGTCCCGACGCTCCGAGCGACGGCGTCAGCGCGCCGAGGGCGGCATTTTCCGGGCGCCGGCTGCCGGATACTGCCACACCGATGGTGTCGCGGATCGTGCGCACCGCGTGGTGCGCGGCGCCGGGCGGAAGGTCGTCGAGGCTCAGGCGATGGGCGAACTCCGCGAGGCGTGTGATCGAGCGCAAATCAGACAAGAACAGCTCCGTTCAGATCTTTGGTGAAAAAAGCGGCGGGCGCGGAGAGTCCGCGCCCGCCGCTGCCCCGGATCAGCCGCCGAGGTAGGCGGCCTGCACGCGTTCGTCGGCCGCGAGCTCGTCGGCCGGTCCCTCCAGTGCGACTGCGCCCGAATCGAGCACATACGCGCGATCGGCGAGCGAGAGCACCTGACGGGCGTTCTGCTCGACGATCAGCACACCGATGCCGCGCTCGCGCACGGCGTTGATCGCGTGGAACACGTCCCACGTGAGCTTGGGTGCAAGACCCGTCGACGGCTCATCGAGCAACAGCAGTTTTGGAGCACCCATGAGAGCGCGGGCGATCGCGAGCATCTGCTGCTGACCGCCCGACATCGTCTCGGCGATCTGGCTGCGGCGCTCTGCAAGGATCGGGAAGATCTCGATGATCTCCTTCTCGGAGAAACCGGTCCGGTCCTTCCTGCCCCACTCGCCCATGCGCAGGTTGTCCTCGACCGTGAGGCTACCGAAGAGCGCACGGTGCTCGGGCACGAGCATCATGCCCTTCTGCGCCACCTTGTGACTGTCACCGAAGCTGACGGGCGCGCCGTCGAAGGCCACGGATCCGCCGAGCTGCTTCACCTCGCCCACGATCGTCTTCAGCGTCGTCGACTTGCCGGCGCCGTTGGCGCCGACGATCGCGACGACCTCGCCCGCGGCGACGGTCAGTGAGACTCCGTGCAGAATCTCGAGCCCGTGGTATCCGCTCTTGACTGATTCGACCTCAAGCAGCATCGCCGTACTCCTTTCCGAGGTAGGCGGCGACGACGTCGGGGTTCGCCAGCACCTCGTCGACGTCGCCCTGCGCGAGCACGGCGCCTTGATCCATCATCACGACACGGTCGCTGAGGCGGCGCACGGCCGCCATGATGTGCTCGATGAACACCATCGTGACGCCGTCGTTCTTCCGCAGCGATTCGAGCAGATCGAGCACGGGTTCGCGCTCGGAGGGCACGAGGCCGGCGAGCACCTCATCGAGCAGCAGCACCCGCGGGTTCATCGCGAGTGCACGGGCGAGCTCGAGGCGCTTCTGCACGGCGGTCGGCAGGGATCCGCTTGTCGCGTCGGCCCACTGGTCGAGCCCGGTCCGGGCGAGGATCAATGTGGCCTCGTCGCGCGCCTTGCTCTCGGGCCTGACTCCGCGGCTCTGCACCGCGATCGTGACGTTGTCGATCGTCGACAGCGTGCCGAACGGGCGCATCAATTGGAAGGTCCTGACGAGCCCGTTTTGTGCGAGCGTGTGCATCTTCTTGCCGGTGATGTCCTCACCGTTGAGCGTGACCGTCCCGGAGTCGGGCGCGAACGCTCCCGTGATGCAGTTGAACAGTGTGGTCTTGCCCGCGCCGTTCGAACCGATGATGCCGAGGATCTGCCCCTCGTCGACCGAGATCGTGACGTCTTTCAGAGCCTTCAGGCCGCGGAACGACTTCGACAGACCGGTGATTTCGAGAAGTGCCATTACTTCTTCCTCCGTCCGAGGAACGTTCCGACGATGCCCTTGGGCAGGAGCAGAACGAAGGCGATCAGGACGACGGCGTAGACGAGGATGTCGAGCCCGTCGAGACCCTCGAGGAAGCCCAGCCACTCCGGCGGGTGCCGCAGCAGCTCGGTCACGAGGTCGCTGAGCGGCGCGACGATGACGGCGCCCAGCACGGGGCCCCACAGCGTGCCCACGCCGCCGACGACGGCGGTGATGATCGCATTGTTCGACACCGTTGCGCCGAAGGCGAGGTCGGGATCGATGAACATGTAGAACTGCAGGTACAGGGCGCCGGCGAGCGCCGTGATGGCCGCCGAGATCGCCACGAGAGTGAGCTTGTACCGGAGTGTCGGAATGCCGATCGCGGAGGCCGCGAGCTCGTCGTCGCGCGTCGCGATCGAGAAGCGCCCGGCGCGGCTGCGCAGGAACCAGATGCAGAACAGCATCACGATCACCAGCATCGCGGTGCCGATCCAGAAGTAGACCGGCGACCCGGCGCGGAACTGGAACATGCTCCAGTTGTCGCCGAACATGACCGGAACGGTGAAGCCGATCGTCTTGTTCAGCGACTCATTGCCCATGACGAACAGGCGCAGCGCCTCCGCGAAGGCGAAGGTCGACAGCGCGTAGTAGGCGCCGCGCAGCTGGTATCGCAGCGCGAGGTAGCTGATGCCGACGGCAGCAGCCGCCGACACGATCATGCCGACGATCATGCCGATCCACGGCGTCATGCCGACCTCGACGAGCAGGAACGCCGTCGTGTAGGCGCCGATTCCGAAGAACGCGGCGTGACCGAAGCTGAACATGCCGCCGAAACCGCTCATCATGTTCCAGCCCACGCCCATGAGGGCGAAGATCAGGATGCGCATCGCGACGCCGAGCTCGGCGGCGGGCAGGAGGAACGGCAGCAGGATGCCGAGCACGAGCACCGCGCCGACGAGCACGAGGTTCCACGTGTGGTTCGAGCTCGAGACGCGACGCGAGATGAGCGTGCCGGTCGCGGCAGCCGGCTCGGGCTGACGCACGGTCTTGGTGCTGAAACTCATGAGGACCTCCCGAAGATGCCCTGCGGCTTCGCGAACAGCACGAGCAGGAAGACGACGAAGACGGCGAGCAGCGGCGACTGACCCGGCAGGATCAGGCCGCCGAGCTGCTCGGTGAGCCCGACGATCAGACCGCCGACGAGCGCCCCGGGCACGTTGCCCATGCCGCCGAGAACGACGACGACGAACGCCGTGAGGTTGAACGTCGCGCCCGCGGTGGGCTCGATCGTGGTGAAGGGCGCGACGAGCGTTCCCGCGGCGCCCGCGGCGGCCGCGCCGAGCGCGAACGTGATGATGTAGATCCGCTTGACGTTGATGCCGACGAGGCGCGCGCCCTCGGGGCTGGCCGCGACCGAGCGGATCGCGGTGCCCATGCGCGTCTTCTGCAGCACGATCCAGAGCAGCGCGACGAGCACGAGCGCACCGACGAACGCATAGATGCGGCTGACGCTGACGCTGGCGCCGAAGATGTCGACGGCGAACTCGCCCGGAAGCGACACCGACTTGGGGTTCGGCCCCGCGATGATGAGCAGGAGGCTCTCAATCGCGAGCGCGACGCCGATCGTGATCAGCAGCTGGGTGTGGATCGGCGAGCGCATGATCGGGTTCAGCAGACCCGCCTGGATCCCGGCGCCGATGAGCGCCATGATCGGAACCGTCACGATGAGCGCGACGTAGGGGTGCAGCCCGAGAGAGTTCACGGACGTGTAGGCGAGGAACATCGCCACCGCCACGAGGGCGCCGTTCGCGAAGTTGATCACGTGCAGTACGCCGTAGACGAGCGTCAGGCCCATCGCGATGAGGCTGTAGACGCCGCCGGTCAGCAGGCCGGTGACGAGCGCCTGGATGAGCACGGTCGTGCTGCCCGAGACGATCCCCGCCACGACGGACGCGATGATGATCAGCGCGAGAGCGACGAGCATGGTGCGCGTCGACGGACGGCCGTTCGGGCTCTTCGCCGCCGGGGGCGGAGAGGGGGTGTTCGCCTGCGCGTGCGCAGGCGCCGGTGCCTGGGGAGACATGGAGGCCTTCTTTCTACGGGGCGTCGTCGCCGAAAGCGGGAAGGACGGGCTCGCCGGACGCGGCATCCTCGGGATACACCGGCACGATCTCGCCGTCCAGGATCTGGACGACCGCGACGGTCGCGTTCGCGTTCTGGCCGGTCTCGTCGAAGTCGACGGACGCGCCGTCGTTGACGATGATCGGCTCGTACGTGCTGTCGGCGATCGCATCGCGCACGTCGGCGGGGACCGCGCTCTGCGCCTCGGCGATCGCCTCCGCGATGATCGACACGGCGTCGTACGTGAGCGCGGCGCTCGTGCGCATCGGCTGCCCGAACTCCGCCGCGAACCGTTCGGCGACGTCCTGGGCGCGCTCGTTGTTGGGGTTGATCGCGTAGTTCGCGTTCAGGTATCCGGCCCCGCCGCGCGGAGCGTTGTCGACGAACTGTTCCTGGTCGTAGCCGCCGTTCGCGACGCCGTACACGGCCTGGAGGCCGTCCGGGTTGATCGACTCGACGGCCTTCGAGATGAGCAGGCTGTCGTTGTAGTAGCCCGACACCGCGAGCAGGTCGACCCCGCCCGCGAGCGCCTGCTGCACCTGCGTCGAGTAGTCGCTCGCCGCCGGGTCGTAGCTGATCGCGTTGGTGACCTCGAACCCAGCCTCTTCGCTGGCGGCGAGGAAGCCCCTGTACGCGGCCACGCCGAAGTTGCCCTGCTCGTAGAGGTAGCCGACGGTCTTGACGTCCGCGCCCGTCTCATCGGCGATGGCGCGCATGTACTCCGCGCCGCGCTCGCCCATGATGCCGCCGGACGGCTGCACGCGGAACGAGTAGGTGTAGCCCTGCTCGAGGATGCTGTCGAGCGCCGAGACGTCCATGACGAACGGCACGCCGTTGCGCTCGGCGGTCGCGGCGATGTTCGCGCTCGTTGCGCTCTGGTAGGTGCCCACGAGCGCGGATGCGCCGTCCTGGATGAGGCGCGTCGCCTCTGCGGATCCGGCCTCGACGTCACCCTTCGTATCGGCGGCGTCGAGAACGAGCTTCGCGTCGTCGAAGTCGCCGACACCCGCGGCGTTCGCATCGTCGATGGCCATCTGCGCGGCGGCGCGCATCTGCTGGCCGTCGACCGCGTTCGCGCCGGTCACGGGATGGAGCGCCCCGATGATGATGTCGTCGCCGGGCTCGCGGTCGGCGGCTGCGGCCGAATCGCTGAGCGCGGCGGATCCCGCACACCCGCCGAGGGCGAGTGCGCCGGCTGCCAGCGCGGCGACGATCGATAACGTCCTTGCTGGTGTGTTCACGGCGTTGTGTCCTTCGTCTGCGGAGAGTGTTCCTATTTGCGGAACATCATTTATGACGGATGAATGAGAAGCTACACGATAACGAGATGTA
>Ga0308157_10008648_pt1 | contig 11511 bp, 7 predicted proteins | sample PhyBR1_FD_201035 | JGI IMG/M metagenome (GOLD analysis project Ga0308157, IMG submission 201035) | Phyllosphere microbial communities from UC Gill Tract Community Farm, Albany, California, United States - DLSLB.R1 | ecosystem: Host-associated > Plants > Phyllosphere > Unclassified | place: USA...
CCTCGCGACCGCCGGCTGGAGCGCCGCTCGGACTCTCGACCTCAAGCCGACCGAGGTGAACGCATGACCCTTCTGGAACGCGCACGCGCGCGCAAGCCGATCACGTGGCTGACCGTCGTCGGCCTGCTGCTTCTTCCCGTGGCGCTCGGCGGCGTTCTCATCGCCGCGCTGAACACCCCGACCGACCGGCTCGAGAACATGACGGCCGCGATCGTGAACAACGACGATCCGGTAACGGTCGACGGCCAGTACACGCCGCTCGGCCGCCAGCTCGCCGCCGGCCTCGTCGAGGGCGTCGAGGACGAGAGCAACCTGACCTGGGTGCTCTCGAACGACGACGACGCAGCGGAGGGGATCGACGACGGCACCTACCAGGCCGTCGTGACCATCCCCGAGAACTTCTCTGCGGCCGCCATGTCGTCGGCGCAGAAGCTCTCGGGCGAGGACGAGACGCCCGAGCAGGCCACGATCGACGTCGAGACGTCGCCCGACGCGCTGATCCTCGATCAGGCGATCGCCGATCAGCTCGCGAACGTCGCGACCGGCACGATGGGCTCGACCCTCACGGAGGCGACGCTGAGCAACCTGCTCGTCGGCTTCGGCACGATGGGCGACCAGCTCGGCGACGCGGCGGACGGCGCAGGTCAGCTCGCCGACGGCGCCGGCGAGGCGCAGGACGGCGCGGATGAGCTCGGCGACGGTGCGACGCAGCTCGCCGACGGCATCGGCCAGCTGGGCGACGGCGTCGGCCAGCTCGCGACGGGTGCGGGCTCCGCCTCGGCCGGCGCGCAGGAGCTCGCGGGCGGCGCAGGCCAGCTCGCCGAAGGCGTGCCGGCGCTCACCGAGGGCGCGAACGGCATCTCGACCGGCGCAGGGGCCCTCGCCGACGGAGCGGGCGAGCTCACCGACGGCGCGAACGGTCTGTCGGACGGCGCATCGAGCCTGTCGGACGGCATCGACCAGCTCGAGGCGGGTGTGACCGGTGAGAACGGTCTGGTCAGCGGCAGCGCGCAGCTCGCCGACGGCCTCAGTCAGCTGCAGACCGGCGTCGACGGCGACGGCACCGCGGCGAACCCCGGCCTCGTGGCGGGGGCGGACGGCGTCTCGCAGGGCGCCGCCGCCGTGAGCGACGGGCTGAACAGTGAGGCCGGATTGAAGAACGGCAGCGACCAGCTGGCCGGCGGGCTCGAACAGCTCGCGGCGAACTGCGAGGCTCTGGGCGGCGGGGAGGCCGTGTGCGCGCAGCTCGCGGCCATCGCACCGCAGGCACGGGAACTGGCAGACGGCACGGCAGCACTCGCCACCGGTGCTTCCGAGACCGCGGACGGCGCCTCCCAGGTCGCCGCGGGCGCCACACAGGTGTCCGACGGACTTGCGCCCCTGACCGACGGCGCCAGCGCTCTCGCCTCGGGAGCGAAGGAGCTCGGCGACAACCTGCCCGCGCTCTCCGACGGTGCGACGCAGGTCTCCGACGGGGCGACCCAGCTCGCCGACGGCACGACCCAGCTGGGCGACGGCGCGACCGAGCTCGCGGGCGGTGCAGGCCAGCTCGCCGACGGCACGACCCAGCTCGGCGACGGCGCGAACGCCCTGTTGACCGGCGCATCGAGCCTCGCCGACGGCGTCGGCCAGCTCGCGACCGGCGCTGGCCAGGCCGCCGCTGGTACCCCGGCGCTGGAGGACGGCGCGACGCAGCTCGCCGACGGGACCATCCAGCTCGGCGACGGCATCGGCGAGCTCGGCGACGGCGCGAGCGAGCTGTCGGACGGGCTCGGCACGGCGGTCGACGAGCTGCCGAGCCTCAGCGAGAGCGAGTCGGACGACCTCGCTGGCGTGCTGGCCGATCCGGTGACCTCGTCATCCGGAACCGGCATGTTCGGCGCGGCCGCGATCCCGCTGCTCTCGGTGGCCGTGCTGTGGTTCGGGTCGCTCGCGACGTTCGTCGCGCTGCGCGCCGTGCCGAAGCGGGCGCTGACGTCGCGCCGGTCGTCCGTGCTGCTCACGGCGGGAGCGCTGCTTCCCGCCGCGGTCATCGGGGCTGTGCAGGGCGCGCTCGTCGCGGTGATCGTGCAGATCGCGGCGAACTACGACGGCGGCGTGTTCTGGGGCTTCGCCGGCATGGCGGTGCTCGCCGGCGTCGCGTTCGCCGCCGTGAACCAGGCGCTCGTGGCGGTGTTCGGCGGCGTCGGCCGCTGGGTCTCGGGCATCGTCGGGGCGCTCGCCGTGGCGCTGGGGATCATCTCGACGATCCCCGCAGCGCTCCTCAGCGTTCGTCCGGTGCTGCCGACGACCCCCGCGTTCGACGGACTGCTCTCGGTGATCACCGAGACGTCGGGCGGCGGAACCGCGGTCGCCGGCCTCGTCGTCTGGGCCGTGCTCGCCCTCATCGCCTCGACGATCGCGGTCGTCGTCCGCCGCGGCGTCGACGCGAAGGCGCTCCTGCGCCCCCGGCCGGCGCACTAGCCCGCACGATGCACCGGGGCTGCCGGCCGGCGGGCATGGTCGTCAGGCGGCGAGGCCGAAGCGGGAGCTGAACGCGCGCCTGGGCGTGCGGTCGCGGTCGAGCCACGGCGGCGGGATGAACCACACCCGCGCCGCGACGCCCCGCCCCTCGACGCGGATGTCCCATCCGTCGTCGTGGACGCGATGGTGGCACCCCGTGCACAGCAGCACGCCGTCGGCGAGATCGGTTCTGCCGTGGTCGCGATGCCACCAGGCGATGTGGTGGGCGCTGCACATGGCGGGCGGCGCGCCGCAGAACGCGCATCCGCCGTCGCGCTCAGCGAGGGCGAGCTTCTGGATGGGGGTGAACAGCCGCGTCGCACGGCCCCAATCGAGCGTCTCGCTGGCCGATCCGAGCACGTGCGGGATGACCTGCGCATCGGCGGCGAGGCGCCGGGCGGCCCCTGCCGAGACGGGGCGGTCGAGCCCGTCGATCTCGATCGCTCCGCTGCGGCTCTCGAGCTGGTCGAGCCCCATGCGCACGATGAGCGTCGCGACCGGCCCCGTGGCGACCCGGTCGCAGCCGAGTGCGTGTCGGCAGATGTCGACGAGCGCGTCGGCCTGGATCTGCGTGCGCGAGCGCTCGTCTGCCGCCGGCACGGCGTCGGGGGCATCGGCGCCGTCGGCCAGCGCCGCTTCGCCCCGGAACGGTGTGGCTGCCCGATCGTCGGGCGCGCCCTGGCGGGCGGACTCCGCCCCGCCCTCGGCCGACGGCGTCGCACCCCTGCCGCGCGTGCGGACCGCATGCGTCGTCAGCCCCGTGAACAGCGCCATGACCGGTGCTCCCGAGACCGGGTCGAGCGAGCCCTTGATGCTGATCGACCCGTCTCGCTCCTCGCGCACGAAGAGATAGCGCCCGTCGCGCAGCTTCTGCTCCGTCGGCTCGAGCCCATCGGGGTCGAGGCCCGCCTCGGCGCGCGCAATCGCCTTGTGCAGCTGATCGGGCGTGAGACCCGGGGCGCAGTCGACGAGGATCTTCTCGGCCGCATCGAGCGCACCCGGCTCGGCGCGCAGCGCGACCCGCTCGAGCATCTTCGTGATGTCGTCGCTCGCCGTCACGCCGATATCGCCCCGCCGCAGCGCCGCCGCAACGTGCGGGTGCCTGGCGGGGAGCTCCTCGCCGGTCAGCGACACCCGGGGCTGGGTCGCCTCAGCCACGCGCATCACCTTCACCGCGTCGCCGATGGTGCTTCCGCTGGTCGCCGAGATCAGCGACGCCGGGCTCGCGAACCCCTGCTTGCGAGCCAGCGAGTCGCGACCCAGCTCGCGGCGCGACTGCCGGGCGATCTCGGCCGCGACCGAGGTGTAGGCCACGTCGACCTGACGACGCAGCGCGCCGAACGCACGGTTCACGGCCATCAGCTCGTCGGGGCCGAGCGCCGACGCATCGCACTCACCGCCGGCGACAGCGAGAGCGTCAAGCGCTTCTGCGATGCCGGCTAGCCTGGTGAGATTCATACATTTATTCTACCGAGCACTCGTCCATCTGTCGAGACTCTTCCGGATTGTTCCTGATAAAGTCACGCATTTCGGCGCGCCATCCGGACAGAGTTACCCACGGGAGCCACTCGCGTTCGGGCACGATTCATTCGAAAGTTTCTCCTATTTCCCGAACCGGAACCGCCCCTTTCCCACCACAGGTGCGAAGAATCGACCTGCCCCGCGGGGGACAGGTCGATTCGTCGCACCCGAGCGCGGCCGGGCAGCCCGCGTCAGACGCGATGCAGCGGCCACTGCGCGCCCGTCGCGAACGACGCGGCGATCAGGGCGGCGGTCGCGAGCAGCACGCCGAGGTCGAGCCAGCCGAAGCGCAGCCCGGCGATCCGGATGGCGCGGCCGCGGCCGTCGATCGTCGCGAACGTGAATCCGCGCGCCTCGAGCGCCTCGACGGTCGTGCGAACCGACTTCGCCGTGTTGAGGAAGATCGGGTAGAACGCCTTGACCGCGAGCTTCGCCCAGTGGACGCCGTGCCGCCATCCGAGGAAGCCCGCCTTCGCCGGCGGCGCCTGCCGAAGCCGGAAGCCCTCCATCACCGTCGAGAACTCCTCGACGAGGATCGGCATCATCCGGTATCCGTACGACACCGCGAACGCGATCGCCGGCGGGCAGCGCAGCGCCAGCAGCGCGTCGGAGAGCTTCTCGGGGTCGAGCGACACGAACGCCGCCAGGCTCGCGAGCGAGACGACGCCGAGCTTCGCCGTGACCTCGGTCAGCGCGACGAACGTGTTCCAGTCGCCGCCGAACAGGGTCGCGGCCAGCACCAGGTAGACCAGCTCGAAGCCGAGCCCGATCACGAACAGCCCGAGCACGAGCGGGCCGACCCTCGCGAACGCGACCGAGGCCGTTCCGACGAGGAACAGGCACGCGATCGTCGTGAGGTTGTGCGTGAACCACGGCGCCAGCGCGAGCATGGCGTACCAACCGAGCACGGCGCGCGGATCCATGGCGGCGAACAGTCCGCCGCGGGTCGAGTAGGCGGTGCGGATGAGCTCGAGCTTGATCCACTCGACGCTCAGCACGTCACGCTGCTTGCGGGCCACGCTCACGCCGGCACCTCCGTCTGCTCGTATGCCGCCGCGAACTCGTCGACCGTCAGCGGCAGCGGGCGCATGCCGAGCACATCGCCCAGCTGCGTCACCTGCGGCGGCACGAGGCGCGCCCTCGAGAGCACCTCGGCGTCGGCGAACAGCTCGCGCGGCGTGGTGTCGGCGACGACCCTGCCCCGCTCGAGTGCGATCACGCGCGTCGCCCATTCGGCGACCAGGTGCATGTCGTGCGTCGCGATCACGGCGCACGAGATCTGATCGCTCAGCTCGGCCAGCATCGCGATCACGTCGTCGCGGCTGGCCACGTCGAGGCTCGCGGTCGGCTCGTCGAGCAGCAGCAGGGCCGGCTGCATCGCGAGCCCGATCGCCAGGGTCGCGCGCCGCTGCTGACCGCCCGAGAGGGTGCGGCCGTCGCGGTCGGCGAACTCGGTGAGCCGCACCCGCTCGAGGATGCGGTCGACGATGTCGATCGGCTCCTTGCGGCTGCGCGGGAACAGCTCGACGTCTGAGCGCACGCTCGACGTGAGCAGCATCCGCTCGGGGTGCTGATACAGGTACGCGGCGCGCTCGGCCAGCCGGCTCGCGCGCTTCGACCTGGTGTTCCCGCCCTCGAGCAGGACGTCGCCGCCGCGCGGCACCTGGATACCGGCCAGCAGCCGCATCAGCGTGGTCTTCCCCGACCCGTTGCCGCCGATCAGCGCGACCCGCTCGCCCTCGTGCATCGTCAGCGAGAGGTCGTCGATCACGGGTTCGATCGCGCCGGAGACGCTGCGATAGCCGTGGCTCACTCCGCGGGTCTCGACGACGACGGGCGCCGTCGCGCGCGGGACGGGGCCGGCTGATCCGGCACCGGATGACGCAGCACCGGTTGACGCAGCGGACCCGGACGGCGCCGGCAGCTGCTCTCGCAGCTTCTGCGCCGCCTCGTCGACCGAGCGCGCGACGCCCGCGACCCCGACGCGGCGGAGCGCGTCGACGACCTGCGGGGCGGGGATGCCGTGCTCCGCCAGCTCCCCCGCCCGCGCGAGCGCCTCATCCGCCGGCAGATGCCAGACGGGTGCGCCGTCGCTCATCAGCACGACCGAGCGGGCGTACTCGGCGATGAACTCCGCGTGGTGCTCGATCGTGATCACGGTGATGCCGCGCTCGCGGTTGAGATCGGTGAGCCGCTCGTACACGTCGTGCGCCGCCGCGGGGTCGAGCTCGGCGACCGGCTCGTCGACCACGATCACCTCTGGCCGCAGCGCCAGCACGCTCGCCAGGGCGACGCGGTGCGCCTGGCCGCCCGAGAGCTGCCACACGAACCGGTCGGCGAGGTGGGCGATCCCGACGGCCTCGAGCGCCTCCGCCGTGCGCTCCGCGTGGTCCTCGAAACCGAAGTTGATCGGCCCGAACGCCACCTCGTCGCGCACGGTCGGGCGCACCAGCTGGTTCTGGAAGTCCTGGTAGACGTACCCGACCGACCACGAAAGCCTGGCCACCGACGAGTCGACGGTGTCCTCTCCCCCGACCATCACCGATCCGGCGAACTCGCCTGACCAGTAGTGAGGGACGAGCCCGTTGAAGGTCTTGCACAGGGTCGTCTTGCCCGACCCGTTGCCGCCGACGATCGCGACGAAGTCACCGCGCTCGATCGTGAGGTCGACGTTGCGCAGGGTGTCGCGCTCCGCCCCCGGGTAGCGGAAGCTGAGGTCGCGGACCTCGATGACCGGATCGCTCACTTGCGGCTCCGCTTGCGCCAGACCGAGAACAGGATCGTCGCGATCACGAGCACGACGACGAGCGCGCCGACGCTGATCCACAGGAACTGGTCGCCGAACTGCTCGCGGTAGTCGCCCTCGACCGCGCCGACCGATACGTCGAGCGCCTCGAGGAAGGCGAAGAAGAACGATCCGATGCCCGCGAACACCGCGACCACGACGAACCAGACCGCCTTCGGCACCGATCCGGGGATCTTCTCGCCCGGAACGCGCGGGCGCAGGCCAAGCATCGGCTCGATCTTGCGGTACAGCGCGGGGATCAGCCACATCGCGGGGATCGCACCGAAGAGGATGCCAGACACCGCGATGTCGATGACGAACCCGATGCCCTCGAGCAGCAGCACCGACTGGGGCAGGCCCTGCACGTACTCGGCGTCCTCGACGCCCACCCACACCTTGGCGAGGTCGACGGCTGCGGAGAGGAACTTGTCGATGCCGACGACCAGGACCGAGCCGAGGAAGATCTGCGCCTTGCTGAGGGGGTTCCGGATGACGGAGCCGGCGATGTAGATCGCCAGGAACATCTGGATGAAGCCCTCGACCTCCGACAGACCGGAGAAGTCGCCCATCAGCAGGTCGGTGAAGACGATCTCGCCGAGCGGGGCGCCGAGCGCGACCCAGAACGGGCTGACGAGCGCCGCCAGCGTGATGGGGACGAACACGAAGTAGGCCACCGAGAAGTCGACAGGGCCGATCGTGATGTCGGGGATGATCTCGAGGATGATGTTCGACAGCCCGAACAGGGCCATCGAGAGGACGAACACCATCAGGTTCTGCGGCGTCGTCGGCGTACCGGTGCCGCGCAGGACTCCGCGGCGCTCGTCGGTCAGGGTCGTGGTCATGGCGTGTTCCTTCAGGGGGGTCAGGGTGCGGGAACTGCGGTCACGGGGCGGGAGTATGAGGTGAGGAGGAGGGCCGCGACGTCGCCTGGTTCGTCCACGACATCGGTCGCAAGGCCCGCGTCGAGCGCGGAGGCGACGGCGTCGTCGTCGGTCGTGCCGCCGCGCACGAGCACGCGGCGTCCGACGCCGGCGGCTCGGGCCGCGACGGCGTCGTTCTGCGGCTTGTCGCCGAGGAACCAGGCGTCGGCCGGGTCGGCCCCGGCGATCGCGAGCGCCTCGCGCACGAGCGCGGCATCCGGTTTGCGCAGGCCGACCTCGTCTGAGCAGACGTACGCGCCGATCAGCTCGTCGAGCCCGTGCGCCGCGCACTCGGCGCGCACGGCGAGGCCGCTGACGGTGTTCGACACGACGACGACCGGGTATCCGAGCGCGCCTGCCTGCTCGAGCAGCTCGCGCACGCCGCGGCGGAGGGTGCGGCGCGACTTGGCGCGGCCGTAGCGCGCCATCACGTCGAGCGCCTCGGCCTGCAGCACGGCGCGGCGCCGTTCGCTCAGCGTCGCGCCGAACCAGTCGCGCCAGAACTCCACGGGGTCGGCCTCTGTCACGGGTTCGTCGCGCGACGCGGCCCGCGAGGCGACCGCGCGCTTGTACGACTTGTGCGCCTCGCGGGCGCGCCGGATGAGGTCCGCCGCGTCCGCGGCGGTCAGCTCGTCCTCATCCGGGGCGGTCGAGGGCGGGGCCAGCAGACCGGCCAGCCACTCGGTGAACTCGTCGAGCAGCGCCGCATCGGGGGTCGACGTCGAGATGACGCCGCCGTGGTCGATGAGCAGGGCGCCGGCCGGCGCCTGCTGCCCGTCGTCCGCGGAGCGGTCGTCCCGCGCCTCGGACCCGGCCTGCGCGATCGCCGCGCGCAGCGCGTCGGTCAGGCCCTCCGGTGTGTCGAAGACGGCATCCGCCTCGCCGTCGACCGCGAACGGCGGCGCGTCGGTGTGGTGGCTGCGGGTGAGGATCACGGCGCCGACACCGGCGCGGCGGCCGGCGACGACGTCGCGGTCCTGGGTGTCGCCGACGTACCAGGAGCGGGCAGGGGTCGTGCCGCACGCCGTCGCGGCGAGCTCGATGATGCCTGGGTGGGGCTTGCGCAGTCCGACCTCGTCGGAGTAGCACTGCACGACGAAGCGGTCGGCGAGGCCGTGGGCGGCCAGCACGCGGCGGTGGCTGCGCCCCGAGTGCGCGTTCGAGACGATACCGACGGGAATGCGATGCGCGTCCGCGAGATCGAGCAGCTCCCGGATGCCCGGGCGGACGGCGTGCTCGCTGATGATCGTGGTGACGGCGAGCAGCACGTCTGAGGCCTTCGCCACCAGCAGGGCGCGTGCGCGGACGGGGAGATCGGCGGCGAGGAAGTCGCCGACGATCTCGCGCGGGGCGAGCTCGAGCGGCTCGGGCCGGCGGCTCTGCGCGTGCTTCCAGTGCTTGAGCGCGGTCAGACCGGCCGTGAGCGATTCCTCGAGGTTCGCCGGCACCGCGATGCGCGCCCGCTCGAGGCGCGCGCCGAGCGCCTCCGCGAGGCGGCGCTTGCCATCCGGGACCTTCTCGGTCTCGAAGATCACGCCGCCGAAGTCGAGCAGCAGCGCGTCTGGAACGTTCCGGATGGGATCGAAAGTGGTCATGTCGGCGACGCTACGGGCGGCTGCTTGCGAAGAGGCGACGGGAAGATGAACGGATCCGGAACGTTCCAGACACTCCGCGGCCCGAGGCCCCGTCAGGTGAACGGCGGCAGCAGAATGGACGCATGACCCGAGCTGAGCGGCGCCCGACGATCGTCGACGTGGCGCGCGCCGCCGGCGTCTCGAAGTCGCTGGTGTCGTCGGCGCTCCGCGGGGAATCGGGGGTCAGCGCCGCCAGTCGCGACGCCATCGCCGCCGCGGTCGAGAGCCTCGGATACCGCTCGAACGGCTGGGCGCAGCGGTTGGTCAGCGGGCGCAGCAGCCTCGTCGGGGTGCTGCTGACCGACCTGCGCAACGCCTACCAGACCGACATCGTCAACGGCATCGAGGATGCGGCGACGGCGGCGGGCTTCGAGGTCATCCTGAGCCACGGGCGCCGCGACCGCGACGTGCTGCGAGCCCGGCTCGGCGCGCTCATCGACCTCGGCGTCGACGCCGTGATCGCCGTCACAGGGCACCTCAGCGAGGCGGAGCTGGCCGCGGCGGGCGAGCGCGTGCCGCTCGTCGTGGTAGGGCGCCCCGAGGAGGTGCCGCAGGCCGTCGGATGGGTGCGCAACGACGACGAGGCGGGCGCGCGCCTCGCGGCCGAGCATCTGCGGGAGCGCGGGCACGAGCGCATCGCATTCGCGTTCGGTTCGGGCAGGCCCGCGACCCTCGCCCGCCGCGACACGTATCGCGACCTGGTCGACGAGCCGCGCGAATTCGACGTGCGCGAGGGCGGCACGGCGCTGCTGCTCGACGCCGTCGCGGACGACGGAGTGAGCGCGGTCTTCGCCGCGAACGACCGCATCGCCGCGCAGATCGTCGCCGAGGCGGCCGACCGAGGCATCCGCGTGCCGGATGATCTCGCGGTGGTCGGCTACGACAACACCGAGCTGGCGACCCTCGTGCGCCCCGGCCTCACGAGCGTCGACCAGCCGCGGGGCGAGATGGGCGCGGAGGCGATGGCGCAGGCCCTCGCCCAGCTGCAGGGCGGTGCCCCGCGCGCGTTCGTCGCGGCCCCGCGCCTGGTCGAGCGCGCCTCATCCGGCCGCGCGTAGGTCGATCTCCCGCACCTGAGCGATCATCCCCTCCGCTCGGGTGCGGCGAATCGACCCCATCCGGCCGAAATCCGTCGATCTCCCGCACCCGAGCGGCTTTGCTCCCCGCCCGGGTGCGGCAAATCGACCCGGCCGGCGGCTGCCGCGCGCCGCCTCAGCGCCCCGCGAGGGCCTCGAGGAGCGTCGCGACCGCGACGGCACCCGGGTCGGGCACGCCGAGGGCGCGCTCGCCGAGGTAACTGCTGCGCCCGAGGTGCGCGGTGATCTCCGCGGTCGCCTCCGCGCCTCTCCTGGCCGCCGCCGCGGCATCGGCGAGCGAGCCACCGGCGCCCAGCACCTCGGCGGCGGGCGCGAGCGCGTCGACCATCGTGCGGTCGCCCGGCTTCGCCCCGCCGATCGCCATCAGGCGACCGGAGCCGTGAGCGAAGGCCGCGCCGGCGTCTCCGGTGCGCGCCAGCTCCTCGGCCATCCCGAGCAGCAGCGTCGCGTACAGCGGGCCGGATGTGCCACCGATGACGCGACGGGCGATCGCCGACGCGCCCCGCAGCAGCTGGGCCGCGTCGGCGGACGCGACGAGCTCGGCGCGCGCGTCGAGCACCGCCTGCGCGCCGCGCGCGAGGTTCGTGCCCATGTCGCCGTCGCCGACCCTGCGGTCGAGATCGGTCAGCTCGGGCTCCGCGTCGATCGCCGCGCGGCAGAGCACATCCGCCACGGCGAACGCCGCGGTTCCCGCCTCGGTCGGCTCGCCCGACGCTGCGCCGTCGGCGCGGGGCACGCCGGATGAGCGGGTGCGGACGCCGGCGTGCGGCGCGGTCGTGCGGGGGAACGCGGCGACCTCGGTCTCGCTGCCCAGCAGCTCGACCAGTCCGTCGTCGACGACCGCGATCGTGACCGACGCGCCCGGCATCTCGAGCGAGGTCACGAACAGGCCGGCCCACGTCATCCGGACGCGCGCGCCGCGCGCTTCGACCTCGCGCAGCACCTCGCCCTGCAGGATGCGCAGCTCGAGGTCGGGTGTGCCGCCGAGCGAGTTCACCAGCACGACGACATCGTCGCCCTCCGCGCCCTCGATCGCCTCCCAGACCTGCTCG
>Ga0308157_10008649_pt1 | contig 11509 bp, 9 predicted proteins | sample PhyBR1_FD_201035 | JGI IMG/M metagenome (GOLD analysis project Ga0308157, IMG submission 201035) | Phyllosphere microbial communities from UC Gill Tract Community Farm, Albany, California, United States - DLSLB.R1 | ecosystem: Host-associated > Plants > Phyllosphere > Unclassified | place: USA...
CTTACAGGGGGGGCAGTATCAGCAATCAGGGCTTGCCGTAATTCATTGGAAGGAATTGCAGGCGATTCCAGGGAAAGCCTTTCAGCACGTTGTATTCGGCTGTGCCGTTAAACAGGGCATTGTACGGATTTGGCTGGCCGAGGGCAGTGTACGATTTTGGATTCTGCGCGCGCAGACTGACCGATCCAGCTTTGTCCCAGACCACGAAACCATATTTTTGTGCTGCCTTGGCAATCGTCTTGGCAACCGGGTGAATATTGAGTGCATCGACATTGATGCTTGGGTCGAGGCGGAAACGTTGACCTTCGGCGATACGGTTTGGTACGTTGTTCGGGTTGTAGCCATCAGAACGTTGTGCGGGCCAAGAGAAGACGTTCCAGCTCGCAAGTTCAACCAGCGAGATGCCGATTGCGTGGCGAATTTCGCCGCGCTGGAGCTCTTCAGCAGTGATTTGACCGCCGAGAAATGGCAAGCCGGTTGCGGTGGTGCCGTAACTTCCTGGGAAGATACCGCTGCTCTTGGAGGCGTTTTGAAGACGACCGCCCCAGCACGCTTGCCACACGCCGCCTTGATTGCGGGTCAGCCAGAACTCCCAAATGGTATCGGTGGATGGCTGATATACCGTCATCTCGCTGTCGGTGCCAACCGCCGGTTGCGCGTGGGTTGGCATGGGAACGGCAGACCACTGCTGTACCAGGCCCGGGTCGGTGTACCGTTTGTTCTGACAATCCCAGAATCGCACTGCGGCTGTAGGGGTATTCGCCGGCGCTACATATACCGGGCTTGCATAGGAAGTGGTGTTGATGGTGACATTGCCGTAATACGCTTTGATCTGACGCTCGACATCAGCCGTGAACATTGCCGAGTTGGGGTGAAGGGTAACGTTCGTGGGAATTACTTGGTACCAGAAGCTCGTCGGCGCAAAGATCGCATCGGTCGGAAGTGGATTGACAGCCGCAACCACGGTGCGCTTCGGCTCGTTCGAAACTTTGAACTCGATCAGCGAGTAGCCCCAGTTCGTTGCGCGTTGCGTACCCACCATGCGCACGAAACGTGCGTTTGTGGCGGGAAAGTCAATTCTCTCTGCGCCACCGAGGCCAGTCTTCGTACTGAACACGGTCGTCCAGGCACTGCCATTGGTGGATACTTGAAGGCTGTATGCGCGGGCGAACGCTGTTTCCCAATCAAGCAGGACGCTGTTAAAACTCTGTACCGAGCCGAGGTCGATTTGGATCCACTCTGTATTGGAAAATGTTGACGACCAACGCGTTTTCGGATCACCGTCAACGACACTTGCAGGCACCATGGTGCTCGTTTGAAACGAAGACGCCATGGCAGGTCTGTTTGCTGCAAGATTGATGGATTGCGCATTTACATTTCCAATCCCGAGCGCGGCAGCAACAAGCGTCATGCCGCCGTAAGCATGTATGCGTTTCAGAATTGGACTTTGTTGAAAATTGTTCATCATTTACTCGTCGAATTAGTGACCAGTGGAAATCTTAATGCATATAGGGAATAAAATTTCACCCAAAGAACATATTTGTGTGAAATTTGGAGAACCGTTGGTTTAAGAAAACAATTCCGCACAGTAATGGTGCGTAATGAGGCTTTATTGTTAAGACTGTTGAGGTAAACTCAATTCCCGGCTATTCGTAATGATCTTGGCTAGACGTTTTACCCATTTAAATTCGAGGCCTGAAATAAGTGACTAGATGGAATTCTTGGTATGGACGGTATTCAAATTATCGTTACCAATTGGTAACGGTACGTGGCATGTATTTAGTAATGACATGCTGGCGGAGCAGTAATGACACTCTCCCGCAACGCTTTTAAAACGGCTTCAATGTAATGACAATAAATGACACTAATATCCGAAGCGGCGTGATCGCATATTTGCTACTAGTGCACGGCAATCCCTTGCACCTGCAGCGATTGATTAATCGCCTGCGGTCAGATGGGGCAATGTTCTTTGTACATGTGGACAAGAAAACGGATCTCAACGCGTTCATCCATCTGCAGTCGGACGATGTCAGGGTGTTACCACGGGATGAGACGGTCGCGGTCCATTGGGGTGACTTTTCTCAGGTGGAGGCGATTCTTAGCTTGATGAAAACTGCCTGCGCAGCAGGCAACTTCGATCGCTTTGTATTACTCAGCGGCGTCGATTACCCGCTATGGCCGACGGCGGACATCAACGCCTTCTTTGCAGCTCATCGCACTGTTGAATTTATCAGCATGGTGCCGATGCCGTGCGAGGCGGCGGGTAAGCCATTGGCACGCCTGACGACCTACAAGGTGCGCCCAACACTGTCATTGCTGCAAAGCCTGGCAATACGCGTCCTGCTCAAGGCACGCATCATGCCCCGTCAACGTAATCTTCAGCGCGCACTGGGCAACCTGACGCCATATGGTGGCTCGACCTGGTGGGCACTCACGAGGGCTGCTTGCGATTATCTGCTCCAATTCGAAGATCGTAATCCGGCACTGGTGCAGTTCTTCAAAGGTACGCAGTACGCTGATGAGACATTCCTGCACACGATTTTGGGAAACTCGCCATTCTTGGCCCACGTTAGACGGAACTTGACTTATACCGACTGGAGCGCTGGTGGCGCCAGTCCTGCCAACATGTCGATCAGCCATGTGGACTACTTCCTTTCCACTCGGCGGTTTAGTGAAGAAAACGTCTACGGTGGCGGACCAATGATATTCGCGCGCAAATTCAATGATGGTGATGGTGAGCTGGTGCGGTTGATGGACAGGCAATTATGCAATGTCGCGCTGTCGACTTTCGCGCTGGCAGAGTGCGAGTCGACGTCGGCGGCGCGACCACTGCCTTCGTTGTCGTGATCAGGCGCTGTGTTGCAAGGGCACAGTGCGTCATGCACGCTGGCTTCCGACTGCGAAGAGCGATTCGAACGCACTCCCGCGACCAAATGCGTGAGCGGAATACGCGTTTGTTCAGAACGTGTAAAATTAGACAAGATTCCTGGATGAAACATGCCTCGACTGTTGATCGTTGTGACCCGACGCTGCGCAACGGCGATTGCCAAGTCACTCATAAGGGCTGCATCACTGGTCGTGCTCTCAGCAATCGGTGCTCGTACACCGCAAGGGATCTATTAATTTATAGCAATATTATTACGTCAAGTAGGGTTGTAACTCATGATTAGCTGGTTGCAAAATAAACGCAGCAGGCTGCACTTGCGCTGGAAGAAGCTCATTTTGCATGCAACTCTGGAAATGAATTGGAGACGCTATGGTCGCAGGCCTGGGTGTGCAAACGATGTCAAGGCTGGGGTTGTCGTTTCCCTGACGTCCTATCCACCACGCTTTAGCACGCTCCACTGGACGCTGAAATCGCTGCTGTCGCAATCCTATGCGGCAGATCGGGTCGTGCTGTGGATCGCTCATGCGGATATAGCGCTGCTACCACCGGCAGTCACCCGTCTGCAGCGAGCCGGCCTGGAGATTATCGCCTGCGACGATACCAAGTCATACAAAAAAATGATACCGCTGTTGCAGCAGGGATGTGCAAGCGCGATCGTGACAGCAGACGACGATGTGTTTTACTGGCGTGACTGGTTGCAGCAGTTAGTTCAGGCGCGCGTTCCGGGCAAGCTTGAGGTCATTTGCCACCGGATGCATCGCATCAGACTTGACGCGAACGGGCTACCTGTCTCCTACAACGAATGGGAGTTTGAAACCAGCAATGCAGAATCAAGCCCTTTGAATTTCCCGACCGGTATCGGCGGCGTGCTATATCCCGCCAATGTGTTCGGACCTGAAATACTCAATGTTCCTGCCTTCACCGCGCTGTGTCCACGTGGTGACGATATCTGGTTCTGGTGGATGGCGAGCATGAATGGCGCTACCTTCAAACGCGTCGCCGAGCACCATGAAGTGCATTGCTGGGACGGTTCGCAAGATGTCGCGCTCTGGAAAGATAATCTCGTCGGTAAGTTTAACGATGACCAGATTCGCGCAATGATCGCCGCATACGGTTTTGGTGCAGAAAGAAAAACAGCATGATGTCTGCGATGTCTAATGCGCGCTGGCTGACGCTGTCGCAGGGTTCACGGGTCATCATGCAGCTGATTTCCCTGTTTGTCTTGTCAAGGCTGTTGCAACCTTCCGAGTATGGATTACTGGCGATGGCGACTGTTGCAACCAACTTCGCCTTCCTGCTCCGAGACATGGGAACGGCTGCAGCTGTGGTCCAGAAGGAAAACCTCACGGAGGAGACGACCAGTTCAGTTTTCTGGTTGAACGTCGGGATGGGCGTGTTTTTGACGCTGGCCCTGATCATTGCCTCGCCACTTCTGGCAGCCTATTTCCGGATCGACCGACTTGCTCCCGTCCTTTGCCTGCTGTCGATCGTGTTCCCGATCACGAGCGCCAGCGCTGTTCATCAGGCTTTGCTTGAGCGCCGTTCGGGGTTTCAAACGGTGGCACGAATTGAAATCATCTCCTCGTTAGTCGGACTGACAGTGGCGATCACCCTGGCGTTCCTTGGCTATGGCGTCTACAGCTTGGTGTGGAACACCCTGGCATCGGCAATATGTTCTTCAGTACAGTTGTGGACGACCAGCCCATGGCGTCCGAAAAAAATCTGGAACAACGCGGAGCTGCGCTCGCTCTGGGGGTTCAGCGGCAATTTGACAGGCTTTAACTTCATCAATTTTTTTGCGCGCAATGCGGACAGCATGGTGATCGGCAGGGTACTGGGGTCGATACAGTTGGGTATTTATGCTCAAGCCTACAAAGTCATGATGTTTCCGTTGCAGAGCATGAGCTACGTTGTTGGCAGAGCACTCTTCCCGGTAATGAGCCGTCAGCAAACTGAGCGGGAAAAAATGGGGCAGCTGTATTTCCGCTCGATTCGGCTGATTGCGACGTTAACTGCGCCCATGATGGCAGGACTTTGGCTATTGCGTGAGCCGTTCGTGCTGATCGCGCTGGGAGACCAATGGGGCAAGGTACCGATGGTTCTGGCATGGCTGGCACCGGTCGGATTTTTACAATCATTGATTTCGACCACAGGCTCGGTCTTCATGGCGACAGGTCGGACAGATCTCATGATGCGTCTTGGATTGCTGGGTTCTGTCCTGCAGGTCGGCAGCTTTCTGATTGGCGTGCAGTGGGGGATTGAAGGAGTTGCTTGCTGTTATTTGATCGCGAACGTGTTGAACGGAATTCCTCATTTTTATTTTGCAACGAAACAGCTCAATTCCAGCATGATGGGTTTGTTCAGGGAGATATGGCAGCCGGTGCTGTTTGCACTGTTGATGACGGCTGCGTTGTATCCATTATTCTCCTTCCTGTCAGGGACCAGCCTTGCCGCACTGATTGTATTTGCCGTGACTACGCTGGCCGGCGCCATCATTTACGGTGCATTGATCGTGATATTTTCTAAAGACGTCGTGCAAAGTTGTAAAAAAATGATCGGCATGAAAACTGCGTAGACCTTGAATTCAAGACGTACCTAATCATGTGCAAATTTATCGAGAAACGACATCTATGGAAAATCTGGTAACAGTCTATATACCCACGAAAAATCGTTTGCAATTGCTGCAGCGTGCCGTCAATTCGGTGCTGTCGCAAACCCACCGGAATATTGAGTTGATTATCGTGTCTGATGGCTCAACGGATGGTACGTGCGATTATGTGAATGGGCTGGAGGGGCCACAATTAGTCAAGCTGATCCACAATGACACATCGATCGGTGCATGTGCTGCCCGCAATCAGGCGATCGAAATTGCAACTGGCAATTTTATTACTGGCCTCGATGACGATGATATTTTCCTGCCGCATCGGCTGGAAACGTTTTTGTCCGAATGGCTGCGTCTCGAGCAGAAAGGGGAGCATTTCTCGTGCCTGTTCGACCGCCGCATTGTCAATGTCGGCGAACAAGTCTGGTTATGGGATAAGGAAGCACTGGTAACACCGGAGCAGATCGTGAAAACGAATGCCGTTGGCAACCAGGTGTTTACTACGCCTCAACGGATGAAAGATGCCGGCTCCTTTGACGCGGATTTGCCAGCGTGGCAGGATTGGGATATGTGGGTCCGACTCATCAAGACTGCCGGCCCGGCGCGCAGCATCCAGGCCAATACCTACGTCATGGATATTTCACACGAGTTCGAGCGTATCACGCAGAGGTCGTCGGAAAAGATCCTGCGAGCTGCTCGTATGTTTTATCAGAAACATTGCAGTCACGACGACCTGGCGGGAATACTCTATTCGTTGGTCGGCTACCAGCAGGTGCGGCTGACTCTGGGCGACATCGGTGTCATGTTGCGTAGCAGGTACTCGAAGCTTGCATTGCAAAAGATGCGTAAAGGCGAGTTTACGATGTCATTAGGCAGCTCTATTCTTTGAAGTCGGGCGGCAGTCTCAGCCGCACCAGGCAACCGATTCTGGCGAAATACCGCCAATCACGGCGAGACGTTGCTCAAGTCCCCCGTCTATCCTCTCGGTGGCCGGTAGCGAGCTATCGCGGACCCGCAGGTATCGTCGCGGGCCCAAGCGGTACTGCTTCGTTCAAACCCTCCAGCAAGAACGCGACATTCTGCAGGCGCATGGTGCGCCGTACCGTTGGATTTTGGGCATCCACACTCAGGGGAGCGCCAATCCTGCTCTGGTGGCCATATAAAAGAAGCAACAAGCCTAGCGCTGCGCTGTCGAGACGGCAATCGGCCATCAGTTCGACGTGAATGTGACGCCGCTGCAAAGTCATGCGCGCGAGCGCGGCTCGTAAATCGGCCAGTGCAGCATCGTGCCACGCTCCGTCCAGAGTCAGCGTGTAGTGATGCCCATCATCCCGCTCCGACAGCACCTGCGCCGTTGTAGCGGCACGGGCATTGCGCAAAGCAATGGCGCCGGGCAGGGCGCGAGTGATCAGGAGGCGCACCAGCGCTGTACCGTCATTCCAGTAGCGACGCCATAGCGCCGGTTCTTCCTTGATGCGCCATAACCATTCCAGGCCGAACCGGCCAACGCCAACCGGCGCGCGGCTGATGGTGCCCGCAACGAAATTGACCACTGCGCCAAGATGGCTGATCAGTGGTGTATGCAGGGCCGCGAGATTGTGTTCTATCCACGCCTGGCCGCGCTTGGCACCCAAGGCAACTACCAGCAGGTCAGCGTTGCTAGCATTAATTTGCTCGATGACGGCCGGTGTGCTCATGTCTGCCAGTGTGCCAAAGCCAGGTGAGTACGCGCCCACGCAGCGCATGCTGCCCTGCTCGGCGTTCAGAACGTCGGCCGCCTGTTGCGCCACGCCGTCGGGACCACCAAAGAAATAAACCTTGAGTGGCATGGTGTGTTGCGCGCGCAATTGCTCAAAGACCGTTGCGCCGGCAACGCGGCTGGTAAACGGTAGGCCCAACAGGCGCGCCAGCCAGACGACTGGCATGCCGTCGGCCAGCGACAGGGAAGAGCGCAGTACCGAGTCCCGGAATTCCGGGTCCTGCCCGCTTGTGATCAGGAAATTCAAATTAGGCGTCGAGAAAAAGCAGCGCTCGCCATGACGGGCACGCTTGAGCAGCAACTGCACGGTTTGTTCGGTATCGATTGCATCGAACGGAAGTCCTAGCACACAATAAACCCGGCGCGTAAAGTCGGTTTCAACGGGCGCACCGTCATGAGGTGCTGTCAGAATATTATTCGCTATCACGTTTGGACCTCACCCAGGCGACCTGGCGCCGGAACAGAAAGCGAAAATACAGTGGTATTTTCGCCAAGACATAGACGACGGCAAGGCCGAGTTCTTTACCACTGAGTACGGCACGCCCGTGGTGCCACCAGGCCATCAAAATTGCCGCACCCAGCGCTGCGCCGGCTAGTACGGCCAACACCAGCGGCCCAGCCGGGCCGCCAAACAATGCCAGCAACAAACTCAGCACTCCCAGCCCGCACACCAGCAGTACCAGCAATGCCAGTGGCGGCACGCACAGATCTAGTCCAAAGGCAAACAGACTGAGGCTGGCACGGCGCAACCCGGCAAGCAGCGTAGCAGGAGCCGTGCTGGCAATCATGCTCAGATGCCCGTGCTCCCAGCGTGTACGCTGGCTTTGCACACCTTCGGTACTCGTCGGGAAGTAACTGTATACCAGGGCATGGGGGCAGAACATCGGCGCACTGCCAGCAAGCGCCAGGTCCATTCCCAGTTTCATGTCTTCAACGATATGGCCGGTGGCCAAGCTGGCCTTGGCAATCGTCTGCCAGGGAAAGGCCATCCCGGTACCCATCAGCTGACAAGGCCAGCCCCGGCGGAACCAACCGAGCGGGCGGACCTTGTTTTTGACGAGCCAGGCAAATTCGGCGATCTTTTTCAGCGCGCTGCTGCCGGTAGGAAGGTACATCAGGTAGAGCGCCTGGACCGGCCGTCCATGCTGCGCTGCCAGGCCTGCCACGCGCTCGATCGTGCCCTCGCCAACGATGCAGTCAGCATCAATGATCACTACCACATCGGGTGGTGAAGCCGACAGCGCCTGCACGCCGAAGTCCAGCGCGTAGCCTTTGCCGCGCAATTGCGCATGGCTGCGTTCGACCACGTCGGCACCGGCCAGTCGTGCGACATCTGCAGTACGGTCGCTGCAGTTGTCGGCAACCACCAGAATACGATCGCCAGGCGTCAGCTGTGGCTGCACGCTGGCGAGGGTCGCGAGCAAGCCCGCCTCTTCATTGTGGGCAGGTATCAATACCGCGACGCGTGGACGCGGGCCGGGCAGTGCAGACGCGGGGCGCACTGGAAACATTGCCAGGAGTACTTGTGCAAGCAGCACCAGTATCGGTATCAGAACGACACATAGCAGCACGAGCAGAGCGAGCGAAAACGCAGATATCAAAACGATCCTTCCTGGGGGTTACGAACGGGAATGTACATAGCGACAAGCGCAGGGTGCTCACTCGGCACCTCAAATAGCCTGGCCAACGGCCACCCGCAGTGCGCCGTTCGGTATGATTCTGATTTTAAGCAATATGGTAAGCGCAATTTTTGTGGTGACAATGTTTTTTTGCAAACTTTTCTGCTGAAGCGTGTTGTGGTTGCGCCTGCGATGCGTTAGTCAACGCGTGATCAGGTCGCCAGCACCGGTTGCGAGGTGCTTCGGTTTCGCTATCCAGATCTCGCATGGCTCTAACGAGGCGTCGACCGTGACCGCGCCAACGCGGCACTATTTCATCAGTGTTCGTTTGTCACGGGTGCCATGATGATGCGGGCTGGAGCGCCCACTGCAGTACTGCCGTCTGGCATATCGTGCAGTACGACGGACATTGCGCCGATGCGGCAATTATTGCCGATTGTTATTCCACCAAGTATCTGCGCGTAAGCACCTAGCTCAACGTTATCACCCAAGACCGGGACTGGACCGTCGACATGGCGATTGCCGATCGTATTGCCTTGCCGCAAGGTGCAATTGGCGCCAATCTTCGCATCGGGATGAACGAAAATACCGCCAAAATGCCAGATGCGTAATCCGGGACCGATCGAAGCAGATTTGGGAAGGCTAACACCAGTCACAGTCTCGATCAGGCGAAACATCAACCAGTACAGGGACATGCGCCATTTCTTGCCAAACCCGGCCGGACGTCCATCAAGGCTACGTCCTCGTCGATATAGCCAGATGGCCCAAATTGATTGCTCACGCAAGAACGGTCGCCGCATGTTATATCGCAGCAGATCGCAATCCCAGTCATGCCTATCCTGCATCAGATCCCCAGTAAACAAAATTTTCTACGTGGCAGTATTGTAGCGAACTTTCGACTATTTGCACTTTTGGCAACTGTGTGCGCTTGATCGCGCGCGTGCTACAACTACCCGTTTTGTGTAGAGGAAGCGTCAGGGTGCCAGCACAAGATTGGCGCGAACCGACGAGGCGCCCTTTGTTCCGCTCGTCGCGATCAAGGTCACCTTGGCGCTGGCTGGCCACGTGAGATTCACCGATTGTCCATCTTTCAGATCTTTGCTGTCGAATGTAATCTGTCCGTTGGTGTTAAGTTGCATGCGCAGCGCAGCGCCCCCAGTTGCGCTGACCGAAAACGTGAACTTAGCTCCCGCCTTTGGCACGGCCCATGAAACGCGCGTCATGCCGGTATTGTTGGAATTGACATACATGGTTTTCGTTATCGTTGCATCGAACACCAAGCGCTGCGTGGCGGTGTCGTAGCTTGCTGCAGCGGTGCCGGCTTGTTGTTGCCAGGGGCCGCGCATCGACAGAATATTCATGTTTCGTTGCGCCTTGATCGCAGCGGACGCATCATTGCCTTTGGCGTCGATCCAGGCTTGCGCGCTCGTCACTTGCCGAAGGCCGGCACGTATTGTGTCGAGCTGGCTGGCGATCTTGTTGTCCCAACCAGTGCGCATTAGGTGAAAGCCTGCATCGTTTTCGACGTATATGACAAATGGTGTACCGTCATTTCGGTCAACCACGTAGGCGCCGTACACCTTGAGCGTTTCGGCGATCTTCCTCAGTTTTGGGTCGTCGATTGCGCCGGTGTCAAAGCCGGGTGGCAGCATCAGCAGTGCGCCCTCTGGAATGGCGCCGGTATTGGTTGTCAGCGTGTTGTCGGCCGATGTAGCCGGAAAGATATACGCCGGGCCATTCACGCCATTCGACAACGCGTTATGGGCCAGCGATAGTGCCAGGGCATGGTGGTAGACAGGCAAGCCATCCTTGATTTCATGCTTGCGTATCAGACCAGCCGACGCCGGGACGCCCACGGCGCGGGCACCCTGGTAATAGTGAGCAGGATCACCCCAGCCCGTGCCCGCGAGGTTGCTCCATGAATAGAGCGCAGCGGTCCAGCGTCCATCATTCTGCTTGAGTTGCCAGAAGGAGTGGATCGTATTCGTGACCGGATCGACAATATCCGCATGACCATCCGTGCCTGTAGCCGGCAACACGCCGGCAGGCCAGCGGGGTAGCGTGATCACCCGCGCGGCGCCATTGTCAGGATCGGAAACGGTGTTCGTGGCGGTATCGCTGGAGCCGCGACCGACAACCGTCATTGGCTTGTCAGACGATGACGCAAGGAAGACGCCAGTGGAATAAGCGCCCGACGTAACGGTGGGAAAATACCTGGACCTGGGTATGACAAATGTTCCAAACACGGGTTTAACGGGCCGTACATTCCACAACGAAGTGGCGGAGTAAGGACGCAAATAGGTGCCATGCGCAGATGCATTGGTATCTACTGCGCCAGGCTGTACTGCTACCGTTGCGGTTTGCGCATCCACGGCAGCGTGACCGTCGCAAGCTGCGATCGATGCACAGATCATGGGCGGGATGATGCGCCGGATCATCGTGCTTGATAAAAATGTCATGTCGACCTTTCGAAGATGCTTCATGGACGGCTCACGCGCTTTGCCGAAGCCGGCCGCCGTCAGACTGCCACCGGCGCCCTGATCCCCGGATGCGGGTCATACCCCGTGATCTCGAAATCCTCGAAGCGGTAGTCGAACAGCGAGTCCGGCTTGCGCTTGATGACCAGTTGCGGCAACGCGCGC
>Ga0308157_10008650_pt1 | contig 11509 bp, 10 predicted proteins | sample PhyBR1_FD_201035 | JGI IMG/M metagenome (GOLD analysis project Ga0308157, IMG submission 201035) | Phyllosphere microbial communities from UC Gill Tract Community Farm, Albany, California, United States - DLSLB.R1 | ecosystem: Host-associated > Plants > Phyllosphere > Unclassified | place: USA...
TTAACGGCGTGAGCAGTTCAACTGGTATGGTAAATACCGTGAATAACAGCCTTACAGGTGCTACCCTTACTACAACCGTAAACAACATAGCATCAAACACCTTAAACCTGACACCTGCGGTTACTGCAGCTATAACAAATTCTTTAACCAACAACGGTATAAACACACTAACATCGACCATTAACGGTGTAAGTGCCAATGCCGTTGCTGTTAACCGCAATACATTAAACGCGACAAATGGCAATCTTGTTTCTACCGTTAACGGCGTAGCCTCTACCCCTGCAGTTACAGTACTTACAAATGCTACCAACGGACTAAACAGCACCAACGGTACCGCAAGACTTGGCGGAGCCTTAACAGCCGCTACAGCAATAAATACAGGCAGCACGAATACCCTTGCAGTAACCGGACTTGGTACCGGGCTTACAACAGACAACATTCTGGTTGCCGACACAACAACCGGTGTACTGAAACAGATGAAGGCAGTAATGCCTAAGTTTTTCTATATGCCTTCGGTAGTTTTTGATATTTCGGTGATAGGAACCTATTCAAGAAACCTTTACAACGAATACATAAACCAATTTGGCACACCTGCTGTAAAAAGTGCCGGTGCCGTAGAAGGAATCCCTACCCTGCTTGCGAGCCAATTGGAATATTACATTACATACTACGATACCAATATTTTTGAAAACCTTTCTATTGACCAGAACGGTGTGCTTACCTACCGGGTGAAAAACTCCAGCGCTTCAGAAAAAACATTCATGAATATTGTATTTGTTGTTAAAAAGTAACCTGAAATGTATATTTTTAAAGTATCAGAATCATATAAATTAAAACTAAAAGCAGCTGTATTACTGTTTTTAAGCAGTTTAACCTGCGGATGGTCGCAAAATGTAACCCATCTATACACAGATTATAACGGTTTGTGGTATTCCGGTGACGGCGCCATAAACAGCGTTCGGCCTGACTATTCACACGACCTGCTTGCCTTTAAATTCAACAATACCATTTACAGCACTGGTGTTAACGATGCCCTGTTAACGCTGTACGGTTTTACTTTTGAACCCAGAATTTATCAGGCTCTGCCGGTGGTTAACATTCCCATTCCGCAAGGAGGTAGTCGTTTTGCGCAACTTGGGCAGATGCAGGACGGGAGACACAATGCTGTTACTACCATTCCCTACCCTTATATGCCCCCGGTAAAATTATCGGATGTGCTTACCGACGGAATAAACGGTTTGAATATAGGTACAGGTGTAACGAACATGACCGATGCCGGTGGTAACAGCATACGGATGGAGTTTCCTTTCAGCAGGATTGACGGACTGGCTGAAATTGGTGACGGAATTCCCGATATTTTGGTTTCACAGATTGCGCAACCTCAATCAGACAAAATAGATCAAGTATGGTTTGAAGATGCCGGTGGTCAGATGGTAGGCACCATAGTAAGCATTAAGCAAACCGACCTTAATTCGATGGGTAAAGGAATGTACGATTTTTTTAATCCAGACGGAACTTCAGGTGGTACCGGATTTGTGAATTCAGACAGAGACATCAGACTATCAGCCTTCGACGCTTCGGCTTTCGGACTTAACGCATCTAACTATCATCTGCCCAAAAAACTGATTTACAGGTTGGGTGGTTCGTCTGATCCTGCCTTTATTGCATTCAACTACCGCTTTTTAGCCATTGTGGTATCTAATGACGATAACACAACTACCAATGTAAACACTCCTGTTGTAATAAACCCACTTACTAACGACCTGATACCAAGTGCCGTTATACTGAGTTCGCTACAGATTGTTAACGGAGAAGGACCAACTAACGGAACCGTTTCCGTAAACCCCAACAACACGGTAACTTATACCCCTAATTCGGGATTTATAGGAATTGACCGCTTTAGATACAGAATATGCAACAGTTGTGATGAAGCTTATGTAACAGTTGTGGTAGGATCATCAGACATCGCCGTGGTTAAAACGGTGAATCCCACACACCCTGCTATAGGTGGAAACGTAGCATTCACTGTTGCCGTTACCAATAAAGGGCCTCATGCCGCAGCAGGCGTTCGTGTTATTGATCTTTTGCCTGTTGGATACACATTTACATCGGCTACAGCTACCGGCGGAAGTTACAGCAGTGCCAGCGGTAACTGGATGATTGGTGATTTAGGTATTAACAGTCCCAGAACACTTACAATTAATGCCGTGCTGAAGACGACCGGACCGTATACCAATACCGCAAAGGCATCGAGCCTGATGCACGACCCCGACCTTACCAACAATACCGCAACTGCTACACCGGCAACCGTACCATCGGCAATTGTGAGCACTACCTGTATTGCCGGGAATTCTGTTCAACAGGTACGCGTTGATTTAACGGGAGATCCGGGTGTAAACGGATGGACGGTGAAATATACCTACGACGGTGTATCACAAACGGTAAGCAACATACAAAGCACTCCTTTTACCTTTCAGCCTGCAAAGCCGGGAACATTCTACGTAACATCGGTTACCGACGGAAAAGGTCTTACGGTAAACTACCCTGTGAATCCGCCAGTTGACCTGCTGGTTAAAAAGGTGGTACACAGCTGCCAGATACTTACAAACCCGGTATTACCAAGTAAGGTTTCGAAATAGAAGAATGTGGAGTGCTGGGTGATGGATGTTCTTTTTGGCTGAATCGTTTAATCGTTTACCGTGGAATCGATGAATCGTAGGGTTTACTAGTCAGAATCTTTTTTTGATTGATACGATCTTTAATCACAAATGCAAAGGTTTTATGCTGGATGTTGGATGCTTGGTGTTTTTTACTGTAGAATGTAGTGATGTATATTGTAGTGGGTGAAATGTTGAATCGTTTAACTGTTGATCCGACGGCTATCGAGACAAGATGTTTTTAGGTGATGCTTGTTGGCTGTTTTTTACTGTATAATGTATTGATGTATATTGTAGTGGATGAAATGTTGAATCGTTTAACCGGTGATCCGATGGCTATCGAGACAAGAGGTGTTTAGGTGATGTTGGATGTTTGGGGCTTTATAATGTATAATGTAGTGATGTATACTGTATTGTTGAACGGTTTAATGTTGGGTGTTGGGTGTTCTTTTTGGCTGAATTGTTGATCCCGAATGGTCGGGACAAGATGTATTGAATCGATTAATTGTTTAACCGTGGAATAAATAAATTTGTGTGGATCATTTAATCTGTGTTTAGGTGATGGATGCGGGATCCCGATAATCGGGACAAGTTATGTGGTGATAGATGTTTGTTCTGGTTGAATTAGTTTCGCTCCCCACATACTCTGCTCCACATACTCTGCTCCATGTATTCGCAGACTTTGGACTCCGCCCTCGGGTGTAGAATCGTTTAAATGTTTAAAGATGATGAAATTTAGCTGCCTACTTAAAAACAAATTTGAAAAACACGTATAAAAAAACTATATTTGTACGTATAAAATTATAAATTATGGATTCTAAATTAACATTAAAGCTTGATGAAAATGTTATTGAGCGTGCAAAGAAATACGCTGCGGAAAAAAAAATAAGTTTATCGCGATTAATTGAGAATTATCTTGATGCACTAACTAATGAAGAATTTAATAATTTAGAAATTTCGCCATTTGTTAAAAGTATAGCTACCGGCAAACAATTGCCTAATGAAGTAGGCAAGGATAGGTTAAAGGATGATTACATTGATTATTTAGATAGAAAATACAGATAAAATGAAAAATGTTTTTTTAGATACAAACATCATTCTTGATTTTCTCGGCGAGAGAGCCGGCTTTTACGAACCTGCTGCCAGAATTTTAACGCTGGCGGATCTTAAAAAAATCAAAATCTATACTTCTGCGGTTTCTATAGCTAATACATATTATCTTTTAGCCAAATATGAAAATCATGAAAGTGCTATTGAAAAAATACGAAAATTTAACGTTTTATGTACCATTGCAACTATAGATGATGAAGTACTTGATAAAGCAATAAATTCGAACTTCAAAGATTTTGAAGATTCTACACAATATTTTAGTGCTATCGCTTCTGGTTGTAACCTAATTATAACAAGAAATGAAAAAGATTTTAAACATGCATTAATACCTGTCATGAGTCCGATTGGTTTTTTACAAAGTTTTAAGAATAGTTGATGAATGCTGGGTGCTTGGTGTGGAGTGTGAAATTGTGTTAGTAGACAAATTCGTATGATAAAATTCTAATCTTTGGTCATCTTGTTTAAAGTTTAAGGTTTAAAGTTTCACGTTGGGGTGCTTGTTGCTGGATGTTCTTTTTGGTTGAATCGTTGAATTGTTGAATCGATTAATCGTTTAGCCGTGGAATTAATACATTAAGTTAGTATAAATTGTAGATAGTGTAGTTAAAGCGGTTTAAGGTTTAAAGTTTCAAGTTGGGTAAGGGGTGTTTTTTACTGTATAATGTAGTGATGTATATTGTATTGTTGAATTAATGACTCGAGCATAGCGACTGAACGAAGTTAATCAGTGATTAGAACACCTCCCCAGCCCTCCTCTATGAGGGAGTGTTTTACCACAGATTCACGGATTATAAAGATTTTACTAAAGTGGCTTATTTTTTGAGAATTTATAAAATCTATACAGATGGCTGAATGTGGTATATTCAGATGTTTTAGAGAATTTGGAAGTTTCGTGTTGGGATGATGGGTACTATATGTATTTGATTTTTGAAAGAAGGAGACTCTGAATCAAGTTCAGAGTGACAGTGTGTTGATTTAAAAAGTATTATGTAATACACAGCGGAGTAACAGTTCAACTATTACTCCGAATGTGACTTATAATTTGGCAAGCATTTCCTGGAGGCTCGTTTTCCAATCTGGAACTGACACTTTGTATACTTCTTTTATTTTTGATTTATCTAATAACGAGAAATTCGGTCGTTTTGCCGGGGTTGGGAATGCATCACTGCCTATGGCATTTACTTTGGTATTAAAACCTTTGATCTCTTTTACCGCTGTTGCGAATTCATGCCAGCTGATTTTACCTTCGTTGCTGTAATGATAAACTCCCTGAACAAATTCCGGTGCTTCGATTATCTGCATGATTGCTTTTGCCAGATCGCGTGCGTAGGTTGGCGTACCAATTTGGTCTGCCACTACGCCTATTTCTTCACGTTCGCTCATTAAACAGATCATTGTTTTTACAAAGTTGGCTCCGTAAACCGAATAAACCCATGCAGTACGTATTATGACATGATTAGCACTTGAAGCACGCAAAGCTTGTTCACCGTGTAATTTGGTCAATCCATAAACATTGATAGGATCCGGAGTATCAGTTTCCTTTAACGGTGTTTCACTGGTACCATCAAACACATAATCGGTTGAGATATGGATTACATTCGCATTGTTGTCTGCTGCCCACGCACCTATTGTTTTTACGGCGATATGGTTTACTGCATCGCAAAGTTCCTGATCGCTTTCGGCTTTGTCAACGGCGGTATAAGCACCTGCACTAACAATGACGTTAGGTTTTTCAGTATTTAAAACTTCGATAATCTGTTCCGGGTTACTCAAATCCATTTCCTCACGGTCAACAAAAACCATTTGGTATTGTGGGTATTTGTATTTTAATTCGTATAATTCGGATCCTAATTGTCCATTACGGCCGGTGATTAGTATTTTCATAGTGATATGTTGAACTGATTATGTGTTGATCTGATTACTTTACTATTTCTTTTTTGATTGATCTGATATTTATACAAACCGTTTAAATTGTTTAAAATCTCATCTATACAAAACCTTAATTTACCATAATCATCTTCTGCGATATAATTTAACTGAAAGGACAAATTTAAATGATTAATTACTTCAAGACCCGATGCATATGCCATATTTGTAAAATGAGCTTGATCTAAATTCGAAGATCTGCCTGATCCTTCTGCTAAATTAGAACTAATAGAATCTGTTGCTCTTTTTATTTGTCTTGTCAAATCAAACTGTTCTTCTTTAGGAAAAGATTTAACCAATGTACGAATTTCAATACTTAATGATAAAGCAATCTGATAAACATGTAACTTTTCAAATGCATAAATATGATACTTTTCCATGAGCTTATCTTTTATGTTGAATTGATGAACTGTTGATTTGTTGAACTGTTGATTTGTTGATCCCGTTTACGGGACAAGACCTGTTGATTTGTTGAACAAATAAACGATTCTACAGTTCTACGATTAAACCGTAAACAATTCATTGAACGTTGGTAAGATGATATCTTTTTCTGAAACTATTTCTGCTCCAGCTTCTATTCCCCAATCGATATTCAACTCGGGTGAATTATATAATATTCCTTGTTCTGATTCTTTATTATAGAAATTATCGCATTTATAGAAAAATACGGCTTCTTCACTCAACACCGAAAAACCATGCAAAAATCCACGCGGCACAAACAACTGTCTGTTGTTTTCTGCCGACAAATGTACTGCCACATGCTGACCAAAAGTTGGAGAATCGGGACGGGCATCAACAGCAACATCGATTACTTCACCCTTTAATACTCTAACCAATTTTGCCTGTGCGTGCAAACCTGCCTGTGCATGCAAACCTCGTATCACTCCTCTTTTGGAATAACTCTGATTGTCTTGAACAAAATGAGTGTTTGTTCCAGTTAAATCGTTAAACTTTTTTTCGTTAAAGCTTTCAAAAAAGTATCCACGTTCGTCTTCGAACTTGCGTGGTTCTAATATAAAACAGCCTTTTAATTTTGTTTCTTGTATGTTCATTGTTTTTGTAATAGGGAAATGGTTATAAAATCACTTAAACGCTTTATTAATAGAGATTCTTGCTTGTAAGAATGACAGAAAAACTTTAAAAAAACTTTCCTTCCTCAGAATGACATAACTCTTATCAAAGAGATTCTTCCTTCGTCAGAATGACATAACTCTTATCAAAGAGATTCTTCCTTCGTCAGAATGACATAACTCTTATCAAAGAGATTCTTCCTTCGTCAGAATGACAAAAACGCTTTAACTTTCTAACTCTACATTAATAACTATTTATACTGTCCTTCGTAATACTTCTGATAATCACCCGATGTTACATTGTTCAACCATTCCTGATTGTCCATAAACCAGTCGATTGTTTTTGCCAGTCCTTGTTCAAAAGTAACGCTTGGGTACCATCCCAGTTCTTTATTAATCTTGTTGGCATCTATAGCATAACGCAAATCATGTCCCGGACGGTCTTTTACAAAAGTTATCAATTGTGCCGAAGTTCCCGGTTCGCGACCTAATTTCGCATCCATCTGCTGGCATAATTCATTAACCAGATCAATGTTCTGCCATTCGTTGAAACCGCCCACATTATAACTATCGCCGTTTTTACCCTGATGGAAAACCAAATCGATTGCTTTTGCATGATCGATTACAAACAGCCAGTCTCGGGTATATTTACCATCGCCATAAATAGGGAGTGGTTTGTTATTGATGATGTTGTGGATACACAACGGAATTAGTTTTTCAGGAAAATGGTTGGGACCGTAATTGTTTGAACAGTTTGTTAATACCATAGGCATGCCGTAGGTGTCGTGGTATGCACGTACAAAATGATCTGAAGCTGCCTTTGATGCCGAATAAGGCGAATGCGGGTCGTATTTGGTATCTTCGGTAAAGAAACCCTCACTACCTAATGCACCAAAAACCTCGTCTGTTGATACATGGTGGAAGCGCTTACCTTCATAATTGTCCTTCCATATTTCACGAGCTGCATTCAACAAGTTTACCGTACCGATAACGTTGGTCATTACAAAGGCAGAAGGATCGGCAATGGAACGATCTACATGCGATTCTGCAGCCAGATGTATTACACCCGTTGGCTGGTGTTTTTTAAATACTTCCAATACCGCCTGTGCATCACAGATATCCGTTTTTTCAAATTTATAGTTTGGCAGATGATCTACATCTTTTAAGTTTTCCAGATTTCCGGCGTAGGTTAATGCATCAAGATTTACAACAGTATAATGGGGGTATTTGTTTACAAATTCTCGAACAACATGCGATCCGATAAACCCGGCGCCGCCGGTAATGATGATGGTCTGCTTCATATTATGTTATGCTTAGCTAATTTTGTTCAAAGATATATTTTTTTTTAGATGGTTGAAAGGGAAAATGTAGGGAGGATGGATACTCTTCTATTGTATGATGTAGTGGTTGAATCGTTGACTTGTTGAATCGTTTATGTGTTGGATGTTTGGTGATTATGAAAAATTATTTTTAAATTATCATGATTCGCAGATAATCTTTAATTTTTTACAATACATTTACATACACTTATGCACAATAAAAATTAGCACTTTATATAGTCATTATTTTAATTATGCACACAAATGAAACTACCGTTTTTTAAAACAAATACTAATATCTCTGAACTTTCAGGAACATATAACAAAAATTTGTACGATCAAGTATCTGAGCGTATACAAAACCAACTTCAAACATCATCTTGTGAAATAATTATTAATTTCATATTCACTAGTGATCACGGTAGAAATGGTGATAAATTTTCTTCAATACTGGCTGAAGGTGGGTATGATGTAAATTATTTTATGAACACTGAAAAAAAATACCAGATTAAAGGTTCAACACGAAAATTAAAACTGAACAAAGAGGAAATAAAAGATTGGCTTTTATCTATAGCTGAAAAAGGAATAAAGTTTAAATGTATTTTAAGCGAGTGGAGTATTGTTTCTATTAAGGATTAAAAACGCATAAGTAGGAATTGGTAACAACAACCATACCTAGGTACTGTTAGGTAGGAACTGATTAGACGAGAAAGCTTAACACCTATATTCTTTTTTGGGTAGAATACTAAAATTGCCAACAAAATACGAACAAATATAATTTACTATTTAATTAGGGATGATATAAAGAAAATTATAACCATCACTAGGGAGTTAATCTGTTTTGAATTGTTTTTTCTTTTGTTTCTTTCTCGTTAGAAGTTACATAGTCACCCTTTGTTATTTACTCTTGATGACCACCACTACTGTCTAAATTAAATTTGTTTTCAGCTTTGCCGTTCTGTTCTTTTTTATGGGTTGGGTTTCTTTATTTTGTTTATTTTTCATATATCTCTATTTTAAAATTATAATGACTTTTTAGTTGGCGAAATTAATTGAAACCAAAGATGTGAAAATTGACCTTTCAAATTTAAGTTCAGGAACCTATGTTGTACGTATTGTAACTGAAAGTGCTTCACAGTTCATTAAAATTATCAAAAAGTAATCATTATTTAAATTAAATTGAAAAACCGTTTCCCCACAAGGAAACGGTTTTTTTATTATTATATTGACCTAACTAATAAAGATAAAAGCAAAAGTATTGTAATGTATCATCTAACAAAGTTATGTAGCTAATGAATTAAATTTCAAGAATTTATAGTGCATTGCATGCAATCGTTTTAATACATTTTCTACTTTACATTAAAGGATGCATCTCTAACTATTCCATAATGTCTACGAGTTACTTAATTGATTCGTAAAAAAAAGAGAGAGTCCAAAACGACTCTCTTTCTCTTATTCATTTTCAACTTGCTGTTGGAATTTCCATGCCGTTTGCATTGATGTTTGCAAAGGTGTTACAGGTTGCCAACCCAATTCGGTTTTAGCTAACGAATAATCGGCATAAGCTTCTACAATATCTCCTGCCCTACGTGGTTTTATTTGATAATTAATCTTTAATCCGTTGGCCATTTCAAAGGCATTAACAATTTCCAGAACGGTTGATCCCTTGCCAGAACCCAGATTGAAGAATTCCAAATTAGATTTATTCTTACTCTCTAACAAACGCTGTATGGCTTTTACATGTGCATCTGCCAAATCGTTTACATCGATGTAATCACGTACTGCGGTGCCGTCGCTAGTTTCATAATCGTTACCAAAAATACCCAGACTTTCTCTAATTCCTATTGCTGTTTGAACAATATAGGGCATCAAATTATTTGGAATAGGCTGTAGATCTCCCAGTAGTCCCTGAGATTCTGAACCTACTGGATTAAAATACCTCAATGAGACAGCCTTTTTATTTGTAACGTTAATGAAATCTTCTATAATCTCCTCGCCCATTTTTTTTGAGTTTCCATAAGGAGATTCCGGACGTTTTAACGGAGTTGATTCGTTTATCGGCATTTTATCTGCCTGTCCATAAACAGTACAAGATGATGAAAATATGAAATTATCGACCTGGTTCTCTTCCATCGCTTCCAGCACATTCATTAACGCCAATAAATTATTCCGGTAATACATCAACGGTTTTTCTACCGATTCTCCTACTGCTTTATACGCCGCAAAATGAATGATTCCGTCAATTTTATGGGATTGAAAGAAAACGCTTACCGCATTAAAATCTTTAAGATCAATATTGTAATATATAGGCTGAATGCCTGTTATTACTGTTATCTTTTCCCAAACATCCAACTGCGAATTGGAAAGATCATCTATTATATATACATTAAATCCTGCTTGCTGCAGAGCTACCACAGTATGCGAACCAATATAACCCAAGCCGCCTGTTACCAGTATGTTTTTCATTTTTTCTATATGTTATGTTTAACCGTTGATCCCGATAACTCGGGACAAGACTCGGTTATTCGTTGAATCGGCTCTCGACTATGCTCGAACTCACACTAAATATGTATTCAAATGCTATCTTCTCTCCATGATTAGATATCTCGACTCCGCTCGATATGACAAGTGGATGGCTAATATTATTTTGCGAGCTTAATTATTTCTTTTTCAGTTACTGTTTTGCGCAAACCTGAACTTGAAAAACGATGATCACGCTGATTATAGTATAATTCTATCCCTTTTTCTTCGCAATAAGTTCTACCGGTAAAATTCTTGTCTTTATATTCTTCGCCTAAAATACGCACATCAATTTTAAATGAACGTAAAATATCTTCCAAATCCTGTTCTGTTGCATAAGGCACAATCTCATCTACATGCACACAGCCTTTTAGCTGTATGTAACGTTCAACGACGCTCTGTACTGGTCGGTTTTTTTCCGGACGATCTAAGGTAGGATCGGTCTGAAGCCCGCAAATAAGGTAATCGCACTGGCGTTTTGCATCTTCCAGCATCTTTATATGTCCTGCGTGCAACAAATCGAATGCACTGAATGTTATCCCTATTTTCATAATTTTTGGTTTTTGTATCTTGATCATTTAAATACTTATGATTTTTAAGATCGTGTGAAATTTAATGCTTTTTTTTGGATTGATAAAGATTAGGAAGATGAAATGATGATTTTATTATATGGAGATGAGAAAGTGTTTAACTGTTGAATTGTTGATGTGTTGATGTGTTTATTTGATCGGTGTTGGATGCTGGATGCTGGATGCTGGGTGCTTGGTGTGGTGGGATGCCGGATGACAAGCTAAACATATTAATTCGTGTAAATCATGTAATCTGTGGTTAGATCGTTTAAAGTTTAAGGTTTGATGATGGGTGTCTGATGTTGGGTGTTGGGTGCTGGGCGTGGAATGCCGGATAA
>Ga0308157_10008652_pt1 | contig 11507 bp, 11 predicted proteins | sample PhyBR1_FD_201035 | JGI IMG/M metagenome (GOLD analysis project Ga0308157, IMG submission 201035) | Phyllosphere microbial communities from UC Gill Tract Community Farm, Albany, California, United States - DLSLB.R1 | ecosystem: Host-associated > Plants > Phyllosphere > Unclassified | place: USA...
GGCACCACCAGCTCGGGACCGTTCTTCGAGCCGAAGCCCGGCGTCGGCGACAGCCAGCCGGAACGGCGCGCGCCGGACAGCGAGAACGACATGGCCGGCGTGCCGATGATCGGCACATCCTTGAAATAGATCAGCGTCTTGCCGGCGGTGCCGAGATCGCGGCCGGAATCCAGGTTCAGCGTTTCCGAGCGCAGATACCAGTCCGGCGTCAGGCTCTGGCAGGTGCTGTAGGTGCCGTTGACCACCTGCGCCTCATCCTCGTTGATGAAGTTGATGCGCTCGGCCTTGCCCTGCGCCTGGTTGGCTTCCAGCTTGTAGGTCGGGTTCAACATGTAACCCTTGCCCGTGTCCATGTTCAGCTTCAGCTCATCGCCAGTGTAATAGTCGCCAAAGCGCCAGATTTTCACATTGCCCTCGGCCTCGACCTCGTTCTCGACCTGGCGGTAGCAGGCGCTATCCGACTTGACCTTGGTCTTGTCCTTGACGATTTCGGCATCACGCTCCAGCACCACCTCGCGCTCGGGGCGGCCGCTGATATCCTCGGCCTTGACGACAGTGGGAGCATTCTGGTCTTCCACGCGCGGCGCGCGTTGCTGCTTGTGCGCCGTTTGCGCATAGGCGTGGGAAGGCAACGCCGATACAGTAAAGATAGCGGACAGGGCATACGCCAAGCGCTGCAGTTTGGGCATGCGTGTCATGAAAAGAAGTGGCCAAGCACCATGAAAGGCGATTTTTTAATTTGAATCCCTTATTATATGGGAATCTTCACCTGACGCCGGTTTCCTCGGCATGCTTCGATGTCTTTATTACAGAATTTAACTTCCGATACACGCCTGCAACTGCTGGTAACGTGGCTGCGCGGCCTGAACGTGGTCAATGTGGACAGTATTCGTCCCGCTTCGGCCGACGCCAGCTTCCGCCGCTACTTCCGCCTGGACGTGTTGCCTGAACAGCAAGCCACGCTGGGCCAGACCCTGATCGCCATGGATGCGCCGCCCGAGCGTGAAAATGTGCTGGGCTTCGTCAAGGTTGACGAAATGCTCACACACGCCGGCGTCACCGTGCCGCGCATCATCGCCACCGACTACGAGGCCGGCCTGATGCTGCTGTCCGACCTGGGCAACACCACCTACCTGTCGGCGCTGAACCACGACAACGCCTCGACCATGTACGCCGAAGCGCTGGAAGCGCTGGTCAAGTTCCAGATCACCAGCCGCCCGGACGTGCTGCCGGAATACGACCGCGCCTTCCTGCTGCGCGAAATGAATCTGTTCCCCGAGTGGTATATCGGCAAGCACCTGAACGCCACGCTGACGGACAAACAGGCAGCCGAGCTGCAAGCCGTGTTTGACGCCATCCTGGCCAACGTCACCGCGCAGGCCCAGGTGTTCGTCCATCGCGATTTCCATTCGCGCAACCTGATGGTGGTCGACGCCAACAATCCGGGTGTGCTGGACTTCCAGGACGCGCTGTACGGCCCGATGACCTACGACCTGGCCTCGCTGCTGCGCGACGCCTATGTGCAGTGGGACGAAGAGCTGGTGCTGGACTGGGCGATCCGCTACTGGCAGCACGCCAAGTCGCTGGGCCTGCCGGTCAACAAGGACATCGATGCCTTCTACAAGGACTTCGAGTACATGAGTCTGCAACGCCACCTGAAGATCCTCGGCCTGTTCTGCCGCCTGAACTACCGCGACGGCAAGTCGCAGTACCTGGACGATCTGCCGACCGTGATGGAATACGTGCGCAAGACCGCCGGCCGCTACAAGGATCTGAAGCCGCTGATCAAGCTGCTGGACCTGCTGGAAGACACCAAGCCGCAAGTCGGCTACACCTTCTGAGGCGCGCCGCATGAAAGCGATGATTTTCGCCGCCGGCCGCGGCGAGCGCATGCGTCCACTGACCGACACCACGCCCAAGCCGCTGCTGAAAGTGCGCGGCAGGCCACTGATCGTCTGGCATATCCTGAATCTGGTGAAGGCCGGCATCACCGAAATCGTCATCAATCACGCCCACCTGGGCGAGCAGATTGAAGCGACGCTGGGCGATGGCAGCCAGTTCGGCGCCAGGCTGCGGTACTCGCACGAAGAGAAGGCGCTGGAAACCGCCGGCGGCATCGCCCAGGCGCGCCACCTGCTGGGCGATGAACCGTTCGTCGCCATCTCCGGCGACATCTACGTGCCCTACTTCGACTTCGAGCAGGTCAAGGACGTATTGCACGACAAGGATATGTGGGGCAATCCCTATCCAGCCGACAAGCGCGACATCTGCTGGCTGTACATGGTGCCGAATCCCGACTGGCATCCGGACGGCGATTTCGGCATGACCATGTACTCGCTGACCAATGACGGCTCGCCGAAATGGACCTTCGGGAATATCGGCGTCTATCGCATGGAGATGTTCGAACGCATTGCCGCCGGCGACTATGCCAAGCTTGGTCCGCTGATCCGCGAATACGCCGACAGGAAGCAGGTCGGCGGCGAAGTGTATGAAGGCGAATGGCACAACGTCGGCACCGTTCAGCAGCTCGACCTGCTGAACGCACCGCTGGCCGCGCTGGCGCCCGCCGGCAAGGGCGTGCAGTGACGCCGGCCGTCGCCACGCACGACATCCAGCGCCATGCGGCGCGACGCGCGCGCCTGCTGGCGCAGATGCCTCCGGGCGCGGTGGCAGTGCTGCCGACCGCGCCGGAAGTCACGCGCAACGCCGACAGCGAATACCTGTATCGCCACGACAGCTACTTCTACTACCTGAGCGGCTTCACCGAGCCGGATGCGGCCGTTGTATTAATCGCCGCCACCGGCGAAGCGCCGGCGCGCTCCATTCTGTTCTGCCGCGAGAAGAATGTGGAGCGCGAAATCTGGGAAGGCTTCCGCTACGGGCCCGACGCCGCCCGTGCAGCCTTCGGCTTCGACGAAGCCTACGCCATCGACACGCTGGACGGAGAGATGGCGAAGCTGCTGTCGAACGCGCCAGCGCTCTATTACGCACTGGGCAGCGCACTGGATGCGCGCGTGGCCGGCTGGCTGTCCGCCGTGCGCGCCAAATCGCGCAGCGGCGTCACGCCGCCCGCCAGCGCGGTCGACCTGCTGCCGCTGCTGGACGACATGCGCCTGCTGAAGGACGAACACGAACAAGCGATCATGCAGCGCGCTGCCGACATCTCGGCCCAAGCCCACATCCGCGCCATGCGCGCTGCCCGCGCCGGCGTGTACGAATACGAACTGGAGGCGGAGCTGCTGTACGAATTCCGCCGTAACGGCGCACAAGCGCCAGCCTACAACTCCATCGTCGCCGCTGGCGCGAATGCCTGCGTGCTGCACTACAGCGCCAACAATGCGCAATCGTCGGACGGCGACCTGGTGCTGATCGACGCTGGCTGCGAGCTGGATGGCTATGCCTCCGACATCACCCGCACCTTCCCGGTCAACGGCAAGTTCAGCGCGCCGCAAAAGCGCCTGTATGAACTGGTGCTGGCCGCGCAAGCCGCCGCTTTTGAAGCCATCGCCCCCGGCCTGCCCTACGCCGGCGCACACGAAGCGGCGGTGCGGGTGCTGGCGCAAGGCATGCTGGACCTGGGCCTGCTGCAAGGCACACTGGACGAGGTCATCGCCGACAAGCGCTACACGCAGTTTTACATGCACGGCACCGGCCACTGGCTCGGCATGGACGTGCATGACGTCGGCCTGTATCGCGATGTAACACAGGCCGACAAGCCCTCGCGCACGCTGCAGGCGGGCATGGTGGTGACGGTGGAACCGGGCATCTACGTGCGTCCGGCCGAAGGCGTGCCGCAAGAATACTGGAACATCGGCATCCGCATCGAAGACGACGTGCTGGTAACTGCCGACGGCCACACCATCCTGAGCGCCGCCGCGCCCAAGACCGTGGACGAAATCGAACAACTGATGCAGCAACCATGACGAATACCACCCACAACGCCACCGTCTCCGCCGCCAGTGCCAGCACGAACGCAGCCGGCGCACGAACTATCGGCGCCGAGGGCGCCATGCAGGCCGGCGTGGCGCTGCACTACGACATCGCCATCTGCGGCGCCGGCCCCGCCGGCATGGCGCTGGCGGCATTGCTGGTCAAACGCGGCGTGGCGGCCAGCCGCATCGCGCTGATCGACGCCAAGACGCTGGCCCAGGCCAGCAACGATCCACGCTCGCTGGCGCTGTCCTGGGGTAGCCGGCAAATTCTAGAAGAGATCAGCGCCTGGCCGGCAGCTGCCACCGCCATCGAGCAGATCCACGTTTCTCGCCGGGGCCAATTTGGCCGCAGCCTGATCGACCGCAAGGACTACGACCTGCCGGCGCTGGGCTACGTTACCCGCTACGGCGACATCGTCACCGCCTTGGGCGGCATATGCGAACAGGCCGGCATCGCCTCGCTGCGTCCCGCCCGAGTGATCGCGCTGGATGAAGAAAGCGACGCCGTCACGCTGACCATCGACGCCGCCGGCGCAGCACAAACCGTGCGCGCCGCCATCGTGGTGCAGGCCGAAGGTGGCCTGTTCAACGAACAGCAGGTGCGCAGCACCAACCGCGACTACCAGCAGACCGCCATCATCGCGCAAGTGCGCAGCAGTACGCCGCCACCGCACCGCGCCTACGAGCGCTTCACCGAACAAGGCCCGCTGGCGCTGCTGCCGCAGGATGACGAATACTCGCTGGTATGGTGCGTACGTCCGGAAAACGCCGCCGGCCTGCTGGCACTCGACGACGCCGGCTTCCTGGCAGCACTGGGACTAGCCTTCGGCGAGCGCGTAGGCAGCTTCACGCACGCCTCGCCGCGCCTCGGCTTCCCGCTGGGCCTCAACGCGGCCGCCCACAGCACCGCACGCACGGTCGCCATCGGCAACGCCGCGCAGACGCTGCACCCGGTGGCAGGACAAGGCCTGAACCTCGGCCTGCGCGACGTCACCGTACTGGCGCGCTTGCTGGCGCAAGGCGCCACGCCGGACAAGCTGTCGCAATACAGCGCCCTCCGCCAGCGCGACCGCAGCACCACCGTGCGCATCACCGACACCATGGCCCGCATCTTCGCCAACGACACGCCGGCACAAGCCCTGCTTGGCCTCTCGCTGGCCGCCATCGACATGGTCGGTCCCGCGCGCGGCCTGCTGGCCGAACTGATGATGTACGGCCGCCGCTAAGGAATGCAGGACGCCTTCGGCCGCCTCGGCCTGTCGCCAGAAGCAGACGCCCGCGAAATCCGCAAGGCCTACGCGCGCGAACTGAAAAAGATCGACCAGGAAAACGACCCCGACGGCTTCCAGTCGCTGCGCGCCGCCTACGAAGCCGCACTCGCCGGCGAAGGCGGCAGCGACCTGGGTTCGGCAACGACCTTCCCCTTCTTCACGCTGACACCCGCCGCACCAGAAAGCGAACCGGCGCCGAAGGAAAATGCAAACACCGCCTGGGAGCTTTTCCAGTATGTCATTTCGCGCAAGGCAAACGCGAATGCCGCCACATGGGAAGCCACACTCCTCGCCACGCTGGAGGAAGAAACACTCATCAGTGTGGAGAGCCGCATCTGGTTTGAAGGCAGAGTTGTAGAAGCACTGGCCCGTGGCTGGCAACGTGACCATGAACACTTGTTCACCGCCGCCGACCGCGTGTTCTCGTGGGATCGAAAGCGCCAGCATCTGGAGCAATTCCAACAGGCCGGCCAGGTACTGAAAGCCGCACTATCCCAGCAAGACATACTGCGCGGTCTGCCGGCGCGGGAAAGTGAACCGCTCCGGCTGGCGATCCAAAGGCTGCGCAATCCGCGCCCGCTGACACCGGACGAACTCGATTATCTGCGCGCGCCCCTGCACCGTTTGAAACACATCGCGCCAACGCTGACAGCAATGCTGACCGACGGCGTGGCATTCCAGCACGCGCTGGAAGCGTGCGATCAGGAGGCGACGCCACCAAGCTCACCAACGCCGCCGCGCCAGCGCTCCATCGCACGCATTGCCTTGCTGATTATCGCTGCATGGATTGTGTTCGTCCTCGCCATCGGACATTATTCGCCACACAAGCGACAACCAGTACCGCCTACTCAACCGCCTTCACCATATCCTCAATGACCTTCTTGGCGTCGCCGAAGACCATCATGGTGTTGGCCTGGTAGAACAGCTCATTGTCCAGGCCCGCGTAGCCGGAGGCCATCGAGCGCTTGTTGACGATGATGCTCTTGGCCTTGTAAGCCTCCAGGATCGGCATGCCGGCGATCGGCGATTTTGGATCCTTGGCGGCAGGGTTGACCACGTCATTGGCGCCGAGAACCAGCACCACGTCGGTCTGACCGAATTCGCCGTTGATGTCTTCCATCTCGAACACCTGGTCGTACGGCACTTCAGCTTCCGCCAGCAGCACGTTCATATGGCCCGGCATGCGGCCGGCGACCGGATGGATCGCGTACTTCACCGTCACGCCCTTGTGCGTCAGCTTCTCCACCAGCTCCTTCAGCGAGTGCTGCGCACGCGCCACCGCCAAGCCGTAGCCCGGCACGATGATGACGCTTTCCGCGTTCGCCATGATGAACGATGCATCATCCGCCGAACCGGATTTGACCGGGCGCTGTTCCTTCGCACCACCAACACCAGCTTCCGCCGGCGCACCGCCAAAGCCGCCCAGGATCACGTTGAAGAACGAACGGTTCATTGCCTTGCACATGATGTACGATAGGATGGCGCCCGACGATCCCACCAGCGAGCCGGCAATAATCAGCATCGAGTTATTCAGCGAGAAGCCAATGCCTGCCGCTGCCCAGCCGGAGTAGGAGTTCAGCATCGACACCACCACCGGCATGTCAGCGCCGCCGATCGGGATGATGATCAGCACGCCCAGCACGAACGCAATCGCGGTCATGATGAGGAACGGCGTCCACGCCGGCTCCGTGCCGCCGGCCGCCACAAACACCAGGCCCAGGCCGACCATCACAATCGCCAGGATCAGGTTAAGCAAGTGCTGGCCAGGGAAGCTGACCGGTGCGCCCTGGAACAAACGGAACTTGTATTTTCCCGACAGCTTGCCAAACGCGATCACCGAACCGGAGAAGGTAATCGCGCCAACAAAGGTGCCGATGAACAGCTCGATGCGGTTCCCGGTCGGCAGCGCCTCGCCCACCGCCGCGATACCAAACGCATGCGGCTCCGACACCGCCGCCACCGCGATGCACACTGCCGCCAGGCCGATCAGCGAATGCATTGCCGCCACCAGCTCCGGCATCTTGGTCATCTCGACTTTCTTGGCCAGCACCGCGCCGATGCCGCCGCCAACAATCACGCCCACCGCCACCAGCCCAAGGCCCATGCCACCACCAGTGCCAGCGGCCGCTGCGGCCGCCGCTTCCGACTGCAACTTGAGGATCAGCGCAATGGTCGTGATAAACGCGATGGCCATGCCGGTCATGCCAAATGCATTGCCGGCGCGTGCCGTCGATGGCGACGACAGGCCTTTCAGCGCCTGGATAAAGCACACCGATGCGATCAGATACATCATCGTCACCAGGTTCATGGAGATGAAGTTCATTGCTTATCTCCCTGTTTGGTTTTTTTCTTGAACATCTCCAGCATGCGCTGTGTGACCAGGAAACCACCGAACACATTGACGGCGGCCAGCGCCACCGCGACCGTGCCGGCAATCTGCCCGACCAGGCCCTCGGTCAGCGCTGCCGCCAGCATGGCGCCGACAATGATGATGGCCGATACCGCATTGGTCACGGCCATCAGCGGCGTATGCAGCGCCGGCGTCACGGTCCAGACCACGTGGTAGCCGACGTAGATCGCCAGGACAAAAATAATCAGGTTGATGATGGTGTGGCTGATTTCCATATCGGTCTCCTTATTTGCGCAGCAGTTCGCCGCCGGCGCACAGCAGCGTGGCCTTGATGATCTCGTCCTCGCGATCAATCACCAACTTGTCGTCCTTGTCGATGATCAGCTTGAGGAAATCCAGCACATTGCGCGCATACAGCGCCGACGCGTCGGCCGCCACATGCGTCGCCAGGTCCGGCTCGCCGACGATATGCACGCCATGCTTGACCACGGTTTTATTCAGTTCCGACAGCGGGCAGTTGCCACCCTGCGACACCGCCAGATCGACAATCACCGAGCCCGGCTTCATCGCCTTCACCGTCTCCTCGGAAATCAGCACCGGCGCCGGGCGGCCCGGGATCAGCGCGGTGGTGATGATGATGTCGGCCAGCTTGGCGCGTTCGTGCACCAGTTCCGCCTGGCGGCGCATCCAGTCAGCCGGCATCGGCCGCGCATAGCCGCCCGTGCCCTGGGCGATCTCTTTTTCCTCGTCGGTCAGGTAAGGCACGTCGATGAACTTGGCGCCCAGCGATTCCACCTGCTCCTTCACCGGCGGCCGCACATCGGACGCCTCGATCACCGCGCCGAGGCGCTTGGCGGTGGCGATCGCCTGCAGGCCGGCCACGCCGACGCCCATGATCAGCACCCGTGCCGCCTTCACCGTGCCGGCCGCCGTCATCAGCATCGGCATGAAGCGCTGGTAGGTGTTGGCCGCTACCATTACCGCCTTGTAGCCGGCGATATTGGCCTGCGACGACAACACGTCCATCGACTGCGCGCGCGTGATGCGCGGCACCGCCTCCAGCGCGAAGGCTTGCAGGCCGGCGGTGGCCATGGCGGCATTGTTGTCCGCATCAAACGGATTGAGCATGCCGATCACCACCGTGCCCGGCTTGATCTGCGCCCGCTCCTCTGGATTCGGGGCGCGTACCTTGAGGATCACGTCAGCCGACCAGACCTCGCCGGCAGGCACGATCTGTGCACCAGCCGCAACATAGGCTTCATCGGTGACGGAGGCGGCAGCGCCGGCGCCGGACTGCACCAGGATCTGATGCTTGGCAGCCAACTTTTTAACGGTCTCCGGCGTGGCTGCTACCCGGGTCTCCCCCGGCCTGGTCTCGGCCGGTACGCTTATTCTCATGGTGCCTCCAGAGGATTAATAAACTGACTACAATTTATCACGCTTTTTACGCCGTGAAACGCCGGTTTCATCATTTCAAGTATTACTATTTGTCATTAATTACCCTGTAAATTTGTTCTAGCGCAAACCAAAAGGCTGGAACAAGCTAAAATATCGGCTCTTTCAAGGATGACTCATGCCGCGTATCTGGAAACCCTCTGTTACTGTTGCCGCCATCGTCGAAAAAGATGGCAAATTCTTGCTGATCGAAGAAGAAACCAGCGATGGCATCCGCATCAACCAGCCTGCCGGTCATCTCGACCCGTATGAATCGTTGCAGCAGGCCGTCATCCGCGAAACGCTGGAGGAAACCGCCTACGACTTCACGCCGACCGCGCTGGTCGGCATGTATATGTCGCGCTACACCTCCAACCGCACCGGCGAGGAAGTGACGTATCTGCGTTTCACCTTCTGCGGTTATCCGGGCGAAAAGCATGACCGTCCACTGGACGAAGGCATTCTGCGCACCATGTGGCTGACGCGCGACGAACTGGCCGCCTGCGCCGACCGTCACCGCAGCCCGACCGTGCTGCAATGCGTGGACGAATACCTTGCGGGCCTGCGGGCGCCGCTGGAACTGATACAAACACACGCTTCCGTCTATCGGGAAGCGGTTAGCACTGCGAATGGATAAGTGATGAGCAAGGGGTCGGGCAAAAAACGGGTCGTTATCGGCATGTCGGGCGGGGTAGATTCCTCGGTCTCGGCATGGCTGCTGAAGGAACAAGGCTATGAAGTCATCGGCCTGTTCATGAAGAACTGGGAAGACGATGACGACTCCGAATACTGCTCCACCCGCCAGGACTGGATCGACGCCGCCTCGGTGGCCGATGTGGTCGGCGTGGATATTGAAGCGGTCAACTTCGCCAGCGAATACAAGGACCGCGTGTTCGCCGACTTCCTGCGCGAATACCAGGCCGGCCGCACGCCAAACCCGGATGTGCTGTGCAATGCCGAGATCAAATTCAAGGCCTTCCTCGACCACGCGATGTCGCTGGGCGCGGACCTGATCGCCACCGGCCACTATGCGCGCGTGCGCCAGCACAACGGCAAGGCCGAACTGCTGAAGGCGGTCGACCACACCAAGGACCAGAGCTACTTCCTGCACCGCCTGAATCAGGCGCAGCTGTCGAAGACGCTGTTCCCGCTGGGCGAAATCCCGAAGACCGAAGTGCGCAAGATCGCCGAGAAACTGAAGCTGCCGAATGCGGCCAAGAAGGATTCGACCGGCATCTGCTTCATCGGCGAGCGCCCGTTCCGCGAGTTCTTGAACCGCTACCTGTCGTACAAGCCGGGCCCGATGATGACGCCGGACGGCAAGGTGGTCGGCGAGCACGTTGGCCTGTCGTTCTACACGCTGGGCCAGCGCAAGGGCATCGGTGTCGGCGGCGTGAAGTCGTACCAGAACGCCGACGGCTCCAGCGACGCCTGGTATGTGGCGAAGAAGGATGTGCTCAACAACGTGCTGTACATCGTGCAGGGCCATGACCATCCGTGGCTGCTGTCGTCGACCTTGCGCGCCGACCAGGCCAGCTGGATCGCCGGCGTGCCGCCGGAAGCGCGTGCGATGTCGGCCAAGACCCGCTATCGGCAGGCCGACGTGGCATGCGAAATCGCGCCGCAAGGCGCGTCCGACTTCGCGCTGAAATTCATGGATGCCCAGTGGGCGGTCACGCCAGGCCAGTCGGCCGTGCTGTATGACGGCGACGTGTGCCTGGGCGGCGGCATCATCGACAGTTCGACCTTCGCCGCCTGATCATTGCTATAGCTAGCCGGCGCTGGGCTCGCCGCCTTGCTCTGCCGGCGGCGTGTCGCCGGCGGCATCCGCTTCCGCCTTGGCTAGCGCTGCGCGCTGGCGCTTGACCATCGCGATCACCACATTGCGTATCGTGTTCAGCACCGTATCGGCCTTGAACGGCTTGACGATGAAACCGCTGACGCCCGTCGCATGGGCCGCCTGGATGGTGGCTGCATCGAGTTCGCTGGACACCATGAAGATCAGCGTCTTCGGCCACTTGGCGCGGATTTCGCGGATCGCCTCCTGCTCGGTGACCATCTGCTCATTGGCAATGCAGACGATGTGCGGGTGGTGCTTGATCAATTGCACCATGGCGCTGGCGCACGTATGGGTGGCGCCCACCACGTCGTAGCCGCCGTCCAGCAGCACCGTGTTGAGCAGGCCGCGGGCGACGGCGCTAGGGTCGATAATGACTGCTTTTAACATCTTGCAAACCTTGTTCTTAGTGGGACCAGGCCAACATCTTCCACGTGACGCCGATCTTCACATCTGTTTTTAACTGAACCAGTTGTCGAGAAAGATACAGCATTTCACGTTCTTTTCGTAGTGTTTCCCCCAAGGTATCCTTGAGAATGCCGGCGCCAGCCATGATGGCGTCCAGATTGCCGTAAGTACGCAACAGTCTGGCGGCGGTTTTGGCGCCCACCTTGGATACGCCCGGGATCGAATCGGTGGCATCGCCCATCAGCGCCAGCAGGTCGGGCAGCTGCTCGGCCGTC
>Ga0308157_10008654_pt1 | contig 11504 bp, 10 predicted proteins | sample PhyBR1_FD_201035 | JGI IMG/M metagenome (GOLD analysis project Ga0308157, IMG submission 201035) | Phyllosphere microbial communities from UC Gill Tract Community Farm, Albany, California, United States - DLSLB.R1 | ecosystem: Host-associated > Plants > Phyllosphere > Unclassified | place: USA...
GCTCGTCAGGGCGTCACTGGTGTTGGTGGGAAAGAGTCTGACCTCGCCGGTCGGCACGTGCAGCCCGGCGGTGCCGGTCTCCAGCGCCCGCAGCATGATCCCGTGGCCGGGCAGGATCAGCCCGCCCAGGAAGCGCCCCTCTGCGTCGATGGCATCCACCGTCACGGCCGTACCGACCATCACCACGATCAGGGGCCGCGCCCGGCCGCCGGACAACATGCGATGGCGCGCGCCGATCATGGCCACCCAGCGATCCGAGCCCAGCCGCGAGGGGTGGTCGTAGCCGTTGACCAGGCCCGCCTCCTGGGCGGACGAGACCACCCACTGCGCCTGCACGTCCCACAGCTCCATCTGCTCGACCACCCGCCGCTTCACTGCGTCGCCCGCCACCACGCAGCCGAGCATGCGGGTGGGCGCAGGCAGACCCGCCCATGCGCCGTCGGCCAGCCGGTCGATGTTGTCCAAAAATTCGGCACCATGGGCTCGCACCGGCGCCGAGGCGTGCGGTGCGTCAAACAAGGCCCACTTGAGACGGGTGTTGCCAACGTCGATGGCCAGGAAAGTCATTTGGCGATTATCGTGAGTTTTGGTTTGCCGCCCCGCATCCGCCGGAGCGCGGATGTGGCGGGCCATGCGCTCGCCCGCATCTTCCGCGAAATGTCAAAGATGCTCGTTCGGCGCGATTTCCGACACAACAGCGCTTCCACCCGCCGCTACATTGCAAGCCTCGTTCAACATCACTGGAGGAATGAAACCATGGGTCTTTTCAATTTCATCAAGGAAGCCGGAGAAAAGTTGTTCGGCGGCAAGGACGCCCATGCGGCAACGCCCGCAGCCGCGGCGCCCACCCAGGACGAACTCAATGCCAAGGCCAGCAAGGCGATCGAGACGTACATCGCCTCGCAGAACCTGGGCACCAGCAACGTGCAGGTCGCATTCCAGGGCCCCGAGGGCAAGGTGACCGTCAAGGGCGACGCCCCCACCCAGGCCGCCAAGGAAAAAGTCACCCTGTGCTGCGGCAACGTGGCCGGCGTGACCAGCGTCGACAACCAGATGGGCGTGACCCAACCGGAGCCCGAAGCGCAGTACCACGACGTGGTGCGCGGCGACACGCTGTCCGCCATCGCCAAGAAGTTCTACGGCGATGCCAACAAGTACCCCGTCATCTTCGAAGCCAACAAGCCCATGCTGACGGACCCCGACAAGATCTACCCGGGCCAGAAGCTGCGCATCCCAGCGCTGTGATGCACTGAACCACGGCCAGAGGCAAGCCGATGCCGGCCTGCCTTGCCCCTGAGACGCCTGTTGCGGTCGACGCACAGGCGTTTTTTCTTTTGGGGCCCCCGCCTCGATCGATGGGCCCAACACGGCAAATCCATAAACCACCCCCCGGCCGGCCCTCGAATCGGGGGTCGCTGACCGACCCCTACAATCCCTGCTCTCCGCCACACAAACCGAAACATTTTCGAAAGTCATCCGTTGAATACCCACCCGGGGCCCGCAACGGCGGCCGACCTCTCCATTCCGCTCGTGGTCGACCTCGATGGGACCCTGATACTGACGGACATGCTGCACGAATCCGCGCTGCAGCTGGCGAGAACCCAGCCTGCCGCTGCGCTGCAGATGCCCGTCTGGCTGGCCAGCGGCAAGGCAGGGTTCAAGAAGCAGGTATCCGACCGCACGCATGCCCATCCTGCGTCGCTGCCTTTCAACGAACCCTTCCTGGAGTGGTTGCGCGAGCAGAAGGCGGCGGGGCGGTCACTGGTGCTGTGCACGGCCTCCGATGCATCGATTGCCCATGCCATCGCGCAACATCTGGGCCTCTTCGACCAGGTCATGGCCAGCGACGGCGTGCTCAACCTGTCCGGTAGCCAGAAAGCGAATGCCCTGGTCCAAGCCTTCGGGCCGCGCGGTTTCGACTACGCCGGCAACGCTGCGGTCGATCTGGCCGTCTGGAAGGTGGCGCGCCAGGCCATCGTGGTCAACGCATCGGCCAGCGTCACGGCGAAGGCACAGGCGCTGGGCAACGTGGCCCACGTGGTGCCCGGCGCCCCGGGCTCCCGCACCGTGCTGCTGTGGCTTCGCGCTATGCGCGTTCACCAGTGGCTGAAGAACCTGCTGCTCTTCGTGCCGCTGATGGCGGCCCATCAACTGCAGGATGTCGGAGCCCTCACCACGCTGCTGGTGGCTTTCCTCGCCTGGGGCCTGTGCGCGTCCTCCGTCTACATCGCCAATGACCTGCTCGACCTCGAAAGCGACCGGCAGCACCCGCGCAAGCGGCGCCGCCCCTTCGCGGCAGGCACGCTGTCTTGCCTGCAGGGCGCCATCGCCGTCCCGATCCTGGCGGGCGCCAGCTTGTACCTGGGCGCCCTGGTGGGCCCCAGGTTCCTGGCCTGGATGCTGGTCTACCTGGCGCTGACCTGGGCCTACTCGCTGTCCCTCAAGCGCATGGCGCTGCTGGACTGCATCACCCTGGCCTGTCTCTACACGCTGCGCATCGTGGCGGGGTCGGTCGCGGCCGACCTGCCCCTCTCGTTCTGGCTGCTGGCGTGCTCGGCCTTTCTCTTTTTGTCCCTGGCCTTCGTCAAACGCTATGCGGAGCTGCTGGTGCAGCGCGATGCCGGGAAGACGCGGGCCCATGGCCGGGGCTACGAGGTGTCCGACGCACCGATGGTGCAGTCCCTGGGCGTGGCGGCAGGCTATACGGCGGTGGTGGTGCTTGCGCTCTACCTGAACAGCGCCACGGTGCTGATGATGTACGACACGCCGGAGCTGATCTGGGGCACCGTGCCCATCATGTGTTTCTGGGTCAGCCGCATGTGGCTGTGCGCTGCGCGGGGCCAGATGCATGACGACCCGCTGGTGTTTGCGTTCAAGGACCGAGCCAGCCTCGTGGCGGGCGCGCTCTTTTGCGCGGTGCTGATGGCAGCCAGCGCGCATTACCCATGGTAGTGGCCCGCTCCTGGGGGCGGCTGTCGGCAGACGAGCACACGCTGAGCCCACTGACCGATCACCCGCCGAAGGCGCTTGCGCTGCCCGCGGGCGGCAGCGGCCTGGCGCATGGCATGGGCCGCAGCTATGGCGACGTGGCATTGAACCCTGGCGGCACCCTCTGGTTGACCGCGCCGCAGGACCGCATGATCTCCTGGGACGGGGCCACCGGCGAGCTGACGTGCGAGGCCGGCGTTCTGCTGCGCGACATCCAGCAGACCTTCGTGCCCCGCGGCTGGATGCTGCCGGTGACGCCCGGCACGCAGATCGTCACCGTCGGCGGTGCCATTGCCAACGACGTCCATGGCAAGAACCACCATGCGCGGGGCTCGTTCGGCGACCACGTCGGCGCCATCGAGCTGCTTCGCACGGACGGTGCGCACATCCGCTGCGGCCCCGAGCAGCACGCCGAGTGGTTCGCCGCCACGGTGGGCGGCATGGGCCTGACCGGCGTGATCACCCGGGCGACGTTGCGGCTGGTGCGGGTTCCCAGCGCCTGGCTGGACACTGAAACCCTGCCGTACGACTCGCTCGACGCCTTCTTCGACCTGGCCGACGGTTCGGAGCAAGGGTGGGAACACACGGTTTCGTGGATCGACTGCCTTTCGGCGCGGGACAAGGGCCGAACGGTGCGCGGCATCTTTCTGCGCGCCAACATGGCTGCACCAGGCTCCGGCGAGGCATCCCTCGCGGCGCCAGCGCCATCCGGACGGCCGCTCACGGTCCCCTTCGCGCCGCCCATCTCGCTGGTGAACCGCGCCACCCTGCGGCCTTTCAACGCCGCCTACTACCATCTGAACCGCCGCCGCGCCGGCCATGCCCGCCAGCACTACGTTCCCTACTTCTACCCGCTCGACAACGTGCAGGAATGGAACCGGATCTACGGCCGCCCGGGGTTCTATCAGTACCAGTGCGTGGTGCCCCGCGCCTCGGGCCCGCACGCCATTGCCGCTTTGCTGCACGAAATCACCGCTGCAGGCCAGGGCTCGTTCCTGGGCGTGTTGAAGACCTTCGGGCACCGCGAATCCGTGGGCTTGATGGGCTTTCCCCAGCCTGGCGTCACGCTCGCGCTCGACTTCCCCAACCGGGGTGCGAAGACGCTGCAGCTGTTCGCGCGGCTCGACAGCGTCGTGGCAGAAGCTGGCGGCCGCCTGTACCCCGCCAAGGATGCACGCATGCCGCGCGCCCTGTTCGAGTCGGGGTATCCGAATCTTTCGCGGTTCCTGCCGTTCCGCGATCCTGGCATCCAATCGGCGATGTCGCAACGACTGATGGGCTGGTAGGCGCCCTCCCTGGCGCCCTCGACCCCACCCTTGAATCACCTTCCATGCAGACCGCACCGCACTTCAACACCATCGTCATCGTCGGCGCCACCTCGCTCATCGCCCAGCATTGCGCGCGCCAGTGGCTGCAGGCCAGCCCAGCCCGTCGGCTGGTGCTGGTCGGACGGGATGCCGCCAGGCTGGAGAGCGTCGCCAACGACCTCCGGGTGCGCGCCCCGCAGGCCACGGTGGACGTCGCCCTGGCCGACCTGACGCACGCGGCATCCATCGAAACCATGGCGGAACGGGTCCAGGCGCTGTGCACGCCCGACGCGGTGCTCATCGCGCATGGCGACCTGCCGGACCAGGCGGCTTGCCAACAGCAGCTCGCCGACGCGCAGGCGGCCATGGTCGTCAACGGCCTCTCGCCCGTCCTGTGCGCCGAGGCGTTCGCCCGCGCCATGCAGCCGATGGGCCGCGGCACCATCGGCATCATCGGATCGGTCGCGGGCGACCGTGGCCGCAAGTCCAACTACGTCTATGGCGCCGCCAAGGGGCTGGTCGAACGGTATGCCCAGGGCCTGCAGCACCGCTTCGCGGGCACGGGCATCTCCGTGGTGCTGATCAAGCCCGGACCGACCGACACACCCATGACCGCCCACCTCAAGGCCGGCGGCGCGCGGCTGGCGAGCGTGGAGTCGGTGGCCGCCGCCACCGTCGCCGGCATGCAGCGCGGCACGCCCGTGGTGTATGCCCCCGCCAAATGGGCGCTGATCATGCTGGTCATCCGCAGCCTGCCCAGGGCTATCTTCAACAAGATGGACATCTGATCCATGGGCTTGCGGTTTTTGCACCGGCCGCAGTGGCCGCACTGGGCCATGGCAGCGCTGCTGCTCTACGGCGGCTGTTTTCTTCTGGCGACGGCCGTGGCCGCGTGGCGCGCCTACACGCCCGTGCCCATCTGGGACATGTGGCACTTTGTCAGCTTCCTGCACCAGTTGGCGACCGGCGCGGGCTGGCCCGCCTGGTGGGAGCAGATGAATGAGCACCGGCTGGTGCTGACCCGGGCGCTGTTCTGGATCGAAAGCCATGTGTTCGGCGGCCGGCTGGTGTTCCTCATCGCGGTCAACTACCTGCTCGCCCTGACCTCGCTGCTCACCCTGCACGCCTATCTGCGCGCACGGGCGGTGGCGCTCACGCCGCTGCAGGCGGTGTTGTCCTGGGTGGTCATGGGTGCCTGGCTGCTGTCGTGGGTACAACACGAAAACCTGGAGTGGGCCTTCCAGAGCCAGTTCTTCCTGGCGCAGCTGGTGCCGCTCATCGGCTTCTACAGCCTGTACCGCTCCACGCAGGCGGGAAGGCCCCACAGCTGGTTCGCGGCTGCCTGCGCCCTGGGCGTGGTGAGCATCGGCACCATGATCAACGGCATCATGGCGCTGCCGATGATGGTGCTGTATGCCGTACTGCTGCGCATGGGCTGGCGCCGGGTCGGTCTGCTGCTGGTTCTGACGGCGGCATGCCTCGCGCTCTATCTGCTGGACTACCAGTCGCCGCGGGGGCACGGAAGCCTGCTTGCCACGCTGCAGCAGCGACCCCTCGGCATGGTGCAGTACATGCTGCAGTACCTCGGCAGCCCGTTTCAACTGCTGCTGAGACAGGAAGAGAGCATGTGGGTGGGCCAAGCCTTCGGCACAGTGTTCGTCGCCCTCGCTGCCCGCCAGGCGATCGCTGCGCTGCGCTCGCCCCGTACGCATGCTCTGGAGCTGTCGCTGCTGATCTTCATCGCCTACGTCGCGGGCATTGCCTTCGCCACGGCCGGGGGACGGCTCGGGTTCGGGCTGGTCACCGCGATCTCGAGCCGCTACACGACACCCACCATGATGGCCTGGACCGCTCTTGCCATCCTCCATTGGCCCGCAATCTCGGCGCTCAGGGGCCGGGCCAGGGTGGTGTCGGTGGTGCTGCTCGTCGTGCTGCTCGCGTTGCTCATGAAGACCCAGACACGTGCCACGCGCAGCACCGACGTACCCCACCTGCGCATGACGGCCGCGCTGGCGCTCCTGCTGGACGTGCACGACGCCCGGCGCACGGGCATGCTGGTCTGGGATGAAAGCTATGCAGCGCGGCTGGCCCGCATTGCGGCCGAGCACGGCATCGGGGTGTTTTCCCACGCCCCGCTGGCAGGCGCGCAGCAGGTGCTGGGACAGCGCGAACCCGTGCCGCCACCCGCCTGCCGCGCGACCATCGACAGCGTCCAGACCATTCCACAAGACCCGCGCTTCCTGCTGGTGACAGGCGCTCTGCTGCCGCACGGGCATGCCGTGCAGGCGTCCATCTTCGACCCCATCGCCCTGCACCTCCTGCAACCCGACGGCACGGCGATAGGCATGGGCCTCAGTGATCGCTGGCGCAAGCGGCATGTGGCGGGCGAAGGCTCGCCGCGCCTGCGCCACCTGACCTTCACCGCCTATCTCCAGTCCGCGCCTGCCAGCCTGCCAGCCACGCTGGTGTTGACCGCGCCGGGCACGCCCTGCTCGGTCACCCTGACGCTGCCGGCTCCGCAATAAGAGCGCCACGCCATCGCCCCGCCCCACGCATCCAACACGCCATGCATTCACCCAAGATCATTCTCCCCGGCGGCGCCGGCCTCGTCGGGCAAAACCTCGTCGCCCACCTGAAGCTCCACGGTTTCCACAACCTGGTGGTGATCGACAAGCACACGGCCAACCTCGCCATCCTGCGCCAGATGCATCCGGACATCGTCACCGAACTGGCCGACCTGGCCGAGCCCGGCGACTGGGCGCGCCACTTCGAGGGAGCCGACGCCGTGGTGATGCTGCAGGCGCAGATCGGCGCCCCGCAGCTCGAACCCTTCGTGCGCAACAACCTCACCTCGACGCAGCACATCCTCGCGCTGATCCAGCAGCACCGCATTCCGCACACCGTGCACATCAGCTCGTCGGTGGTGGAGTCGGTCGCGCAGGACCACTACACCGATACCAAGCGCAAGCAGGAAGAGATGGTGCTGGCCAGCGGCATTCCCTGCATCGTGCTGCGGCCCACGCTGATGTTCGGCTGGTTCGACCGCAAGCACCTGGGCTGGCTGTCGCGCTTCATGCGCAAGGTGCCGGTGTTCCCCATTCCCGGCAGCGGCCGCTACATGCGCCAGCCGCTCTACGCGGCGGACTTCTGCCGCATCATCGTGCGCTGCATCGAGGAACGCCGCGTGGGCGGCGTGTTCAACATCACCGGGCTGGAGAAGGTCGACTACATCGACATCATCCGCACCATCAAGTCCGCCACGGGCGCGAAGGCAGCCATCGTGAAGATCCCCTACGGGCTCTTCTACCTGCTGCTGAAAGTGTGGGCGCTGTTCGACCGCGACCCGCCCTTCACCGCCGACCAGCTCAAGGCCCTGGTGGCGCACGACGAATTCGAGGTGATCGACTGGCCGGGCATCTTCGGTGTGCGCGCCACACCCTTCGCCGAGGCCATCCACGAAACCTTCCACCACCCGGAGTACAGCCGCGTGGTGCTGGAGTTCTGATGAACGCCACCGCTTCCTCTTGCGCCGAACCCCAGGCCACGCCCGGCCAGCGCATCGCCGTGCTCGGCGCCGGCCCCATGGGCCTGGCCGTGGCCTACCAGCTCGCACGCGACGGCCACCGGCCGGTGGTGTTCGAAGCCGACGACCGCGTGGGCGGCATGACCGCGATGTTTGATTTCGACGGCCTGCCGATCGAGCGCTACTACCACTTCCACTGCACCTCCGACCATGACTTCCTGCAGGTGCTGGACGAGCTGGGCCTGGGCGAAAAGATGCGCTGGCGCGCCACACGCATGGGCTACTGGTTCCAGAAGCGCCTGCAGGCCTGGGGCAACCCGGTGGCGCTGCTGCGCTTCCAGGGCCTGGGGCTGGTGGCGAAGTTCCGCTACGGCCTGCACGCGTTCCTCTCCACCAAGCGCAACGACTGGAAGCCGCTCGACGGCGTCGAGGCCACGGGCTGGATCCGCCGCTGGGTGGGCGCGGAGGCCTACGAGGTGCTATGGCGGCGCCTCTTCGAATACAAGTTCTACGAGCACACGGGCAACCTCTCGGCCGCCTGGATCTGGAGCCGCATCCGCCGCATCGGCCGCTCGCGCTACAGCCTCATGCAGGAAAAGCTCGGCCACCTCGAGGGCGGCTCCGCCACGCTGCTGGACGGCATGGCCGCGGACATCCGCGCGCACGGCGGCGAGATCCGCCTCTCCACGCCCGTAACCCGGGTGCGTATGGACGCAGGCCGCGTGCAGGGCGTGGAAACGGCGCAGGGTTTCGAGGCCTTCGACAAGGTGATCAGCACCGTGCCCCTGCCCTTCGTGCCGCGCCTGATGCCGGACCTGCCGCAGGACGTGCTCTCGCGCTTCGCGGCATTGAAGAACATCGCCGTGGTCTGCGTGATCGCCAAGCTGCGCAAGCCCCTCACCGGGAACTTCTGGCTCAACGTGAACGATCCGGACATGGACATTCCGGGCCTGGTGGAATACAGCAACCTGCGCCCCCTGCCGGAATCCATCGTCTACGTGCCGTTCTACATGCCCGGCGAGCACCCCAAGTACGCCGAGCCCGACCAGGCCTTCCTCGACAAGGTGCGCCGCTACCTGCGCACCATCAACCCCGCGCTGCAGGACGAGGATTTCCTCGCGATGCGCGCGAGCCGCTACCGCTACGCGCAGCCGATCTGCCCGCCCAACTACCTGGACAGCCTGCCGCCCGTGCAGTTGCCGGTGCAGGGCCTGTGGGTGGCCGACACGTCCTACTACTACCCCGAGGACCGTGGCATTTCCGAGAGCATCGGCTTCGGCCGGCGCATGGCGCGGGACGCTGCCGCCGCAGCGCCGGCAGCGTCCATCACGCCCGCCACGTCCACGACGCTCCAGGCGGGCGCCTGAATCCCATGCTGGCCCTGTTCCGATCCCGCCAGTTCGTGGCCTTCCTGGTGACGGGCGGGCTGGCCGCGCTCGCCAACTTCGGGGCGCGCATCGTGCTGAACCAGTGGATGCCTTTTTCCTGGGCCGTGGTGCTGGCCTATGGCGTGGGCATGGTCACCGCCTTCGTGCTGGCGCGGGCCTTCGTGTTCACCGACAGCCGCCAGCAGACGCACAAGTCCGTGCTGTTCTTCGTGCTGGTCAATCTGGTGGCCGTGGCGCAGACCTGGACCGTGAGCATGCTGCTGGCCCAGTGGCTGCTGCCGGCACTGGGCGTGGATCGCTTCGTGCGCGAGATCGCCCATGGCGTGGGCGTGGTGGTGCCCGTCTTCACCAGCTACCTGGGGCACAAGCGCTGGTCGTTCTCCAACCGGGACTGATACGGCTCTGCCTTCAACCACCTGACGGGCTTGGTTCGCCTCGCCGTGCTGCAGCACGGTCTGCGGCCTTGCGCCTCGTCATCCGATGCAAGGCCAACCCGCCAGAACGCCCGTCAGCCCTGCCGCCACGGCAGGCCGTGGAAGCGCCAGCCACCGCGGCGGTTGCGGTGGCCGTTCTCGTCGGGATCGCCCTCGAAGCCTTCCAGCACGTTGTAGGCGGCGATGCCCAGTTCCGCCGCGCGCCGGGCCGCGGCGACCGAGCGCACGCCGCTGCGGCACAGCAGCACCGCCTTGCCGCCCGGTGGCACGGCCGCGCGCAGGGTGTCGTCGAAGGCCGGGTTGGGCGTCATGCCGGGCCAGTGCTTCCAGGGCGCGGCGACGGCACCGGGCACGAAGCCGACCCAGTCGCGCTCCGCGTCGGTGCGCACGTCGACCAGCACGGCCTCGCCCGACTGCACCCAGTGCCAGGCCAGTTGCGGCGACACGTCGCCCGCATAGCCGTCGGCGGGCCGAGGGGCCTCCAGCGCAGGCGAAGCAGCGTCGGATGACGAAGAGGAAGAAGAAGCAGCGGCGTCGGTGGGGATCGGGGTCATGCGCCGCATTCTGTCAGAGGCTTCGCCAGCCCCCACCGCGGCACGGTCAAGCCGGCCCAGGCGCGCCACCAGCCACCAGCCACCCGTCAATCCCAGAGCGGCGCCGGTTGGTCGCGCAGCTGGTTGCGCAGCCCGGCGTAGTCGGGCATGACGCTGGCCACCGTGTCCCAGAAGCGCGGGCTGTGGTCCATCACCCGCAGATGGGCCAGCTCGTGCGCGACCACATAGTCGATCACCGCCGGCGCGTAGTGCAGCAGCCGCCAGTTCAGGCGGATGGAGCCGTCCGTCTTGGCGCTGCCCCAGCGGGTTTCCGCGCTCGACAGCCGCAGCCGCGTCCAGCGCACGCCGAGCAACGGCGCGAAATGGTCGAGCCGGCGCGTGAAATGGCTGCGCGCATCCCGCATCAGCCAGGCCTGGACGGCGTCGCGCACCTGCTCCGCAGACGCACTGCGCGACAGGCCGACACGCAGGGTGCGGCCCGGCAGCGGACGGCCCTCCCCTTCCCGCTGGCCCTCGCTGCCGGGCTCGAACAGCGCGGCGCCCTGCCCGGTGAAGCCGTGCGTCGGGTCCAGCACCACCGTCAGCGGCGCGCCCAGGTACGGCAGCACGGCCCCATCGCGCCACACGATGCGGCCGCTGGCCTGCTTGTCCTGCCGCACCTGGGCTTCCGCCAGCTTGCGCAGGATCCAGTCCGACTTGTCGTGCAGCGCCTGCTCGATGCCGGCAATGGTGACCCAGCCGGGCGCGCGCACCGCCAGGCCGTCCGGGCCGACGGTGAAGCCGATGCTGCGGCGCCGGGCGCGCTGCAGCGCGTAGCCGACCAGCGCGTCGCCCAGCAGCACCTCGCGCTGGGCGCGGGGATGGCGAAAGACGGCCGGGGTCAGCAGGGTGCCCAGGGGCTCGGCCGCGGGCGCGGGCGCAACCGCCGGCCGCGTGCCAGCGGGGAGATGGCGATTTGCTATTTTTTTTATAGCATCATAACTAACTGTATCAAGCGCCGGAGCCCGATTGGCCTCTGAAGTGGCCGGCGGGGTGTCCGCCGCCGGCGCACGCGGCGCAGAGGCAGGCGGCGCGTCACCGGGCCCCGGGGACGCAGGGGTGCCCCCGCCCCAGAGATCCAGCGCCAGCTGCACCAGCCGCTGCATGGCTCAGCGCCCCGCCTGCCCGGGCCGCGCGCCCGCCGCGGCACCGTTCGTCGCATAGGCCTCGGGGTCGAGCCGGCGCATCTCGGCCTCGATCCACTCCTCCACTTCGCGCATCAGCTCGTCGGGCGACCGGCCGGTGGTCAGGATGACGCGGCCGATGGACAC
>Ga0308157_10008655_pt1 | contig 11503 bp, 10 predicted proteins | sample PhyBR1_FD_201035 | JGI IMG/M metagenome (GOLD analysis project Ga0308157, IMG submission 201035) | Phyllosphere microbial communities from UC Gill Tract Community Farm, Albany, California, United States - DLSLB.R1 | ecosystem: Host-associated > Plants > Phyllosphere > Unclassified | place: USA...
TAAAATAGGCTCATCCATAGCTTCTAATAGAGCTTGAGCAATGGGGTTACTTGGAACACGAATACCGATGGTTTTTTTCTTGGGATGAGCAAGCTTTTTGGGGACGTCACGCGTTGCTGTTAAAATAAAAGTAATCGGGGCGGGTGTATGCGCTTTTAGCTGCTTAAATTGATGATTATCCACCACCGCATAAGTGGCAATCTCACTTAAATCGCGACAAAGCAAAGTAAATTGATGCTTATCATCAAGCTCGCGGATGTGTTTTAATTTCTCCAAAGCCTCTTTTGCACCTAGTCGGCAACCAAATGCGTAGCTGGTATCAGTTGGGTAAACAATCAGTTTGTCATCGCGCAAAAGCTGAGCGGCTTGGTCAATCAGGCGCGGCTGTGGGTTTTCTGGGTGGATGTAAAGTGTTTGCATGATGCGCTCCTTATAAAGCTGTTATTAGAATCAAAATAAAACGCCAACGACTCAACAGTATAAGAAAAAGCAGGTCTTGATAATATAATGCTGACGTTAAAGCGCGTAGTGAATCGTTAAAAAGGTGAACAGTAGCAGTTGAGCGTCACTTGGGAGGGCGCTTGGATGGCTTAGATAGTTTAGCGCTTGATCGTAAACATCAGCAGCAAAGGTGCTATGGCTGGTATCAAAGTCAGCAAATAAATTGTCTTGAGAGACTTGAAAAGGTCTTTGGCAACTTAGGGCTAATAAGCACTCAATCGCTTGTGGTTTAATTTCAACTTTTTCAAACGCTGATTGCTGCTGCGCTGATCGACCATCTGGCGCGTACCAGTAGCCAAAATCATTAAGCTTACGCCGCTTTTGACCGGCAATACACCAATGGCTGATTTCATGAAGGGCGCTTGCAAAAAAGCCATGAGCAAAAACAATTTTTGCAGGTTGATCAAAGGTTGCTGGAAAATATTCAGGTTCATGATTGCCGCGAACTAAAATGGTGTTTTGCTGAGTAAATAAAGTGTTAAATAGCTCAATCAGCCATGTCGTTGCTTGTTCTTCGTGGATAAAATTAGGGCGACCGAAATTAACTAACTGACTGTTTAATAAGGGCTTTATTAAGCGCTCAGGGCTATTGATTAAGCTATCAAGTACCAATAATAGTGATTTGGCACGATATGAAGTCATGAGTTTAGAAAAATTTGGCGCAGTAGTTGTGGTCATCGTTATTATCAATGTTTAAGAGAATTTTAATGAACAGCTAGAAATAGTTCTAGGCGTTGTAACAATCGGCTCCTAGAGCTCAGCAACAAATTGCGTTAGTATAGCGCTCATTATTATATATGATTTTTGTCAGCGAGGCTGCGAATGAAGCAAAGTGACGCCACCTTGTCATCTGATCACTTAAATGATCAACTGAAAACCACAATTCCTGATAGCTTAGCTTTAGAAAAGTGGGCGGATACAGATTTTAATTGGTCAGGAAAAATCCCTGTTACGGCATTTGAGCGCTTATCGGCGCTGAGTGATGGCAGTCAATTGCCTGAAGCCTTATTAATTAACGCTCATTTTTATCGCCAAAACCATGTGCTACATTTGGTTTTTAAGGTTACAGGCGAAGTTTGGCTGACTTGCCAGCGCTGCTTAAACCCCGTTGCTGTTGATTTAACCGATGATTATGATTTGGCGCTTCTTGATGATGAAGCTCAAATTCAGCTCATTGATGAGGATCAAGACTATTTGGTGCTAAATGAGGTGGTTGAGCAATCTCATCATGAGCAATTGCTACCATTTAAAACCTTGATTGAAGATGAGATGCTGTTAAAGTTGCCTTTAGCGCCCAAGCATGATGATTGCGAGATGGCGGTGGAGCAAGTTGGCGATATTCCAGAGATCGAGCAAGAAAACCCATTTGCAGCGCTTGCGGCATTAAAAGGTAAGCTTTAATTTTCAAAGCTTAGGGCTTTATTAATCGCAAAAACATGCGTATAATGACCGGTTTATTGCATTCTGGCAAAAAACTGCTGGTAATATCATTTCAAAGCAAGACTTTCAATCACAAGGCTTGTTCAAAATATGATGCCAGTTTATTACTTTTTTGATTTAATGATGCAGCGACTTTAGGTGTTGTGATGATAGCGCCTGCGTTAGTATCGATTAAAGCTGAATTTTAAGCTTACCCTTTTTAGTATAGGAGCTATATCATGGCTGTTCAACAAAACCGTAAAAGCCGTTCGCGTCGTGACATGCGCCGTTCACACCACCACATGAGCGTGGCTGAGCTGAGCATTGATGCCACTACTGGTGAAAAACATCGCCGTCACCACATGACTAAAGATGGTTTTTACCGTGGTCGTCAGTTGTTTAAAGTGAGCCAAGAGGCTTAATTGAGCCTTAAAAAGATGATCAGTCATCTTTTTATTTTGCAGCTAAGCTATAACCGCCAAGTTATTTTGCGCCTTTGATAAAGGCTGCCGGATAACTTGGTTTTTTATTGATTGAAATTTTTAGTGGTAATATTTGTTAGGCGTGCTTTGATAATGCTGAAAAAGGCTAGGCGCAAGACAAGTTGCCGTGTATAGTTTGAGCTTGCAAATTGGCAATGATTCACAACAGCCGTTTACTATTGCTAGTAATGATAGCAGCCGGTGCTGATCGTGATTGTTATGAACATCAGAGAATTCGATAACTATTTTTAAGGATAATGGGCTATGGCGTTTGCCACTGAAACTGCAACCACTTTGCCATCACGAGTTGCGGTGATTTTTCCAGGTCAAGGCTCGCAAGCGGTCGCCATGATGAGTGAGCTTGCCGAGTTATACCCGCAAATTAAAGCCACGTTTTCTGAGGCAAGCCAAGCACTTGGTGAGGATTTGTGGGAGATTTGCCAAGATGATGCGCGTTTAAATCAAACCAAATACACGCAGCCGGCACTTCTTGCCGCAAGTATTGCCTTATGGCGCATTTTAGAAGATAAGGTTGAAAAAGCGCCTCGTTATTTGGCAGGGCATTCATTGGGTGAATATAGCGCGCTTTGTGCCGCTGGGGTGATCTCATTTGCGGATGCGATCCGTTTAGTTCACAAACGTGGTGAGCTGATGCAAGAAGCAGTTGCGGGCGTTGACACCGCAATGGCAGCAGTTTTGGGGCTTGAAGACAGCCGAGTTGAGACCCTTTGCGAACAGGCAACAGAACACGTCGATGGCGCGATTGTCAATGCGGCAAATTTTAATAGCCCAGGACAAGTGGTTGTTTCAGGAAATGAAACGGGCGTAAATGCAGTCATTGATAAAGTCCAAAATACCGGTAAAAAAGCCATTCCGCTAAAAGTAAGCGTTCCTTCACACTGCGCATTAATGACGCCTGCTACAAGCGCTTTGGCGGACATGCTTGCTGCCATTAAATTTGAACCAGCAGCAATCCCTGTGATTCAAAATCGCCATGCTCGCGTTGAAGCTAATATTCAAGCGATTAAACAAGCGTTAACTGAACAATTAAGCGAGCCGGTGCTTTGGTCAAAAACCATGCAAGAGCTTGCTGATAAACAAATTGACATCTTAATTGAGTGCGGCAGCGGCAATGTGCTGAGCAACTTGGCAAAGCGTCAAGCTGAGCCGATTCCAAGCTATCCTACGGACAAACCTGCGCGATTAGACAAAGTACTGGAGGTACTATCATGAGCCGAACCATCACGTTAGTAACAGGTGCCAGCCGCGGTATTGGCAAAGCAGTTGCCAAGCGTTTTGCGAAAGAAGGTCATTTTGTGATTGGTACGGCAACGACTGAAAAAGGCGCTGCGCTGATCGATGATTATTTGCATGATATTGGTGGCATCGGTCGCGTTCTTGACGTTCGCGACATGAGTCAGATCGAAAAGCTATTTGAAGAAATTGAAAGCGTTTATGGCGCTGTTCAAGTTCTGGTGAACAATGCTGGCATCACCCAAGATGGCTTGCTTATGCGCATGAAAGATGAAGATTGGGACAATGTGATTGACACCAACTTAACTTCCGTTTATCGCTTGAGCAAACGCGCTATTCGCGGGATGATGAAAGCGCGCCGTGGTCGAATCATTAATATCAGCTCAGTTGTTGCCGAAATGGGCAATGCTGGTCAATCAAACTATGCGGCAACTAAAGCGGGCGTTGAAGGCTTTAGCCGGACGCTGGCACGCGAGATTGGATCACGGCAAATTACTGTAAACTGCGTCGCCCCCGGTCTTATTGAAACGGACATGACCGATGAGCTTGATGAGCGTTTATTAAATTCAATGCTTGATGCGGTGCCGATTGGGCGTTTAGGTCAACCAGAAGACATTGCGGCGGCGGTCTCGTTTTTAGCCAGTGATGAAGCCAGTTATATCACCGGTGCCGTGCTTGCGGTCAATGGCGGCATGTATATGTAATTAATATTTGCCATTAGCAAGGGCTGGCAAGCTTTTGAAATCGCTAATGATCATAAACAATAAAAATATGCGTGAACGAGTGTAAACTCGATAGAATGGTGTTATAATCAAGCTACTTTTTCGCCCAAGCTTTATAGGTGGATACAAGATAAAATGCCGTGATGATAAGTTATAAGCCAAGCTGATAACATCGGGTCAAATAAAACGCATGACGCAAACGGTATTTTGCCAATCAAGCCAACATATTATCAATAACAAAGGAGCATTATATGAGTAATGATACTGAAGCAAGAGTTAAGTCAGCCGTTGCTGAACAGTTAGGAATGAACGTTGAAGACATCAAAAATGATGCTTCTTTTATGGAAGATCTTGGCGCTGATTCATTAGATTTGGTTGAGCTGGTCATGTCATTTGAAAGTGACTTTGGCATCACCATCCCTGATGAAGATTCTGCTGAATTGACTACCGTTCAAAAAGCCATTGACTACGTTCAAGCTCAGCTTTAAGACAGGAAACGGTCTTAATTATAGGAGCCTTTGAAGGTTGTTAATAAAGGCTTTTATAAGGCTTGAAAACCGTCTGATTTTGATCAGGCGGTTTTTTTATGTTAATTATACTGAATTAACGAAAGTCGCTAGGTTTTAACATTAATCAACATACGCTTACTTTGCAATATTCAGCAGTTTGCTATACTTATTTTCGTTCAATATTAACTATAAAAATTAGGTCATGCAAACAGTAGCATTTAACAAAAACTTTATTTAGTAAAAGTTAGCCTAATTTTTATAACAACAATAAATAATAAGCAAATAAAGGAGAGATCATGGGAGTGTTTAGTTTTGCCAAAAGCGTTGGTGATAAAGTTTTTCATCGTGATGATACCAAACACCAAGCAGAAACAGAAACTCATGCCGATGCCAGCAAACCTGTTCAGCCTACTGAGCCATCAGCACAATCGGTTGCCAATATTTTGTTGCACCGCATTCAACAGCAAAATTTAAATATCAGCAATCTTAAGGTTAAATATACCGGATCAACCGATACTGCCGAGATTAGTGGAACGGCAAAAACGCAAGCAGATCGCGAAAAAGCCATTATTGCCGTAGGAAACGTTCAGAACGTTGCTAAAGTTATTGACAACATTACCGTTGAGCAGCGATCTCCTGAATCTACCATGTATACCGTCCAATCAGGTGATACGTTATCAAAAATTGCAAAAAGCGTTTATGGCTCAACAGATGACTATATGAAAATCTTTGAAGCTAATAAGCCATTATTATCTGATCCAAATAAAATTTATCCAGGACAAGTATTAAGAATTCCAAAATCATAATTAGTCTAATAAAATAATTTAATAAAAAAAGCCTTTTGACAATCAAAAGGCTTTTTTTTAAGTGATAAAAACGTCCATTTTATGGCTATAGCGATTGGGTTGATATTTTTTTAAGTTTTTGATTTTGTTCATTAATTGCCCAGTCAATATGCTCATCAAGCATGGCGTTATGGACATGTTTTTGACGAGATAGGGCGGTTATAATTTCAGGACTTGGCGGCGCGTTTCCTAATCCAATGGCGATATTTCGTAAAAAATTAATAAATCCCGTCCGGCGAAGCGGGCTGCCTTGGGTATTATTTAAAAAGGTGCCCTCTGACCACTGCCAAAGCTCAAGCAAGCTGCTGTCATCGAGCCGATTTCGAGGCAAAAAATCCTCAACGGCTGTCAGTTTGGCATAGCGATTCCAAGGACAAATCAGCTGACAATCATCGCAGCCAAAGATACGATTGCCAATAGCACGGCGGTATTTAAGATCAATTGCGCCTTCATGCTCAATGGTTAAGTAAGAAATGCAAGCGCTGGCGTTGACTTCATAAGGGGCGACAATGGCTTTGGTAGGACAAATGTCAATACAAGCTTGGCAGCTGCCGCAGTGCGGCGTTATGGGCGAATCATCCGGTAAGTCTAAACTAATAAACAGCTCACCTAATACGAAAAATGATCCAGCGGATTTATTTAATAAAAGCGTGTGCTTTCCTGTCCAGCCAAGACCTGCGGCATCAGCAATGGCGCGCTCAAAAATAGGGGCAGAATCGCTAAAGGGTCGAAAAACAAAGTCTTGCTCGGAGCAAATGCCAAGATGTTGCCATTCTGGAAGCTTTGTGGCAATTTGATGGGCTAACTGCTTAAGACGACCGCGCATGGTTTTATGATAATCGCGACCGCGAGCGTAGCGGGCAATAATAGCGTGATTGGGTCGCAGATCATCTTCAATCGACCGCGGTTTAATGTGATCGGTAAGATAATCCATACGGACGCTAATGATGGTTTTTGCGCCTTCGACCAGTTGTTCAGGATGGGCTCGCAGCTTATGGTTGTTATGTAAAAACTGCAATTGACCTTCGTAGCCTTTATCAAGCCACTGCTGCAAATGCGCCATTTGTTTTTTAAATAACGGATGGTGAACAGAGATAAAGCCGCAATCGGCAAACCCAAGCGCTATGGCTTGGCTTCGAATCCACGCTTTAACTTCAATCACTGAGGCTTTTGGCAAATCTTCATTTGAATGGGGTTTTTGGGTCATAACGCTATAATTTTAAACTAAGTTGTCCTATGCTTATTATAGCGTTAAAAATTGCTGCATTTAAAAAGATAACTGCCAAGCCCTTTATAAAACAAAATAAATAAGGACAAAAGGTAATGACTAATGTTAATGCTTTTAGCTCGTTGAATTCTCAAGAGCCGTGCCATCTGACTTTAAATAAAAGCGCTGCGCCAATCGATCTTTATGATGCTGATCAAATAAAGCAAATCGAGCAAGCTTGGTTTGATCAAGGTTTTGATCGCTTTGGGCTGATGCAGCAAGCAGCTTGGCAAATGGCTCAGCAAATTATGAAGGGCTATCGACCAAAACTTTCGGCAAGACCAAAATCGCCTAGCGCTTTAATTTGGGTAGGTGAGGGTAATAATGGGGGCGATGGTTGGTTAATCGCTCATTATTTGCAGCAAGCAGGCTGGCAGGTTCACGTTATTTTAGTAACGGAAAGTCATCATAAAAAATTAACGCCAAACGAGACTGATGAAAATAGTGCCGATCGCGCGCGCGATCTCGCAATTTCGGCAAACTGTCCTTATAAGTGCTTTAAAGAGATCGCCGATATCTATCAAGATCAACATCAGCATCATTTATTAAATGCCGATGTTTATGTTGATGCTATATTTGGAATTGGATTATCCCGAGCACCAACGGGAGTCTTTAAAGACGCGATTAAGTTATTTAATCAAGCGGCAATGGAAAGTCACGCTTGGGTGATTGCCGCTGATATTCCAAGCGGGCTTATGGCGTCAACAGGTCAAGTCTTTAATGGGACTGCTGTTAAAGCCGAGGTAACCTTATGTTTAATTGCGCGAAAGTTAGGGCTGCATACCAAAGATGGCTTGGATTATTGCGGGGACATTATTGATCTGCCTTTAATTCCGCAAGCTCTGCCGCCAAAAGCGCTCAGATTATCGCAACCTAGCGCTATTCCGCGTCGTCAGCAAAATAGCCATAAAGGCAGTTTTGGTCATGTGATCATTATTGGCGGCAATCAAGTTGACAGCTCGCAGGGCATGGGCGGCGCTGCGATATTGGCATCGGCAAGCGCGCTTGCAATGGGCGCTGGCAAGTTAACAGCAGCTTGCCATAAGGCGTTTCATAGTGCGCTTTTGACCGCGTTACCGGATGCTATGACCGTTGATTTGCATGATGAACAAGGCGTTTGTAAGCTGATTAAAGCTGCGGACGTTATTGCCATTGGCATGGGACTTGGTCGCGATGAGCCTGCAAAAAACTTATTTATTAACTATGTTCAAGCTGCTATTAATCATGATAAACCGCTTATTATTGATGCCGATGGCTTATATCATTTGGCAGCGCTTAATTTAGATCAGCATTTTTTAATCGATCAGCTAAAAGCGTTTAGCCAAAAGCAATCGCTTTATTTAACGCCGCATAGTGGCGAGGCGGCAACCTTATTAAATAGCAGCGCGGATAATGTGGAAGCGGATAGAGTGTCAGCAATTTATGCTTGTCAAAATCATTTTGGTGGCGCTTGGGTATTAAAGGGCGCAGGGTCGCTTATTTTACAAGATCGGCTGTTTGTTTGTGGTACGGGAAATTCAGGGATGGCAAGTGCTGGCATGGGCGATGTGTTATCAGGCGTCATTGCAGGGTTGCTCGCCCAAAAGGATTTGGCAGAGTTACCAAATCCGTTGACGCAAGCAGTACTAATTCATGGCTTAGCAGGAGATATTTTAGTGAATGGTAACTCAAAATCACATCATTTTGAGCAAAATGGTATTGTCATTGGTCAGCGCGGGCTGCAAGCTCAAGATATGCCAGCAGCCATTCGCCATGTGATCGAAGCTTTTACAATTTAGCTTAAGCAATAACTTAGCTTGCGCAGTACTGGCTAATGGCTTGCTGGACACGATCGCGTTTAAGTTCAATCTCGCGGCTGTCTAAATATTTGCGATTGCCACTGGCGTCCATTTCATAGATGCGACCGCCAACATTTAAGTTGGTTAAATTATTTCTTAAAGACTGACAGCGCTGGGCATTGGCATTGGCTTCTTGCTCTTGAATTCTAGCTTCAAGTTGAGCGACGCGCTGATCTTCAGGGCTTGGCGTGGCAGGCTGCTGATTGGGATCAGTTTTTCCAGCGTATTGCCCGGCGCTTGCTTGTCTGCCGTCACTGCGAAATTCAATCACTTCCACATTTTTGCCATGTTGCGGCGGATACTGGCTGTATTTAACCTCACCAAAACTGCCAATGGACTTATAAACCTGAATGGCGTGACTTTGGCTCATGCTTGCCATCAAGCAAATCGTGGTCAATGCGGAAACAAGCCAAGTTTTGGCGTTCATGATTGATAAAGGCATAATGCAATCCTTAAAGCGTTAATATCATCAAAAAGTATCAGCCCAAAGTCGGCTTATGATCCTACGCGCAAAGGATTGCGCGATAATAAAGAAGTGAACTTATTTTAACAAAATTTACTTATGAGATCATCAAGTTTAATAACCATTAGTTAGTATTGACTATCATAAGTTTTTCTTGACAATACCGCATAAATTAACGAAGATAATAACTGTTGATTGGTCAGCGAGCGGCTTTTTTTATTGCCGTAGCGCTTGCAAATCCGCTTCTCCAAGGCGCTTATCGGTGATCTTGGTCAGCTGATTTCTTTGTGACAATAGCTGCTAAATTTAAGCTCAATAAAGCTAAGTTGGCAGTTATCGTTTCTGGACTTATCGGTCTACAATGACTAAAACAAACTTATTGTTATATAAATCGTGATAACGTCAAAGCGATTGCCTTTGCTTATCATGAGGGATAAAAATAATAAGCTTCTTTTAAAGGTGCTGCTGCATCTTGTCACTGATTGCCGATGATACCATCAATCATCTAACCTCGATCATCATATTCTATGAGTATGAGACTCATCGTCTTGACATAAAAATCAATAAGCCGCTTTTAGCCTTATTGACGCCGCAAATAAAAGGTGACGACAGTGACGCAAACCACGCAAAGCCCTAATATGACGGGCATCAATCAATCCGGAAATGCCGCCAAACATTTTAAAGAAAAGCAGCAACTGCTCGCTGAAGGTAGCGATCAGCCAGTCATGATGTCTGGGGCGGAAATGCTGGTGCAAGCGCTGACCGATGAGGGAGTCAAATACATTTTTGGCTATCCGGGTGGCGCGGTATTGCATATTTATGATGCCTTATTTCAGCAAGATAATATTGAGCACATTTTAGTTCGCCATGAACAAGCTGCCGGACATATGGCAGACGCTTACTCGCGCGTGACTGGAAAAGCAGGCGTGGTTTTGGCAACTTCAGGACCTGGCGCGACCAATACCGTTACTGCCATTGCAACAGCCTTTATGGACTCAGTGCCCATGGTGGTGATTGCAGGGCAGGTGCCAAGCAGTCTTATTGGTGAAGATGCGTTTCAAGAAACGGATATGATTGGCGTGTCACGACCCATCGTCAAACACAGCTTTCAAGTTCGCCACCCCAGTGAAATTCCAACCATTGTCAAAAAAGCCTTTTATATTGCCGAATCTGGACGCCCAGGTCCTGTAGTCATTGACATTCCAAAAGACATGACCGCGCCAAACGAAAAATACGCTTATGAGTACCCAAAAGAGGTGTTTGTTCGCTCGTATCAGCCTTCCGTTAAAGGTCATTTTGGTCAAATTAAAAAAGCGGTTGAAACTTTACTGGCGGCAAAACGTCCCGTACTTTATTCAGGTGGCGGCGTCATTTGGGGCAATGCCCATGAAGAGCTTACCGAGCTTGCTCATCGCTTGAATTTGCCCGTGACCAACACGCTTATGGGACTTGGCGCATTTCCAGGATCGGATCGTCAGTTTTTAGGAATGCTGGGTATGCATGGCACTTATGAAGCCAACATGACCATGCACCACGCCGATGTCATTTTAGCCGTTGGCGCGCGTTTTGATGACCGCGTGACCAATAACGTCAAAAAATTCTGCCCAAATGCCACCATTATTCATATTGATATTGATCCGGCATCTATTTCCAAAGCAATCATGGCGCATATCCCAATTGTTGGTGACGTCAAATCGGTATTGACCGATATGCTTGAGATGATTGGCGATGACAAAGCTTTAGACCAACATGCGCTCCTTGATTGGTGGTCGCAAATTAATGAGTGGCGCAAGCGCCATGGTCTGCGCTACGATACCAATACTGAAAACGGCATCAAGCCGCAAAGTGTGGTTGAAGCACTTGATCGCGTAACCCATAGCAATGCCATTATCACAAGTGACGTCGGTCAGCATCAGATGTTTGCCGCCCTTTATTATACTTACAATGAGCCGCGGCAATGGCTCAATTCAGGTGGTCTTGGCACTATGGGCGTTGGCTTGCCGTATGCAATGGCAGCAAAGCTTGCTTATCCTGAGCGCGATGTGGTTTGTATTACGGGTGAAGGCTCAATTCAGATGAATATCCAAGAGCTGTCAACGTGTTTGCAATATAATTTGCCAGTGAAGATTTTAAATTTAAATAATGCTCAGCTTGGCATGGTAAAACAGTGGCAAGACATGATCTACGAAGGTCGTCACGCCCA
>Ga0308157_10008656_pt1 | contig 11503 bp, 7 predicted proteins | sample PhyBR1_FD_201035 | JGI IMG/M metagenome (GOLD analysis project Ga0308157, IMG submission 201035) | Phyllosphere microbial communities from UC Gill Tract Community Farm, Albany, California, United States - DLSLB.R1 | ecosystem: Host-associated > Plants > Phyllosphere > Unclassified | place: USA...
AGGGATGCCGCGACGAACGCCGCGATCTTGCGGGCGCCCTCGATGCGGAAGTGCGTGTCGTCGGTGAGTCCTTCCGGCCAGGCGGTGGTCTCACCCGGCGCGTAGTGCGACAGCAGGCGGGCCGACGCCTCGTCGCCGAGGTCCTCGTAGAGCCAGGTGGTGAACACCGACAGGTCGATCAGCGGCACGTCGAGTTCGTGGGCGAGGTCGCGGACGGCGTTGGGGTAGTCGCCGTGCGTCGGGGTGACCCGGTCGCCGGCGAACCAGCGCCTGGCGCAGGACGTGCAGAGCACGGCATCCGCTCCGCGCCCGCGCACGTCGGCGACGAATCGGCGCAGTCGATCCTGATACCCGCCGCGGGATGCGAGCAGCTCCGGATGCTTCTGGTCGTTGTGCCCGAACTGGACGATCACGGTGTCGCCGGGTTCCACATCGGCGAGCAGACGCTCCCACGAACCGGTCTCGATGAACGACTCGGTGGTGGCGCCGCCGAACGCATGGTTGCGGGTGGGAACGCCCGAGGTCTCTTCGAGGAAGTGGCCCCAGCCGCTCATCGGTTCTTCGTCCGGCTTCATGGGGGCGACGGTCGAGTCGCCGGCGAGGTGGTAGGTCACCCGACCGAGTCTGGCACGGGAAACGCTTTCTCGCGAGTGCGGCTAAGGGCGGCCGGAAGCGGAAATAGGGCATTCGCCCGATGCCGGAAGGGTGCCTTAGAGCGGAGTCTGGAGACATCCCAAGCGAGGAGTCACCATGTACGAGCACCCGTCCCTCACGATCACCGCCATGCTCCAGGAGCAGGAGATGCTCAACCGTGCGGTCGAGCGGCGCCGCGCGATTCTCGAACGCCTCGAGACGCGATCGGTGCCGCGGCGCCGTTGGGTCGATCGCCTGCGCGCCGCCTTCGGCAATGGATCGCGATCGGCGGCCGGTCGACCTGAGCAGGAATCCGCGGAGTCCGGATCGGTCGTGGCCGTCTCCGAGGCCGCCGACGTACCCGCCACGGTGGTCGTGTCCGCGGGCGCCAGGTCCGATGCGGCGGAGTCCGGGCGGGCCGTCTCCGCAACGGCTTCCGCCGGCGCGTCCGATTCAGAAGCGCGTCGCGCCCTGCTCGAGCGCGCACCGGCAGACGCGGGCATCCTCGTCGCTCCGGCGCGCTGATGACCGTACTCGGCGCCGTCACGGCATCCGTCCCGGATGTCGGTGGGGAGTGGCACGATGAAGACATGTCCTTCGCGACGCTCTCCTCGACGATGGTCGGCCGTGACGCCGATCTCGCCGATCTGATGCGCGCGTTCGAACGGGCAGACGCGGGCGAGCCGACCGCAGTGCTCGTCGAGGGTGAAGCGGGCATCGGCAAGTCCCGGTTGGTGCGCGAGTTCGAGGCGGCCGTATCGGCGCAGGTGGATGTTCATTCCGGCTGGTTCCTCGACCTCGGCTCGGCCCGCACGCCGTTCGGTCCGCTGATCGGCATCCTGCGCTCGCTCGTGTCGGTGCTCGGACCCGACGAGGCCCTGGCAGCCGTCGGCGCCGGCGGTGAGGCCCTGCGGATGCTGCTGCCGGAGCTCGCCACCGAGGCGGTGCGTCGCGATCGCACGAGTCCCGAAGCGCTGCGGGACGCGATCGCCACCCTGATCGAGGCGGCGGCGGTGCGCCGTCCGCAGATCATCCTCGTCGAAGATCTGCACTGGGCCGACGACTCCACGTTGGCCCTGCTCTCCTTCCTGCTGCGGACGCTCGATCGCGGGCGCGTCTTCATCCTGCTCACGTGCCGCAGCGAGGACGTCCGGCGCGGCGACGCCACCAGCCGGTTCATCGCCGACGTCCGTCGCGCACGTCTGGTCGAGCGCGTCGTTCTCAGTCGGTTGGATGCCGAAGGCACCCGTCTCCTGGCCGAACAGCTTTCCGGTCGCCCTCTGACCGACGCGGCGCTGGAGCGCATGCACGAACGCGCCGAGGGCGTGCCGTTCTTCATCGAAGAGCTCGCGTGCTGCTCGGATGCCCCGCTGCCCGAGAGCCTCACCGGCCTGCTGCTCACGCGCTTCGACCGGCTCGGGGACGATGCCCGTGCGGTCGTGCGCATCGCGGCCGGGGCCGAACGCGCGCTTTCGCATCCTCTCCTCGTGCGGCTGACCGGCTACGACGACGATCGGCTCGACGCCGCCATCCGGGAGGCGGCCATCAGCGGCATCCTCGTGGTCGACGACGAGCACTATCGATTCCGTCATGCGCTGCTGCGCGAGGCCGTCCACGACGACCTGCTGCCGGGCGAGAGGGCGCGTCTGCACCGCTCGTACGCCGAGGCGCTCGAGGAGCACGGGTCGCGCAACCACGCCTCTCTCGCGTATCACTGGCGGCTCGCGCAGGACCGCCGCCGCGGATTGGCCTCGGCCATGGCGGCGATGTGGCAGGCCAAAGCCGGCTACGCCTTCGCCAGCGCCGCGCGGTTCGGCGAGCTGGTGCTCGAGCTGTGGGAGCAGGTGCCGGACGCCGAGGATGCCGCGGGCATCGACCGCGTCTCGCTGCTCATCACCCTCGGGTCGGTGCTGCGCAATGCGGGCGACGACGAGCGCGCGCTCGCGGTCGCCGAACTCGGACTGGAGGAGATCGATGCCGGCGCATACGCCGACGTCGATCCCGCGCAGCACGTGCGACTGATGCGCGACCGTGCCAACTACCTGGCCAACCTGGGCAGGCCGGGTCCTCTGGAGGGTTACGAGCGGGCGCTCGCGCTGCTGGACGAGCACGGCATCGTCGATGGTCACGTGCGTGCGACGGTGCTCAACGGGCTCTCCAGTCGGCACATGCTCGCCGGGCGCTCCATCGCATCGGTCATCGCGGCCACCGCCGCCGAACGCGCAGCCGTCACGGCAGACGACGAGACCGAGCGCGCCGTGGCACTGACGCACCGCGCCTGCTCGCTCATGCTTCTCGGAGAGCTCGATCATGCCCAGCGGGGCTTCGACGCGGCGGAGAGGCTGTCGCTGGGCGGCCGGGCCGCCGTGCAGTTCCACATGAACTACTCCGATTCGCTGACGCTGCGCGGGCACTTCCAGGACGCGTTGATCGTCGCCGAACGAGGGCTGCAGCACGTGCGCGCCCTCGGGGTGCTCCGCAGCTCCGGCGGCGGGCTCACGCAGAACATGATCGAGCCGCTGCTCGCGCTCGGCCGGATCGACGAGGCCGAGCGACTGCTGGCGACGGTGCCGGACCGGCACGTCGTGCAGCGCTCGGGCCTGTACCTGTCGACGTCGAGGATCCGGGCTCTGGCCTGGCGCGGCAGGGTCGAGGACGCCGAGCTGGTCAGGGCCGAATGGATGCCTGCGCTGCTGCGTGCCGCACCGCTGGAACGCCAGGTCTGGTACTACACGATCGAGGCGGACTTCGCGCTCGCGATCGCCCGCGGCGACTGGGCCGAGGCCGTCGGCGTCATCGGTCGGATGGTGGCCGACGAGGACGTAGCCCTCGCGAATCAACGCCGACTGCTGCTCGAAGGAGCGTGGGCCGTCGCGCAGGCGCGGGCGGCGCAGATTGAAACAGCGGCCGTGGCGACTGCGATCGGGGTGGCGTGGGAGTCTCAGCCGGACGCCCTTCGGGACGAGACCTGGGGTGCGGCCATGCGGGCGCTGCTGAACGGTGACTCCGCCTCACTCGAGCACGCGGTGGTCTCGAGCGACGAGGAAGACATGCCGGGCATCGTGCGGGTAGGAGTCAGGCTCGAACTGACCCGCGCTCTGCTGGCCGACGGCGACCGGGCTTCCGCCGCCGTGCAGCTCGCCGACGCCGAGAGCCTCGCCCAGAAGATCGGTCACGACCGACTGCAGCGTGCTGCGGCAGAACTCGTTTCCCGGATCGGCGCCCATGCCGCGACTCATGAGGATTCCGAACTGACCGCTCGCGAGAGGCAGGTGCTCGAACTCGTCGCCGAGGGGCTCAGCAATCGCCAGATCGGAGAGCGGCTGTTCATCAGCACCAAGACCGCGAGCGTGCACGTGTCGGCGATTCTCCGCAAGCTCGGTGTCGCCACCCGGACCGAGGCGGCGCTGGTGCTGGCCCGACGCTGATCGCGTCCTGGTTCGATGAGCGCGGGAGGGCGCTCGACGACGAGGGAGTGATGACTGCACGGGCTTGGCGCCCACTGCGTCTATAGGTTAGGCTCTCCTAACGTGACCGCCCCCGAACCTCACCGCCCCGCCAGCGCACTGCGCGGCGAGAACCTGGCACTCGGGTACCGCAAGGACCGTGTCGTGCACGATGTGTCGCTCGAACTGCGACCCGGTGCGGTCACCGCGCTCATCGGTCCGAACGGCAGCGGCAAGTCGACGGTGCTGCGCTCTCTCGCTCGGCTGCACCCCATCGATGAGGGGACCGTGCACGTCGGAGACGCCGAGTCTCGCGCGCTCAGCGCCCGCGAGTTCGCTCGAACGGTCGCCATGCTCTCGCAGTCGCGACCGCATCCGTCCGGACTGGAGATCCGCGATGTCATCGCGTTCGGGCGTCACCCGCACCGCGGACGCTTCTCGGGCATGAGTGACGTCGACCGTGCGGCGATCGACAACGCGCTCGCCCTCACCGGGCTCACCGAGATGGCGCACCGCGCGGTCGACGAGCTGTCCGGCGGCGAGCTGCAGCGCGTGTGGCTGGCGACCTGTCTCGCCCAGGACACCGGCATCCTGCTCCTGGACGAGCCGACGAACCACCTCGATCTGCGCTATCAGATCGAGACGCTCGAACTCGTGCGCGATCTCGCCGACCGAGGCACCGCCCTCGGCGTCGTGCTGCACGATCTCGACCACGCGGCATCGGTCGCCGACGAGGTCGTGCTCGTCCACCGCGGCCGCGTCCGAGCGGCCGGATCCCCTGAACACGTGCTCACATCCGAGAACCTCTCCGAGGTCTACGGGCTGCGCATCGACACCGTCGTCGACGCCGAGACAGGCCACGTCCGCGTGTACCCGCGCGGGCGTCACCAAGAGCGGCGCCGCTCGGCATCCGATGCCATGGCCGCCGCCTCGACGATCTGAACAGAGGAATGATGAAGAAGGCACCCCTCGCCTCGCTCGCGGCGCTCGGCGTCCTCGCGCTCGCGCTGTCCGGCTGCGGAACGACCGATGTCGCCGCACAGGACACCGCCGCACCCGATTCGGTCGCCAGCGCCGACTGCTCGGCCGACGACACCGCGACCTCCACCGACCCGGTCACGCTGACCGACGACTACGGCCGCACCGTCGAGCTCGACAAGCCGGCCGAGCGCGTCGCCATCCTGGAGTGGCAGCAGATCGAGGACGCACTCACGCTGTGCGTCACGCCGGTCGCGGTCGCGGATGCCGAGGGCTACTCGACCTGGGACACCGCAGAGGTGCTCCCCGAGGGCGTCACCGATGTGGGAACGCGTCAGGAGCCGAACCTCGAGGCCCTGTTCGCCACCAACCCCGACCTCGTGATCGTCGAGGCATCCAGTGCGGATGACGAGATCATCGCCCAGCTCGAGGCGTACGACGTCCCCGTGCTCGCCACCATCGGCGCCGATGCGGCTGACCCGATCGCGAAGATGCTCGCGACGTTCGATCTCATCGCGCAGGCAACCGGCCGCGAGGAGCGCGCCGAGGTCGTCACCGACGAGTTCGACGCGTACCTCGCCGACGCCAAGGGCGAGCTCGCGGACGCCGACCTGGCGACCACCGATTTCATCTTCTTCGACGGCTGGGTCGACGGCGGCAACGTCGCGATCCGCCCGTTCGGACAGGGCTCGCTCATCGGCGAGATCGGCGAGGAGCTCGGGCTCACGAACGCATGGACCGGTGAGGTCGACGCCGCCTACGGTCTCGGCCAGACCGACATCGAGGGCATGGTCGCCGTCGGCGACGCGAACCTGCTGCACACCGGCACCGAGGCGGAAGCAGAGGACGACTTCCTCTCGTCGCTCGAGAGCAACCCCGTCTGGGAGTCCCTTCCCGCCGTCACCGAGGAGCGCGTCTACAGCTTCCCGGCCGGCATCTGGACCTTCGGCGGACCCCGCTCGGCCCAGCAGATCATCGACGCATACGTCGGCGCTCTGAGCCAGTGACCGTCACCGAGATGCGTGGCGCGCCTGTCGAGGCGGACGCCGCGACAGGTGGGCGCGCCACGCGTCTCGGCCCGGTGGCGACGCTGGTCGCGCTGGGCATCCTCCTCCTCGCGGTCTCGCTGTGGCACCTCACGCAGGGCACGAGCGGCGCCGTCTTCGCCGACGAGACCGTGCTGTGGGGATCGCGCATCCCTCGGCTCGCCGCCGGAATCACGGTGGGCATCGCTCTCGGCGTGGCCGGCACGCTCCTGCAGTCGCTGTCGCGCAACTCGCTGGCCTCGCCGGACACCCTCGGCGTCACGGCGGGGTCGTATCTGGCTGTGACGATCGTCACCGCGTTCGGGATCGCTGTGCCGATCTGGGCATCCGGCACGGTCGCGTTCGCGGGTGGTCTCGTCGGCGCGGTGATCGTGCTCGGACTCGCGGGCGGTGCGGCATCCTCGACCACGCGGCTCGTGCTCGCCGGCTCCGCGCTGGCGATGGCGTTCCAGGCCGGGACCTCGACGCTGCTCATCCTGTTCCAGGAGGAGACCGACGGCCTGCTGGCCTGGGGGAGCGGTTCGCTGACCCAGTTGAATCTGGATGCCTTCCTGCAGGCGGCTCCGATCGTCGTGCTCGTGCTCGCGATCGCCATTCTGATGGGCCGTCGATTCGACGTGCTCGCGCTCGGCGACGACACAGCGTCGTCGCTGGGCGTTCCGATCCGCTCGACGCGTGCAGTAGGCATCCTGTTCGCGGTCGCGCTGACCGCGATCTCTGTGACGCTCGCCGGCCCGCTCGGATTCGTCGGACTCTGCGCTCCCGTGCTCGCGCGTCTGCTCACCAGGGTCGTCCCGGGGCTCGCGCGCCACGTCTTCCTGCTGCCGGCATCCGGTCTCATCGGTGCGCTGGTCGTCATCCTCTCGGATGCCGTTCTCCGCGCGCTGCTCGGAGCCGAGGCGGCCATCAGCATTCCGACCGGAGTCGCCACGACGCTGCTCGGCGCGGTCATCCTCGTCGTCATGGCGCGCAAGCTGCGGGATGCAGGGCCCACGCGCGAGCCCCCGCAGGTGCGCTTCGGGGTCCGCAGCGAATCGCGGTACTGGACGGTCCTCGCCCTGTCCATCGTCGGCGTCATCGGGATCGTCGTCGCCGGCCTGCTGCTCGGCGCCTCGCTGCTGCGCACGGGCGATGTCGCGCTGTGGCTGCAGGGCGATGCTCCGCCGCAGATCGCGTTCGCGCTGTCCGAACGGGCGCCGCGCATCACCGCGGCCATCTGCGCGGGAGCCGCTCTCGCACTCTCGGGGACGCTCATCCAGGCCGTCAGCCGGAACCCGTTGGCCGACCCGGGCATCCTCGGGGTGACCGGAGGCGCCGGACTCGGCGCCGTGATCGTCGTGACCAGCGCCGTGGCGTCGACGGCCGGCATGATCGTCGCAGCTGTCGTCGGAGCGCTGCTCGCCTTCGCGCTCGTCTACCTGCTCGCCTGGCGGCGCGGTCTCAACGCGGACCGGTTCATCCTCATCGGCATAGGCGTCTCCTACGGCGCCGTGGCGCTGACGACCTTCGTGCTGCTGCGGGCGAACCCGTGGGACACCCCGAAGATCTACACCTGGCTGTCCGGCACGACCTACGGGCGTGTGTGGGAGCAGATCATCCCCATCGCCGTCGTGCTGCTGATCGCGCTTCCGCTCGCCTTCGCACTGCGGCGCGAGGAGGACGTGCTGGCACTGGACGAAGACACCCCGCGTCTGGTCGGCATCGGCCTCGAGCGGACGCGGCTCGTGCTGCTGGTGACGGCCGCGGTGCTGGCCGCCCTGAGCGTCACGGCGGTCGGCGTGATCGGCTTCGTCGGACTCGTCGCCCCGCACGCTGCTCGGGCCCTGGTGGGAGCGCGCCATTCGCGCGTGATCCCGGTGGCAGTGCTGCTGGGTGCGCTGCTGGTGGGGGCCGCCGACACCATCGGGCGGACGGTCATCGCCCCGGAGCAGCTCCCCGCCGGTCTCGTCGTCGCCCTGCTGGGTGCGCCGTACTTCGTCTGGCTGCTCTGGCGCTCGCGCGACGCGTAGGCGTCGCTACCGCGTCGGAGTCCACTCCTCCGCGAGGATGCCGTAGCTCATGCCGTCCATCCACTCGCCGGAGCGGTGCAGCGCGGTCTTGCGGCTGAACTCCTCGCGTCGCATGCCCAGGCGCTCCATGAGCCGCCACGAGGGTTCGTTCGCGGCGAAGCATCCGGCGTGCACGCGCCGCAGGCCGAGCGGTCCGAAGCAGACGTCGATCACCGCGCGTACCGCCTCGGTCGCGTATCCGTGGCCGGTGAAACGGGGCGCGAGCGCCCAACCGAGTTCGGCTTCGACGCCGGCCGCCTGATCGGCGACCTCGCGCTGCGACCACCCGTCGCCGACGCGCACCATGATGTCGCCGATGAGCGGCGCATCGCCATCGAGGAGCGTGATGGCGAAGAGCGTGTCGAGCCGAGTCGGATCCTGCAGGCGCTCGCGGAACGACTCGAGCGAGCCGGAGCCTCCGCCGAGCCAGTTGTTCACCTCGGTGAGGCTGCGGTACTCCCAGATCGCATCCAGATCATCCGGTGTCGCACGGCGGACCTCGAGGCGAGCGGTTCTGATCGGCCAGGCGTTCTCGGTCATCGCCTCAGGCTACGGGACGCGGCGCCGGGGGTCGTCGCTGGTCGCCTCGGGCGGGTTGACGCGGCGATTCGCGACCCCTCAACGAGCGAAAGGGTGGCGAGGGCCGCGGGAAGCGGTCTACAGCACCAGCCGGTAGCCCATCCCGGACTCGGTCAGCAGGTGCGCCGGCGCGCTCGGCTCGCGCTCGAGCTTCTTGCGCAGCTGCGACATGTAGAGCCTCAGATAACCCGAGTCCGCGACCTGCTCGCTGCCCCAGATCTCTTTGAGCAGCTCCTGCCGGGTGACCAGGGCGCCGGGATGCCGCGACAGATGCTCCAGCATCCGCCATTCGGTCGGGGTCAGATGCACGCGCGTGCCGTCGCGCGTGACCGTCCGCGTCGAAAGATCCACCTCGACATCGCCGAAGGCGACCGTCGACTCGCCCCCGGTGGGCGCCGATCGCCGCGAGAGCGCGCGCAGTCGCGCCAGCAGTTCGTCCACCTGGAAGGGCTTCGTGACGTAGTCGTCGGCCCCGGCATCCAGAGCATCCACCTTGTCGGCCGAACCCGTGCGGCCGGACACGACGATGATGGGGACGGTCGTCCATCCCCGCAGCGCCTGGATCACTTCGATCCCGTTCAGCCGCGGCATCCCGAGGTCCAGAAGGATGATGTCGGGGTGCGTCTGCGCGGCCATGGCGATCGCTGCCGCACCGTCCGCCGCGGCGACGACGTCGTAGCCGTGCGCCGCCAGCGTGATGCGCAGCGCCCGCACCATCTGCGGATCGTCATCGGCGATGAGCAGCTTCATCCCGCGGTTCCTCCTCTGTCGACATCCGGCTCGGCAAGGGGGAGCGCGACGACCATAGTCAGACCGCCGCCCGGGGTGTCCTCGGGGCTCAGGGTACCGCCCATGCCCTCGGTGAATCCGCGAGAGAGCGCCAGTCCGAGCCCGAGCCCGGTGGAGTTGTCCGTGTCGCCGAGCCGCTGGAACGGCTGGAACATGGTCCCCTGCCGCTCCCGCGGCACGCCGACGCCCCGGTCGACGATGCGGATCTCCGCCCGCGTGCCGAGCCGACTCGTCGACACGAGTACGCGCTCGCCATCGGGGGAATGGCGGAAGGCGTTCGCGAGCAGGTTGACCAGGACCCGCTGCAGCAGCACGGGGTCCGCCTCCAGCGGAGGAAGCGCCGGATCGAGTGCGAGCTCGACATCCGCCGGGCCGAGGGAGAGCTCGTCGAGCGCCGCGAGGATGCTGCCGCCGGCGTCCACGGATGTCGTGGACACTGCGAGGACGCCCGCCTGCACGCGGCTCACGTCCAGCAGATCCGTCACGAGCGTCGACAGAGTCGCGAGGCTCTCGTCCGCGGTCGCGAGCAGTTCGGCGCGATCCGCGGCGGAGAGCTTGCCCGCTCCGCGCAGGCCGCCGATCGCCGCGACCGCCGACGCCAGCGGGCGCCGCAGATCGTGACTCAGGGCCGAGAGCAGGGCGCTGCGCACCTGATCCGTCTCGGCCAGCGCTTCGGCCTCACGGGCCGTCGCGCTGAGATCGGTGTGCTCGATGGCCGCGGTGAGCTGCGCGATGATCACGTCGAGCAGGCGCCGCGACGGCGCATCCAGCGGGCCGCCGTGCAGTTCGAGCATCGCGCGCGGCTCGCCGTTCGCCTCTCCGACCGGATACGTCGTCGATCTCCCGTCCCGCAGCGGCTCGCCGTCTCGCGCGATCACGTCGCCGTTGCGGGCGACCAGCCGCACCCCGCTCAGTCCGAACGCCTCTCGGGTCCGCGACACGAGAGCGAGCACCGCGCTCTCGCCCCGGAGGACGTTTCCCGCCACCGAGGCGAGCAGCTCGGCCTCCGCGGTCGCGCGCTTCGCGTCACGGGCGCGTCTGGCCGCCTGGTCGACGATGAGACTGACCAGGATCGCGATGGTGACGTACAGGAGCAGCGCGATCGCATGCAACGGGTGCGCGATGGTCACGGTATACAGCGGTGCGACGAACAGGACGTCCAGGGTGATGCCCGACAGCACGGCTGCGAACACCGCCGGTCGGATGCCGCCGATGAGAGCGACGATCACCACCAGCAGCTGATACGCGAGCACCTCGGAAGTGATCGATTCGGGGCTGCGGAGCGAGAACAGCAGCCAGGAGAGCAGCGGGCCGAACACGAGCGCGACGGCGAAGCCCAGCAGCTGGCGGCGCCAGCCGAGCGCGCCCCCGGTGATCCGCGGCAGCGTCGCCCGCCCGCCGGCTGCCGCGTGCGTGACGATGTGCACATCGATGTCGCCGGACCGGCGGATCACCTCGGTGCCGACGCTCGGACCGGTCAGCGCGGCGGAGAGACGGCCGCGTCGGCTGACGCCGATCACGAGCTGCGTCGCATCGACCGTGTGGGCGAACTCCACCAAGGCCTCGGGCACATCGTCGGAGACGATCTGGTGGTAGCTGCCGCCGAGCGATTCGACCAGGGATCGCTGGGCGGTCAGCGCACCCGGCACGTCACGATGCAGCCCGTCCTGCGAGTACACGTGCACGGCGAGCAGCTCACCGCCGGCCGATCGCGCGGCGATCCGTGCTCCGCGGCGCAGCAGCGTCTCGCCCTCCGGGCCTCCGGTGAGGGCCACGACGACGCGTTCCCGGGCCTGCCAGCTGCCCTCGATCCCCTGTTCGGCGCGATAGCTGCGCAGGGCGCTGTCCACTTCATCGGCGAGCCACAGCAGTGCCAGTTCCCGCAGCGCCGTGAGATTGCCGAGGCGGAAGTAGTTGGACAGTGCCGCGTCGACGCGCTCGGCCGGATACACCAGCCCCGCCGAGAGCCGGTCTCGCAGCGTCT
>Ga0308157_10008659_pt1 | contig 11502 bp, 11 predicted proteins | sample PhyBR1_FD_201035 | JGI IMG/M metagenome (GOLD analysis project Ga0308157, IMG submission 201035) | Phyllosphere microbial communities from UC Gill Tract Community Farm, Albany, California, United States - DLSLB.R1 | ecosystem: Host-associated > Plants > Phyllosphere > Unclassified | place: USA...
GGCCGAAAAGCTGGCGGCCGGCGGCAGTACCATTCAAATCCTGTGCGAGGACGACTTTACGCCTCTGCTTGAAGAAATAGAGTTCGCCGCGCTGCGGGCTTCGAAGGAGCGCCGGGATGGATAATCGCAAACTTCAGATGCGTTTGCAGCAAAAAATGTTTTTCGACGTCGTATTCGTGGCGCTGGCGATTGCCGCGATTTTCTACTTCGAATTGTACACGCCGCTCGGTATTTTGCTGCCGCTGCTGCTTGCGGCGCTTCGCACGTATACGTTCGTGATGAATATGAGACGATTTCGCCGAATTTCGGCCGAAATCAAAAACGAACAGCCTAAGAGTCGGTTATATCAGCAGGAGGAAGACGATAAGCTGTAATCGCTATAGTCGTGTGTGGCTCTACGGGAGAACTTGCCAACTTGAGCTGCGTCGCGCACTTTAAGATGTTTCTTTTAACGAAGCGCTTTATCGAATTCGGCTTCCAGTTGATCCGCTTGCACGGATACGGCGAACAAGACAAAGTTTCCTCGATGCTTCAGTACATGATTTTCGACCAAACGGTACTCCGAAGGCCGGTAATCGCGGAATTTGATTTTTTGATTTTCCGTGTGCGCGATGATCCGGTCTTTTGCTATTTCCGTATGGGCAGTATTCGAAAACTGCAAAAGCACGATCTCGTCGGCTTCGACATTGGACTTCGACGTGTACAATACGAAATCGTCGGCCCCGACCTCGATACCGGCTTCTTTTAACCTATACAGCTTTTCCAGCTTGTCGGCATCTCCCCGCTCCAGGTTTTCCGAATCGATCGCCGGGCCTACTTTTTCGAAAACATCTTCCGTCGTCAACGAATCATCGGCCGTTCGGCTGCCGACGCAGCCGGTGGTCATAATCGCCGTAAGCAGCAAGCCGACAAAGACCGCAGCACTGAAGCGAAACCTTCTTTTTACCTCATAATGCTTCATTGTATTCCCTCCGTTATGTTCAAAATCGAAGAATCTTCAAAGAACGTTTTGGCATTGTATAAAAAAAGCACATCTTCGTAATTCCGCTCCCGCGCAAGTTCCGCCAACGGTTCGTCGTAGTAACGCAGATCAATCACGTCGATACGGGAAAAGTGCCCGGTCAGAAAAGGAATCAGGGAATTGGCAAAGGAGTCTTTGACGATCAACAAACTTTTTTGTTCCGGACCTTCCGTTTCGATACTGATCCGCGGGTGGTTGCCGTTCAGAAATACCGCGTACTTGTCTTTGTCGGCAAGCCGTTCCTCCGCATACAAAGAATGCACGGTCAGCCCTTCTTCCGCGTATCGGACAGTCATACGTGCCTCGCGCTTCGGGATATAAAGCTTGACGACGTCCGGTCGCAAACGGCGAAATCCGCTTTTCGAAGCCAAAGAACCGTAAAAATCCTCCCCCGCTTCGCGAATTTCGAATGCTTCTTCGGACTGCGGCGCAAAGCCCATGCTGCCGATCAACTCCCGGTAAGCGGAATAAGCGGCATCCGTCGTCCAATGATGGTCGGTCCGGTAAAATAAATCTTCGCCTTCGCTGCCTTCGATCAGGGCATTGCGAACGTCGACCGGATTCACGGACTCCGGAAGAAGCTCATAAAAACGGTTCAAGTCCGCCCGTTGATCGCCGACAGGCGCGAACGGCGGCAGCTTGTTGGCGAGCAGGGAAGCGGCGGTCGGCGCAATCAGCACATGTTTGCGCGCCCGCGGAACCGCCTCGTCGAATCTTTGCAACGCCTCGGCCCTTCTCTGCATATCGTTTTCAGCGGGCGACTCGTAGCGCTCCAACAAGAAGCCTTCTTTGCCCAAAAACACGCCGTTCGACTCTTTTTTGCCCACCAGACGGTCCGTGTCGGTCTTGATTCCGATCCACCCTTCACGTAACGCGAACTGATCGGCCGTATAGCTTGCGTATTCTCGGGTAAAGCGTCCGTTCAACAACGTATTCGCGGAAAGCGTCGGCCGCTGCGCAAGCACGCGATTTTCCGAATCCGAAAACGAACGGTCCTTCGTCCAAACGTTGATTGCCGCCATCGTTCCGATATAGCCGAGCAGCAGCACGGCGATCGCGATGCGGGGATTGAACTTTGCACACATGTCGGGTTCGCCTCCTTGCTTTCAAAAACGGAAATAGAGAAACGGATTATAGGTTTCGTCGACCAAATAAGCGGTGGACAGCAGCAGCAGAATCGCGTAAACAATCGGCACCAGCACCGAAGCCGCGCGCCGTTTGCGATGCGCGAACCGCAGCAGCGCTTTTCGGGGAAAAGAAGTCGCGCAAAACGCGGATGCCGCGATCAGCCCTCCGTAAGTTAGCAATTGATAAAAGGCTTGGTTGTCCGCCCATTCGTTCGAAACCATGCCGAACATCGCACCCATGAAGCGGATCGCGTCGGCCAAATTTTCATGCTCGAACCAGACCCAGCCCGACAGGACCGCCAAGATCAGGTAAATGTGCGCCATCGGTTTCGACCGCTCCAGCCATTTGAGCAAGAACAGCTTTTCCATCGTCACCAGAAAACCGAAGTAAAGTCCCCATATCGCGAAGTTCCAACTCGCGCCGTGCCATAACCCCGTCAGCAGCCAGACAACCGCAAGGTTGCGCAGCTGATAAGCAAAGCCGCGTCGGTTTCCGCCGAGCGGAATGTACACGTATTCGCGAAACCAAGAGCCCAACGAAATATGCCAACGTCTCCAGAATTCCGTCACGCTGCGGGACATATACGGGTAGTTGAAATTGATCTTCAGACGGAAACCGAGCATTCGCGCCAGTCCTCTGGCCATGTCCGAATAGCCGCTGAAGTCGAAGTAGATTTGCAGCGCGAAAGCCGCGATCCCCAGCCACGCCGACAGCACGGCGAGCTCCGTCGGCGGCGTCGTTTTGACGTCGGTCCATAACATCCCGAGATTGTTGGCGATCAGCACTTTTTTGGCCAGGCCGCGAATAAACAGTTCGGCTCCTTTTCCGAAGCTGCTCAGGCCGACCCGCCGGAAAAGCAGCTGGCGGGCGATATCGCCGTACTTGACGATAGGACCGGCCACAAGCTGCGGAAACATCATCACGTAAGTACCGAAATTCAGGACATTGCGCTGCGAGGCCGCTTTGCCCCGATAGACGTCCAATACGTAAGACAACGACTGGAACGTATAAAACGACAGCCCGATCGGCAGAGTAAGATCCGGCGCCTCCCATCCCAACGCCAACCAATCGTTCAGGTTATCGACCAGAAAACCCGCATATTTGAAAAAGCCCAGAATGAGCAGGTTGCCCGCAACCGAAAAGATAAGAATCGATCGGCTCAGTGCCTTTCTATGCCTGAATCGATCGATCAACCGGCCGTTCACGTAGTCGAAAACAAGACCGAAGAGCAGCAGTACGATATACGCCGGCTCGCCCCAGGCATAAAACAGGATGCTTGCGCCCAATAAAACAAGATTCCGCATGCTGCTCGGCGCAAGAAAATATACCGACAGAAACAGCGGCAAAAATTGAAACAAAAAAATCAAACTGCTGAAAACCATATGCATCCGCCTCCCGATCGGAATCTGAACGTTCAGCCGCAAAACCCGATATTACTTCGAACGACGATCCAGATCATGAAGCAGAATCGGATAAAAAGCTTTTTGAAAATGAATGCCGTCGCTGTCGTACAACTCGGCATGTTCGTTCACGAGCGGAGCCAGGTCGAAGTAGCCCGCGTTTTTCTGTTCGGCCAGCTGTCGCAGTCCTTCGTTATAATCCTCGATCCGGGCGTAGCGCGGCTCTTTTTGTCGGGCTTCTTCCGTTACGGGAGCGACGGAGAGCAGCGTAACGGACGCTTCGGGAAGCTCGGCGCGAATACGGTCGATCAATTGCGCATAATGCTTCAATGAATACTGCTGCGGATCGTCGGTCGGCCACAAAATGTCGTCGGAACCCAGTTGGATAAATACGCGCTCGGGCTTTCTCGAAGCCAACTGCCCGACGTCGTTTTCCATCATCGCGAATTCCGCCGTTTTGCCTGCGCCCGCCAGTACGTTTTTTTCGTCCAATACGTCGTGGAAACTTAATCCCTCCGTGATCGAATCGCCCAAAAAAACGCTGTCCCGATACTTTTCTTTTAACGGATCGGCGGCCGCCTCCGGGTTCGCTTGACCAGCCGCCCCGTTTACCGAAACGGAACCCTCCTTATGTTCATTCTGAGTCGGCGCGCATGCCGTGGCCGCCAATAAGGCCGTTCCGATCAGCAGCACTGCCCATTTTTTGTTTTGCATCCTGTTGTTCTCCTCTCGGTCTGCGGATGGCAAGATCAGCCACTGCTTCTCTTGCCTCTATGACACAGGATAAGCTCCCGATATCAAGATCATATGCAGAAGAAGTGCAGACCGAATAAAAAAAACGCAGAACGCGAAGTTCTACGTTTCGGATTTATTCAGTTCGAATTCGAACAGCACGCCGTCCGCGGTATTTCTCGCGCTGTACGGAATATCGTGCAGTTCGAGAATCTGTCTGGAGATCGCGAGCCCCAGGCCGGTTCCTCCGGTATCGCGGCTGCGGGAATGTTCGATCCGGTAGAACCGGTCCCAAATTTTCTCCAACTGCTCTTCGGGAATATGGGCTCCTTTGTTTTCGATTCCCAATCTGACGGTATCGGCTTCTTCCGTCAGCGTGACCGAGATCCGGCGTCCGTTCGGCGTATAACGAATCGCGTTAGTCAAAAAGTTGACGACCACCTGCTCGATCCGCGCCGGATTGCCTTCGATTTCGGCACGAAAAAGGTCAAGACGCAGCTCCAGGCGTTTTGTCTCCATATCCCCGGAAAGCTTCGCCGCCACCCGTTCCACGGTTTCATCGATTCGAAAAAAGGACGTTTCCATTCGATAGGTGCCGGATTCGTATTTGGCCAGTTCGAGCATATCCGCGACAAGCACGTTCATTCTTTGCAGTTCGTCTTCCATGGCCGCGAAGTAATAATCCCGTTTGCCGCTTTCCGGCTTGTCTTTCAACACGTATAAGCAGCTTTCGATCACGCTGAGCGGCGTTTTCAACTCATGCGAGACCCCAGAAATAAAAGCTTTTCGAGTCTGTTCCAAACGCTTCTCCCGCTCGATGTCTTCCTCCAACCTTGATATATGCGCATGCAGCAGGCTCGCCACCTCGTTAAGGCTGGCCGATAAACTGCCGATTTCGTCTTCGGTCGTAACCGGAACGCGCGCCTCGAAATCCAACGAAGCGATCCGCCGCGCAGCCGCGTCCATACGCAGCAAAGGTTTCGCGATGCGTCTCGCATAGTAGAACGAAACCACGACGACGAGCAGAAACGCGGCAATCGCGACATACCCGTAATAATGACGCAGCACGCCGACCGCTTCGTCGATCGGTTGGAGCGAGGTCATCGCGAGCAGATACGAGACGTCCCCGTTCTCCCCGACCAAACGATGCGCGAAAAGTTCGTAATCCACGTCGTTGAGCGTCATATCGGTTACCGTTCGAGCCTGCTCGCCGATGTCTCCGTAAAGCAAATCCGCTTGAAAGTCTTTGACATGCCGCAAAAACAACTCGTTTTCGTACCGATTCGCCGCCGAGTTTTCCGGAATCCGTATGTCGGTCACGGTCCCTTTCACCAATTCGCTCGGATAGTTTCGCCTGTATTCGAACGCGTCGGACATCCGCGAAACCATTTCTTGTTCCTTCAGGACCAACGGCGCGTTCTCCAAACGGGCTTCGGAGAGCAGCGAACCGACATCCCGGGCAACCTTTTGAGGAAACAGCTTTCCTTCGATCAAAATGCCTTCGACGGCGATCGAGCGCCCGGTTTCGGCAAGAAAATCCGGCCGTAAAGGATTGTCCGCGCGCAGCTCCTCGATCCCCGCGACGGCGTACAAAGGAATTCGAAGCGTCGAGCCGGCTTGATACGCTCCTCCCATAGACTCGTCCACCCGTACGGTGATTTCGAAATCGTCCGAGCTTTGCAGGTATCCGTCGGCGTCCAATCTGGCAAACCAACTATCGGCGGCCCGGTAAAAGTCCTGCTCTTCCCGAAACGCGGCTTCGGCACTGTCGGATTCCGATCGTGCTCGTCCGGCCGCTTGCTCCAACGCTTCTTCGACCCCCGCAACCTTCTGCTGGATATAAAACGGCTTAAAAAAAAGCGTTTGCCCCGCCGCGATTCCCGCGATCAGCAGCGTGCATAGAGCGGTGGTCAGCAGGAACAACTTCCATACGATGCTTTTTCTCATAGATGCTCCTCGAACTTATAGCCGGATCTTACAACCGTGACGATATGGACCGCGCTCGCTCCCAGTTTGGCTCTCAAGTTCCGGATATGGCTGCTGAGCGTGCGGTCGTTCCCTTGAAAATCATAGCCCCATATCTTCGTCAACAAATGCTCGCGCGTCAAAATAAGGCCTTTGCTGCCCAGCAGCATGGCGAGAAGCTCGAATTCGGTATGGGTGAGATTAACGGGAAGCCCGTTCGCCGCGACGCTGCGGGCCGATACGTTTACCGCGATTCCCGCAGCCGACATGACGCCGCCGTTTCCGCCGGTTTGCCTCGGTTCCAGCAGCCGCTTCGACCTTGCGAGCAAAATCGGCGGGCTGCAAGGCTTCACGACATAATCGTCCGCTCCGAGCTCGAATCCAAGCAGCGTATCGTCCTCGTCCGAGCGTGAAGTGAGCATCAGAATCGGCACGTTGGACGTTTTGCGAATTCGACGGCATACGGACCAACCGTCCAGTTCCGGCAGCATGATATCCAAAATGACGAGCGAAATTTCATGTTCGCGAAACAAGTCCAGCGCCTGCACGCCGTCCCCTGCTTCCAGAACACGGTATCCCTCGTCGGTCAAATATTCCTTGATAATTTCCCGAAGCACCTGCTGGTCTTCCACGACCAAAACGGTCTTTCCCATGCTTTAATTCCTCCGAGAGATTGTAAGCGTGCTTCGCCGCGCATGCAACGCAAAAAGCCGGATTACTCTTCGTAAAGGAGAGTAATCCGGCTTGCTGTGTTTACGCCAATACTAAGATTCGCCGTTTATCAGGCTTCGCCGATCGACACCGGAACGCCGTCTTCCGTCGTGTCGGAATCGCCGTAGATGAAGCGTTCGACGCTGATAATATTCTCTTCCAGCGTCCCTTGCGAATTATCGAAGTACAGAACCGATCGGCCCGGCAGTTCCCACTGGACTTCGGTACGCTGCATGCGCTGCACGAATTCGTCCCAGTTCGCCAGTTTCCATTCGTCGGCCTTGTGTCCGCGGTCTTCGATGCGTTTTTTGTACTGGGCCATGTCTTCCAGATAGACGTAAACGACTTTGACCTCGACGTCGTTCACGGTTGCGCCGATCTTGGCCAGCTCTTCATGAATCCAGTTCGGATTGCGGATCTCGCTGGTGAACGGCCCGACCGCGAACACGTCGGAGCCCAATTCCAGGTTTTCCAAAGCGGAGTCCATCGTCAGGCGGTAGCCCAGATCGCGGCACAGCATCTTGTACGCGGCCGAATCGCGGTCATGCGGATCGTGTCCCATCAACTCCATGATCTTCTCGCTCGCCGGACGGGAAGCGGTGTCCATATCCAGAAAAACCGGATGTTCCTTGATCGTAATGCCTTTGGCGATCGTCGTTTTGCCGCTTCCGGCTCCCCCTACGAAAAATACCAGTTTGCGCATAGCGTCTTTCATCCCCTTCTTTTATAAGTTCGAGTTTATTACTTTCATTTTAACATATTCAAATGAAATTTTTCATAAAAAAGAAGAGCATCCGTAGACGCTCTCCATTAACATGACAATATTCAAATCAAAGCAAAGGGATCTCCTCCCGGAATTCCGCCTCCCGAAGCCGTGACCGTAATCGTCACGCTGTCGGTCTTGGTCGGGTCGCTGACCGAAGCTGCCGTCACGGTTACCGTACCCGGCGCTACGGCGGTAATCAAACCGGTTGAATCGACCGTCGCCACGCTTGTGTCGCTCGACGTCCAGGTTACGTTCGGGTTCGTCGCATTGTTCGGCGATACCGTGGTTGTCGCCTGCAGCGTTTGGTTATCTTGGACCGTCGTGACGTTTCCCGGCGTGCTCACCGTGACTGTGCTGACCGGAACGGCAAGCTCATTTGTAATGGTGATTACACGGGTTCCCTTAACGCCGGAACCGTCATTTGCAGCAGCCGTTACCGTAACGCTTCCGGGCGTAACGGCGCTCAGCAGACCGTTCGAATTTATGGTCGCGCTGCCCGTTCCGTTTTGCACGGACCAAGTCAACGACTGATTCGTCGCATTGCTCGGCGTAACCGCTGCGGTCATTTGCAGGCTTTCTCCCGTTCGGAGCGTATCTGCCCCGCCGCTTCCGCTAACCGTAATCCCTGTCACATTGCGTATCGGATTCGGATTTTCCGCCACGGGGGGCGAAGACGGAATCGGAGAAGGCTCGATAACCGGAGATGGTGCAGGAGTCGGCGTAGGAGCAGGAGGCTGCGGCGCTTCTGGTCGAGTCGTAGGGGTCAAAATTCCGGTTACTGCACGATCCAAAATACTTCCCGTAACCTGGATACCTTCCAGAAGAGCACCGTTTTGAACGCCACGGTCGAGGACAAGGTCGCCTACGACCGCCGAACGGATAGTCACATCGCTTCCCGTCACTCTCAGACGATCGATTCTTGTATTGCCTGCATCCAGCACGCGGCTATTTTTATCCGTCGTCGTTCCGACTGCCAAATAAAGAATTCCTGTGATGCGCGTTCCGTCCGTTCGGAATCGAATCTCCGCATTTCGCAACGCATCTTCGTTGACTTCCCGAAGCAGGCCCCGCGCTTCATCAGTAATCGTATAGACCGTACCGTCCACCGTCATGCTGTCCCCGTTGATGGAGTCGATTCTCAGCTGACCGAAGCTCGGAGCAAATTGAGAGGCGGCGACCGCCAATTCTTGTCGTTGCACGATTTCCTTCGCTCTGCCCGTTCCGGAATCATTGAACGATATGCCCAGCCGATTCAACTCTTGCAAATAAGACCTCGCCCATTCGCTGGAAGCTTCGAGGTCGAATCCGTCTTGCATGCCGCTCGAAAGTTCGGTCGAGCCGAAAGACAAACCGGAGCCGTCGTTGTTCAAGTCCAATTCCGCGGCTCTTACCCAAATTACGGCCAGCTGTTCGCGGGTAAGCTCCCCTTCCGGGTCGAAGCGCCCCTGCCCTACTCCGTTCATGAGTCCGATCCGCTGCATTGCTTCCGTATAAGGTGCATACCAATCATTCGGAGAAACGTCCGAAAAATTCGTTTCGCCTACCGCCAGATCCAACTTTAAGAGCTTAGCGAACATCGCTGCCGCTTCGGCTCGGGATACGTTCGAAGTCGGCCGATACTCTTGATTTGTGTATCCTTGCACCACGCCTAACTCATTCGCTCTGCGGATGCCGGCTTGTGCCCAATCCGCCGCTTCGTCCACGTCGCTGAAAGCAACCGCTCCGAGTGCGAATGACGGCGCGACCATCCCTGACAACAAAGCAAACGATAACGCGGATATGCTAATTTTTTTCGGAAACTTGCCCACTTTGACACCTCCTTGTCGAATCAAATCTAAACTTCGCTCGAATAAATGTATTCTTGGATCTCCGCTACCAGCAAGACATCGAAATTTCTTTTTGAAAAGGTGTACCTTATTATACTTACATTTAATACCACTTTTTGAACCCTCAAAATTTCAATTATTTCATTTTATTACAATTTTCGCGTATAAAAAAAGACTCACGAAACCGTGAGTCTTACTCTTTGAGTCTATAGCCGAAAAAAAGCTTTCGCCGTTTCTGTCGTCTGTTCCATAACCAACTCCGCGCTTCTTCCCGTACATTCCGCTACGGCGCGCGCGATATGCGGCAGATGAATCGGCTCGTTACGTCCGTCTTTCGGCTTCGGTACAAGATCGCGAGGCGTCAAAAACGGCGCATCCGTCTCTATCATGAGCCGATCCGGCGGGATCAGGCGCACCAGTTCGCGCAGATGTTTGCCGCGGCGTTCGTCGCAGATCCAGCCCGTGATCCCGATATGCAGATCCATATCCAGATAAGCGCGCAGTTCCGACTCCGTGCCGGTAAAGCAATGCACCACGGCCGGAAGTCCGGCAGGCTTCATCCGGCGGATGATCCGCGCGAAGTCCTCGTGGGCGTCCCGTTCATGCAGGAACAGCGGCATTTCCAGCTCCTCCGCCAACTCGACCTGCTTCGCGAACCATTCCAGCTGCGTGTCTCGCGGCGAGAAGTCGCGATTGTAATCCAGGCCGCATTCGCCGATCGCCAGTACTTCATCGCCCGCCGCCAGGTTGCGCAAGCTTTGCAGCGTGCGCTCGCCGCAGCTTTTCGCGTCATGCGGATGCACGCCTGCGGTAGCATACAGCTTACCCGGATAGCGGCGCGCATACTCGGCGGCCGCTTCGCTGCTTCGCACGCTCGTCCCGGTGATGATCATCGGGGATACCCCGGCTTCGATCGCGGCCTGCACGACTTCCTCGCGGTCTGAGCCGAATGATCGATGCATCAGATTGATGCCGATATCGATCGTTTGTCGCAAAGATGACATATCCAACACTCCTTTTGCTATTCATTGATCGATGCCCGAATACATCCAACCTTGTTCTTTTAACTTTTCGAACGCGGCTCGGGCTTGTCTTCGTAGGTCTCGTCCAGCTTGATCAGATTGGGAGGAATGCGCTCCGCCAACCAAACCCCGCTGCCCGCATCGTAAAAAACAATGCCTTCGCGCATCGCCGCCGCGGAGTCGATACGCAGCATGATCAGCTTGCCTTTACGCCGTCCGGCCAACGCGGCAAACGACGTCTCCGCAGATAAATGGACGTATTCCCGCCCCATCGGCAGCAGCCCGTGTTCTTCGATGGAAGGCAGCGCTTGCCGTCCCGTGCCGTGGTACAAGACGGTCGGCGGCGTGCCTTGCGGATAAGTCACGCGTCCGAAGCTATGGCCGTAACGGGCACGGATACGAGGCTCGGGCGCTTTTTCGGCCGATGCTCCCTTTTCCGCTTCGTCCGCAGGTTCCAGGATTTCGAAACGCTGCTTGTCCGAACGCCGTACCACGCCCCGGATGTCTTCCTCGGTCGTCTCCGCGTAACCTGTGCGTTCGCGAACGGCCGCCAGCAGCTCGTCGAGTCCGCAGGAACCGTCTTCCGGATCAAGCGTCAGGCCGAAATCTTCCGGCGAATGCCGCAGCATCATGGACATCAGTTTGCTGATTTTTTTGTCCTGCTCGGCGGTCGACAACTTCGGTTCCCGGCTTTGTCCCCGGTAAGGATTGCCTCCGCCGCTGTTTTTATTGTTTTTGCTCATTAGTCGTTCTCCTCGTTTCTTCTCGCCTTACGCCGGGCATCCGAAGCCAACTGGCATACTCGGCGCGGAGCCAAGGGTCTCTTTCGGCTTCGATCGTTCGATGCAGCTCTTCGATCACGTTCGAAGACGCGTTTTCATTAATCGCCATAGGGATGAAATCCGTAATATCATGCGCACCCGTACACGCC
>Ga0308157_10008660_pt1 | contig 11501 bp, 15 predicted proteins | sample PhyBR1_FD_201035 | JGI IMG/M metagenome (GOLD analysis project Ga0308157, IMG submission 201035) | Phyllosphere microbial communities from UC Gill Tract Community Farm, Albany, California, United States - DLSLB.R1 | ecosystem: Host-associated > Plants > Phyllosphere > Unclassified | place: USA...
CTTTGGGAAGAAAGTAAACCTTATGTAACCAAATTTTTCCAGTTGATGAATGCTGCATTCGGGCGCTATGTGTATCCGTCTTACTCGTTTATCCAAGGTGGTGATGGTGGAATGGAATACGGAATGTGCACGATGATCCTCGGCGAAGGCCGTTCGCTCGAAGGTTTGGTGGGACTGATGGTTCATGAAGGCGGACATTCATATAACCAGCAGATTCTTGCGTATAACGAAAGTGTACGTCCCTGGATGGATGAGGGCTTTACGAGTTATTATGATGATTACGTGATGCACCAATTGTTTCCGCCAAAAGAACCGGTTGCGAATCCTTTCGTGGGCTCCATTAAGTCTTATGTGAATTTTACAAAAACCGGCAAAGAGGAACCAGCGGTCTGGTTAGCCGATCATCATGATAATGGAAGCGCTTATTCTATAGCTTCTTACGTGAAAGGAGATTTATTCCTGGTACAGCTGGGCTATATTATGGGTGAACAAAACCTGTCGCTTGTGATGAAAGAATTCTACAACCAATGGAAGCTTAAACATCCTACAGATCGCGATTTTATGCATATCGCACAGCGAATTTCGAGTATGGATCTGAAATGGTTTCATCATTATTGGATCAACACGACCAAAACCATTGATTACGCCATTAAAAATGTAGAATACGGCACAACTTCGACGGTTATTACGCTTGAAAACAAAGGTGAGGTTCCGATGCCTATCGATTTTTCAATTATGACGGCAGATAAAAAAGTAGTTAATTATCATATTCCTTTAAATATGACCCATACGTGGAAGTCCAACGACATCTATGGGAAGTTCGCTACGCTGAATTATTGGCCGTGGACACAGAAAGAGTATACTTTGACGGTTCCGTACAACAAATCTCAGCTTTCGGCATTGGGAATTGACTTTTCGCAGCGACTTGCAGATGTGAATCCAGAGGATAATTTTGTCGATGTACACCACACAGACGTTAAATAAACTGCAGGAAAAAGTATGTTAACAATCGTCATCAATATCGGCAACACCAATATCCGTTTCGGTCTCTTTGAAGGTGAGGAATGCCGGACTTCATGGATACTGAATACCAAACCTTACCGCACCAGCGACGAACTGCAGATGCAGTTTACAATGATGTATCAGACTCACCACATCGATGCGTCTACGGTGGATAAGGTGGTAATTGGCTCCGTAGTTCCACAGCTTACTTACGATATCACAAGGGCGATCAAGAAGATTCACGGCCTGAATCCGGTGGTGGTAAACCGTGAAACCGCTTCAGGAGTTCAACCGAAATCGAAACAGATGGGGACAGATATCTACGCCAACCTTGTGGCCGCGCACCACCTGTATCCTGAAGGCAAAAAAATCATCTTTGATTTTGGCACCGCACTCACGGCGAGCTGCATTGATGCGAAAGGCGAAACTTTGGGCGTGATCATCGCGCCGGGAATTATAACATCGTTAAATTCTTTGATTCATGATACTGCACAATTACCTGAGATTGAGCTCATAAAACCTAAGAAAGTACTTGGTCTCGACACTGTTTCTTGTATGCAGAGCGGGATGGTCTACGGTTTTTTGGGTATGGTAGAAGGTTTTATAGAGCGTATTAATGCGGAAGTTCAGGAAGATTGCTTCGTTATCGCAACCGGCGGTGTTTCGCATGTGTACAAACCTTTGACGGAAAAAATTCACGTGGCAGACCGCCTTCATACGCTGAAAGGGCTTTATTATTTGGGTGAATCTACTACCTAATAACTACGTTTGGAAATTTTAGGGAACTAGCCACCGAGGTTTTATCTTTTGTTCTTAAAGAAGTCTTTCACAAGTGCCGAACATTCATTCTCTAAAACGCCCAAAACGATCTCTGTTTTTGGATGAAGTGAGAGATTTTTATTAATGAAACCACGCTGTTCATCGCGTGCGCCAATCACTACTTTCGAAATCTGAGACCAGTTCAGCGCGCCGCAGCACATCACGCAGGGCTCCAGCGTCACGTAAAGCGTACAGTTTTGCAGGTATTTTCCGCCCAAAAAGTTTGCAGCTGCGGTGATCGCCTGCATTTCAGCATGAGCAGTGACGTCGTTCAGGGTTTCGGTGAGGTTGTGCGCTTTGGCGATAATCCTGTCATTTGAAACCACAATACAGCCCACCGGCACCTCGTCCTGCTCAAAAGCGTTCTGTGCCTGCTGCAACGCCAACCGCATAAAATATTCGTCGTTGAACATTGTATTTATTTGAATTTAAAAATTAAAAAGCTTCCGTCATTAATGACAAAAGCTCTTTAAAATATCATTGATTAATAATTAGAAACGATAACCGATGCCGAGCATTCCTTTGCCTGTAATCGCCGAATTATAACGCTCCGGCATACCAAATCTTCTCGCGACACCTGTACTGGCTTCGAAAACCACATTATTCCGGGCAATCCACTTTCCGCCAAATCCGATTCCGACACCAACGGTCGTGTTGCTCTCCACGCGTGATTCCTGGTTGAAATATCCGGGCCCTGTGTACGTTTCATAGTAGGTATCCTTCGTTGTGGTTATCGGAACAAAACCTTCCACAAAAAACCCGGAAGCATATTTACGGCCGAAATACATCCGGTAGTAAGGCGAAATTTGCGTCATGCCGTACTCATCATCATCATCATTATTACCGAAATAGAACATACCGTTGATCCCGACTCCGGAATTCTCGTTCAGCAACCTTTCGTACGAAAAGTTGAGCAGGGGAATGGCAATAAGTTCAATCGGACTAATCAGCAAGTCATTCTGTTTGGTTGTTTCTGCCACAGCTTCCTGAGCTTGTACGCTGAATAGTGCCGTGAATACCGCGACTGCGAATAAAATTTTCTTCATAATTTTTTTTGAAAGATAAAATTATTTTCCGAAAGACCGCAGAAAATATTTTAGTCGAAAGTCAGTGCGAGCGGCAGGCGGAATCGGTAACGAACTGCATTTCCGTTCGATTTTGCCGGAGAAAATTTCTCAGGAAGAAGATAGAGTGCAATTTCAGCCTGACGGTTGAAGGTGAAGTTGTGCCCTTCTGCATGTACATTGCTGATGGTGCCATCGCGTTCTACCATGAACAGTACCTCAGCGCGGATGTGTTTTTCGTCGGCATGCACAGATTCCTGGTAAAAAAGGTCAGCGACCTGCGTGCGTAGTTTTTCAAAACCACCCGGATACTGCGCCTGTTCGGTAAGCGTTTCACGTGGCGGATTTTTAAGTTGCACTTCCGGCAGTGTCGTATACGCGTCGAGATCTTCGCGGTTTTTTACTTTGATAAGGGTGTTGATAAATGCTTTGTTCTGGATGCTGTCTAGCTTAACCATAAAATCCGCATAGTCTTTCTTAGCAAGTGCCTGCTGAAAAGGATTTTTTTCTGCGTTGAGGTGTTTTTGAAACTCTTTCGCGAGCATGTCCCGCTGATAATCGAAAAACCGTTTGGTACTGCGGAATTCCTCGTTTTGCTGCGCAAATATAAATGTGGACGCAAATAATACGAATAAATAAACCGCTTTTGAAACCGGATTTTTCATTTTTAAATTCTTAAAACATTCCAAGTTCAAAACGGGCTTCCTCGCTCATCATGTCCTTATTCCAGGCTGGTTCGAAGGTAAGTTCCAAATCAACTTCCTTCACGCCTTCAATTTCGGAAACTTTTTCACGCACCTCCGCCGGAAGGCTTTCTGCCACGGGACAGTTTGGCGTTGTAAGCGTCATGATCACTTTCACCTCACCGATTTCGGAAATCTGTACATCGTAAATGAGGCCGAGTTCATAGATATCTACCGGAATCTCGGGATCGTAAACGGTTTTTAAGTTTTTGATAATATTTTCGCCGATTTCGGCGATCTGGTCGTCTGTATAATTCATGTCGTTGGCTCTCTGGCCGCCGCGGTTTTAGTCCAGTTTCTCAAGTAAATCTTCCTGTCTCATGCGGCGGAAAATGTTTGCCAAAGTTAGCACATCTTTTTCACAATATTGAACTATTCTAAATAAGTCTTTTTCTGTGTGGTATATAGATGCGACCATGGAACCGTCTATATCGTCCTTCGGCGTAGGGATGCCGAAGACGTGCGCTAAAAGTTCAAGCGAAATGTAAGATTTATAATCTCCGAATTTCCAAAGTTCCATCGTATCGAGATGCGGAATCTCCCAGGGCTTTTTGCCAAACATCTGAAATGGCATTGGCGGTTGAAGGCCGTTGATAAGGAAGCGTCTTGCAATCCACGGAAAATCGAATTCCTTTCCGTTGTGCGCGCATAGGATAACATCGCGCAGCCTTGGTTTGTTAAGAATTCTACCAAAATCCTCAAGCATCGTTTTCTCATCATCTCCGTAGAAACTTCGGATCAGCAACTTATCACTCCTGTCCAGCATCCCAACAGAAATGCAGATGATCTTGCCAAATTCTGCCATTATACCGCCACGCTCTGCATAGAAAGCTTCCGCAGTGTGATCGTCTTTACGCTGCGGTTTGGTTTTTTTGTCCCAAAGATATTTGCCCGATTCATCCATATCGTCCCAATTTCCATGCTGCGGCACCGTTTCGATGTCGAGAAACATTACTTTTTCTAATGGAACATGCTGAATCACAATCCTTTTATTTAAATATTTAATTCTTACCCAACCTTCAGACCATTGTTTACATTCGAAAGCGGTGTCAACAAAGTTACATCATTATTCTCGCCATATATTCCTAAAACCAGGCACTCGCTCATAAAGTCCGCTATTTGCTTTTTAGGAAAATTCACGACCGCAATTATCTGTTTGCCGGTAAGGTCGTCGGCTTTATACAGCGCCGTTAATTGCGCCGAAGATTTTCGAATTCCAAGTAAACCAAAATCAATTTCAAGTTGATAGGCGGGTTTTCGTGCTTTCACAAAGTCCTTGGCAGAAATAATCGTGCCCGTTCTGATGTCGAGTTTTTCAAAATCTTCCCACGAAATTTCGGGTTTACGGTCCATGTTACTTTTTCACAGAAACTACATAATCATACACCAGACTGTGCTGCTCTTCAGTCAGTTTTGCTTTTGGTGCCATCCAGTTCATAATGCCTACCCAATCCTGTGCTGAGTGCGCAGTAGGATCCGGTAATGCATGACAGCGCGCGCACGAGTTTTCAAAAATGGTTTTTCCGGCAGCCAAATGCTCGGCGCTAAAGGTTTTTGATCCTTCGGCCACCGCGGTTTTCGGTGTACATGCTGTCATTAAAACCATTAAGGCTGCAAATAAGGCTAAAGAATACTTTTTTCCGTCGATTTTACGTGATGTCGCTTGCTGTTTTGATGTCATTAATGCTATAGTTTAGATTCAAAAATAACAAATTTCTCTTACATTTGTTCGGACAGCCCTTTTATTAATGGAACTTTCCTGCCAACGCGAGACATATTTTAAATGAACCTTTCAAAAAAATGTTTCGGAAGCAACTTCCAACGCGAAAGTCCTATTTTCCTCGTTTTGAACGTGGAACTTTAAGATCTAATAAACTAGGGTTGCGAACTGAATATCCGAATTTCTAATTATGGAATTTAAACTAGAGCAATACCTGGATGGAATATACAGTGGCGATAAAAGAATGATCGGCAAAGCGATCACGCTTGTAGAAAGTAAAAAATCTGCGCACCGTGAGCTTGCTGATGAGTTGCTCCGGAACATCATGCCACGCACCGGCAAATCTGTACGTATCGGTATCACAGGAATTCCGGGCGCGGGGAAATCTACATTTATCGAAAGCTACGGCAAAATTTTGGTGCAAAAAGGCCATCGCGTCGCAGTTTTGGCCATAGATCCGAGTTCATCACTGAACAAAGGGTCCATTTTAGGAGATAAAACCCGCATGGAAGAACTCGCCAAAATGGATAAGGTTTTTATCAGACCTTCACCGACATCCGGATTTCTGGGAGGTGTGGCCAATGCCACTTTCGAAACCATGCTCATTTGCGAAGCTGCGGGTTACGATTATATCTTGATTGAAACGGTAGGCGTGGGACAAAGTGAGGTTTTGGTTGCTGATATCACCGATGCTTTTGTTTTCCTGAAAATTACAGGCGGCGGCGATGAACTTCAGGGCATAAAAAGGGGAATAATGGAAATGGTCGATCTTATTTTCATCAACAAAGTAGATGAGCAGAACCGTACGCTTGCTAAAAATACCAAGATTGAGCTGATACGCGCACTACATTTCCTCTCCCCTAAGGAAGCCGGTTGGAAGGTTCCGGTACTAATTGGAAGCGCGCTTCAAAGCGAAGGTCTTGTGGAAGTGTATGAAAAGTTAAGCGAATTGGTGGCACTTAAAAAATCTTCGGGACGGTTTGACTCCGTACGCAAAGAGCAGGCGCAAAAACGGTTTGAATATTGGGTTCAGGCATATATACTGCAGCAAATTTCTGAAAATCATCACGTAGAAACGCAGTATAGCTTGCACAAAAAAAATGCTTCTGAACTGACCTCAAATCCCAGTACAGAAGCACAACTCTTCGTCTTGAAGTTGTTTGAAAAATAAATTATTTCTTTTCCAGGTTTTTGGTGACGTATCCGCTGTATGAAATAGGCTGGCGGTCGTTCGAGTCAATCGAAAGATAGGCTCTGCCTTGTGGGAAAACCTCGAGTATCAGACGCTGCACCCCGGAACGGTCTTGTGGAATGATGGTATAGACGGTACTTCCTTTCTTGCCTTCTTTCTTGGTAATACCGAATTCTTTAGTTTTAAATCTATAGGCACTTTTAGAAGTGTCGTAACTTGGTGTATAAGACCTACCGAAATAGGGCAGCTCCGCAATGATTTCAGATTTTTCAATCCTTAGGCTGTAACCGTAATCGAGATCCAGTACACGTGCAGAACTGGAGTTTGGCAAAGAATTGAGGACATTGATCACATCCGCATTTGTTGGGTGCGCCTTTTCAGCCATAAATGTGAATTCACCCTGCTGAAGAAGCGAAGAAACGTCAGCTTTCGGCATAGTGTTACTGGTTCCGCAGCTTGACAGAATGAGCAACAGTGTTGCAGCACAATATTTTAGTAAGTTATTCATATCCGATTTTTTGTATTTGATACAAATATGGTGCGAAATGTTAAGGAGCAAAAATTTATTTGGAATAAAAATTGTTTAGCAATGAAAAATCTGAAATTTACAGCAATGAAAAATTTGAACAAAATAATGGGCGTAGGGGCCCTGGCGGTGATCCTTTCCTGTACGACAAACCCTATTACAGGCCGAAAATCGCTCCATTTGGCGAACGATCAGGAGATTTCAGCGATGGCTCTTCAGCAATATCGCCAAACATTATCCACTTCAAAGGTGATAAGCGGTACTACAGCTGCAAACAGCGTGAAAAATGTAGGCGCACGTATAAAGAATGCTGCCAACAACTATTATAAAAGCATTGGGCGCGAAGGTGACCTGACAAATTACCAATGGGAATTTAATCTCATCGATGATAAACAGGTCAACGCATGGTGTATGCCGGGAGGAAAAGTGGCGGTTTATACAGGAATTCTACCGATAACCAAAAATGATACAGGTCTTGCAGTCGTTTTGGGACACGAAATTTCGCATGCCCTCGCTGGTCATGGAAATGAAAGAATTTCGCAGGCGATGGTTGCCCAATATGGAGGTGCGGTGCTGGGTAGCGCAACGAGCGGACAGATGGCCAGCATTTTCCAGCAGGTTTATCCTATCGGTGCACAAGTGGCGCTGCTGAAATATGGCCGCAGCCAGGAACTGGAAGCTGACGAGATGGGACTTTACCTAATGGCGATGGCCGGTTATGATCCACGTCAGGCACAGCCTTTCTGGGAGCGTATGGAAGCATCATCTTCAGGTAACAGACCACCGGAATTCCTCTCCACTCACCCGAGTCCTGAAAACCGACGGGCAGATATCGAGAGACGTTTGCCTAAAGCACTTGAGTATTACAAAGCTGCTGGCGGAAAACTTTAAATATTACGCATTAAACAACGAACCTTCCTGAATAATTATTAAATTTGGGAAGGTTTTTAATATTTGAAAATGAAAAATTTACATTTTATAGGCTTTTTGCTGCTGGCACTGGCTTTTCTGCTTTATTATCTGTTGCCTGAGTTTTCATTTGTAAAATTGTTTGAACCTATCAGCCTTATGGGTATCCTTGCCGGAATCGGTATTGGTTTAATAATCGGCGGGATCGTAGGTTACGTAAGCAAAGGAACCGCATTGCGCGAAGAGCAGAAACGTCAGGAACTGAAAAAACTCCGCAAGGAAAAAGAGGAGCTTGACCGACAGATTGCTGAGCTTGCGCGGGAACAAACCATCGATGAGCTACCAAAAAATAATCCTCAGAACTATTGATTCTGAGGATTTTATTTTAGTCTTTAAATTTATTAGAACTTATAACCTAAACCGACCATAAAGAAACTCGGTCTGTTATCATACTCTATTTCCTGGTCTGAACCGGCCACGGTATTTACAAACTTACGTTGGTCGCTGGAGAATGCGCCTTCATAACGCGCAGAAAGAATAAGTTTTTTTATTTCACTCTGCACACCGAGCTGATACCCGATCGTGAAATCTTTAGCTTTCACCTGTTGTACAAAGGATCCGAAATCATCTCCTTTGGCCAAATTAAAACTTGCAACAGGCCCAACATACGCGCTAAGCATATCACCTAATAAATTGTAACCCAGCAAAACAGGAACATCTATACGGCTGCTTTTTGCCTCTAGCGTCGTTTGATGATTATTGGTGTCACCGGCTACGGTAACTTCATTCTTAAAGTTGGTATAATAGATTTCCGGCATTACATAAAGTGCAGTTGGTAAATCAACTTTTAATGACAGACCCGCATTAAATCCTGTGATGTTTTTTCCGTTTTCGCTCACCGCTGTGCCGGCAGCGTCTTTGAAGTTTTGCCACGTTGCTGAACTTGTAGGGATCAGCACATTGGCTTTACCAGCAACAGAAACCTGCGCTGATGCAAAAATACTGGCTCCTAAAAGAGCGATACTAAATAATTTATTCATTGTTCGAAGGATTGTTTACAATATTTTCAATGGATGTTTTGTTCGTTTCAAGAAAGTACTCGCGCAGTTCCTTGAAAAGTTCCGACGAATAAACGAAATCGATGAGGTTTTTATTGCCTGCATTGATCAGGATGTCTTTGTTTCCTTCCCATTCCTTTATTCCAAGTCGCAGATATACAATTTTCTCGCCAATTGTCATCACCGAGTTCATGTCGTGTGAATTGATGATGGTTGTAGTGTTGTACTCTTTGGTAATTTCAAGCAGCAAATCATCGATGATGTTTGATGTGTATGGATCGAGACCTGAATTGGGCTCATCGCAGAATAAATATTTCGGATTGTTTACGATCGCACGCGCGATCGCCACCCGCTTCTGCATTCCACCGGAGATCTCAGAAGGGAATTTGCGGTTTGCATTTTCGAGGTGTACACGCCCGATTACTTCAAAAACACGTCTTTTTTTCTCACGGTAAGATAGATTGGTGAACATATCGAGCGGAAAAGTGATGTTTTCCTCCACCGTCATTGAGTCAAACAGTGCGCTGCCCTGGAAAACCGTCCCGATCTCGGAGCGGAGCGTCTGTTTCTCATCACGCGACATTTTATTGATATCACGTCCGTCGAACAGAATCCCGCCGGAGGTGGGCTGGTAAACATTGAGCAAGCTCTTTAGAAAAACCGTCTTGCCCGAACCACTCTGCCCGATGATTAGATTCACCTTTCCGGTCTCAAAGGTGGTTGTGATACCTTTAAGCACTTCAACATTCTCGAAGCTTTTCTTTAAATCTTTTACTTCTATCATTAGCTTAAGAACATTTGTGTTAATATTAAATTGGTGATGATGATCGCAACAATGGTCCAAACAACCGCCTGTGTACTTGCGCGACCCACTTCCAGTGAGCCTCCTTTCACATTATAACCAAAGTACGACGGAATGGTGGCAATCAAAAATGCAAACATAGCCGTCTTAAAGAAGGCATACCATATGAAATGTTGCGGCATATACATCTGTATTCCGGTGATATAATCGGCCTTGCTCCAGCTGCCTGTTGCCTGGCCTGCCAAATATCCTCCCCAAATGCCGAATACGATACTGATCGCAATAAGCAAGGGATTAAAGATTACACTTGCCAAGATTTTCGGCAGGATCAGAAAGTTTGGAGAATTGACACCCATGATATCGAGCGCATCAATCTGTTCTGTAACCCGCATCGTACCAATACTGGAAGCAATATATGAACCCACCTTACCCGCTAGAATAACCGAAATTATGGTTGGGGCAAATTCGAGGATCAAAACCACTTTCGTGGCATAGCCGATAAAAGCATTTGGAATAGGGAAAGAGGAAGCGCTGAAATTATTGAACATCTGGATGGCAACCACCGCACCCACAAAGATGGAGGTGAAAAGTACCAGCCCAAAAGAATTGACACCTAAATCATGAATTTCACGCATGAAAAGCTTGCCGAAAACCGAACTTTTTTGCGGTCTTTTAAGGCTTTTCGAGAGCAGCAGAAAGTAAGCTCCTATCTCACTGAAGAGTTTTTTTAACATTTGGCTAAATTAGTATTTTATTTATTTCTAAGATTTTTAATTGGCATTTTTGTCCCCGCCAATTACTAGAAAAACTGTCTTCAAAATGATGACCAAATCGAGCATAAAGCTCCAGTTTTTCACATAGAACGCGTCCGTAAGGATCCTTTTTTTCATTTGGATATCCATGTCACCATTGTCACCGCGCAAACCGTTCACCTGCGCTAGACCGGTAACACCCGGTTTTACAAGGCTCCGTATCGAGTAGCGGCCGATTTTCAACTTATAAAAATCGTCCACCAACAGCATATGCGGGCGTGGACCTACAACAGACATATCGCCGAGCAGCACATTGATGAACTGCGGAAACTCATCCAGACTGGTCTTGCGCAGAAACTGACCTATCCGGGTGATTCTGTCATCATTTTTCGCCGTGGTCTTATGTGTACAGTCGCCATTTACACGCATAGTGCGGAATTTAATGCACTTAAAAACACGTTCATGAAAACCATACCGCTGCTGTGTAAAAAACACCGGTCCTTTTCCGTCGAGCTTTATGAGAAGCGCAACAAGCGGGAACAGCCAGATGCCAATCAAAATTAGGACCGCAAGGCTAAAAGCGATGTCGAAACTTCGTTTTAATGTATTATTCGACAGGAAATCAAGTGGAAATTTAGATGGGACCAATATTGGCTGCATCTCCACATAGGCGAGGTCATACTGGAAAAAATTGGTTCTGGTTGTCCCGGGAATCAGGGAAATCCTCACTTTGTGCAACTCAGCCTGACGGTAAATCTCATTTTCCTGGAGTTTTTCAAGGGATCCGGTTGACACATACATCGTGTGGATGCCGGTTTTTTTCCAAAAGTCAACAAGGTGTTGCAAATCAAGTGGATGCTGAGCGGGATAATTAAAAATTTTAAAACCGTAATCCTTTCGTTTCCTGAAAATAT
>Ga0308157_10008661_pt1 | contig 11501 bp, 9 predicted proteins | sample PhyBR1_FD_201035 | JGI IMG/M metagenome (GOLD analysis project Ga0308157, IMG submission 201035) | Phyllosphere microbial communities from UC Gill Tract Community Farm, Albany, California, United States - DLSLB.R1 | ecosystem: Host-associated > Plants > Phyllosphere > Unclassified | place: USA...
TTGCCGGTGCGGGCGGCGCTGAGGTCGTAGTCCAGCAGCGTCACCGTGCCGGTGACGTAGCCCTCCTCATCGGGGAACAGGCCGCTGGTGAAGACGTACGATCCACTCTCCGCGCAGTCGAAGCGCAGCGGCAGGGTCGCGTACGGCACGTCCTGGCGGACGGTGGCACCGGGTTCGCCGTCCAGGACGGGGATGCAGGCCGCTCCCGCCGCCTCGACCCGGAAGCGGTCGGAGACGTAATCGACGAGCGAGTCCGCATGCTTCCGCAGCGCGGCCGCCTCATCCCCGGTCCTCCACAGCGCCATCCCGTCCTCGAAGAGGTCGGGATCGTTCTGGTGCTCGGCGACGGAGACGACCAGCAGGTCGTACTCCAGGGCGAGCTCGACGTGCATCGCGCCGTCCCGCTGGGCCGCCTCGGCGTAGACCACCGAGCTGAATCCGTGACCGGATGCCGCCGGGGATGCCAGCAGCATCCCGATTCCGGCGAGCAGCAGGGCGACGACGAGTCGCAGGACGGTGGGTACGGTGGACCGGATTTCGGCGGAGGGTGGCATCGGGCTCCTTCAGAGTCACCGGATCCTCCCGATGCCGGGTTAACACCCGTCGACGTCGCGATCAACGCCCGCTTAACCGGTGCGGCACCGCAGCCCCTCCGCGGTCAGGGCAACCGGTTCGCCTTCGCGAGGTTCGCGGTGAGCTCCTCGGCGTTCTGCCGCACGACATAGGCCGGGCGGTCGCGCTCGACGCGCCACGATTCGCTGAGCGGGCCGATGTTCACCGTGTCGAAGCCGAACTCGTCGTACAGCCGGGTGACGAATGCCACCGCCTCGGGGTCGTCGCCGGCAGTCGCCAGTGCGCGCCGATTCGGGGTGCCCGCCGGTGCACCGTCGGTGGTGATGTCTCCCCAGAGGATGTGGTTGAACGCCTTGGCGACCCGGGAGGTCGGCAGGTGTCGCTGAAGGATCTCCGAGGTGGTCGTCTCGCCGCGGTCGAGCGCGTCGATGTGGCCGTCGCGCTCGAAGTAGTAGTTGTTCGTGTCGAGCACGATCTTGCCCGCGAGCGGCTCGACGGGGATCTGGTCGACCGCGCGCAGCGGCACGGTCACGACCACCACGTCGCCGGCGCGGCCCGCGTCTTCGGCCGTCGCCGCACGCGCTTTCGGGCCCAGCTCCGAGACGAGCTCGGTCAGCGTCTCGGGTCCGCGGGAGTTCGCGATCACCACGTCGTACCCGGCCCTCACCGCCGCCCGCGCGACCTGGCTGCCGATGTGTCCTGCTCCGATGATTCCCAATGTGGTCATGTCAGCGGCAACGCGGACGGCCGAGGGGTATTCCCGGTGTGGATCAGAAGTGCATCGGAGACGCACTGCTCCGATGCACTTCTGATCCGGCATCCGGCGGGAAGGAGCGTTTTCGATCCACGCCGCGGCGGCACAGGCCGGCGAACTCAGCCGAATTCAGCCGAGCTCGCGCAGGAACGCGCTCACGTGCTCGCCCAGGCGCAGCATCCGCAGATCCCGCGCGAGTTCGCGGTCGTACCCCTCGTATGCCAACGGCGGCAGCTTTCGCACGTTGGCGGAGCAGCCGAAGTTGGCGCAGACCAGCGTGCCGATGGTGTCGCCGTTGCGGCCGGCCGCGCCGGCCTTGCGCGCGGAGAAGAACTGCACGTCGTTGCGGAGGGTGACGTCATCGCACCACGAGCACTGGGCGCGCCGGGCGGTGCGCTGCTCGGCGCGCTGCAGCAGCACGCCCGTCGGCTCGCCGTCGACCTCGGCGACGACGTAGGCCCGGCGGGGCATCTTCGGGTCGCACCAGCCGAGGTAGTCGAGGCGATCGAAGTCGAGCTCGGCGAAGTCCGCCGGGAGGGTCAGGGAACTGGCCTCTTTGCGGGAGGCGTTGCGGAGGGAGGCGCGGATGGCGCGCTCGTCGATGGGACGCATGAGGATGTGCTTTCGGTTCGATACCGCCCTGCGGGCGGGAGAGGGTGTGGAGGATGGCATCGCCTGGACGCGGATGCCAGGGTGCGACGACTCTCCGGTGACGGGAGTTCCGCCGCCGGATCGCTCTCAGCCTCTGCCGTCGGTGCGCGACGCACCGACGATCACCTCTCGCGCCACGTGGGCGCTCTCCATGAACAGCACGTCGAACAGTGTACGCCGCCGCCGCCCGCCCCGGCGGGTTCCGCCGGCGACCATCATGTTTCGCCGCGTTTCGGCGCGGATCGACAGGTGCACGACCCGGTCGTAGCCTCGGATCAGCCGATCCAGAGGAGAGACCACCGTGACCACGCCGCAGACCCGCCTTTCGCCCCTCGAGGTGCGTCAGGATGCCGCCTGCATGTGCGCCCACGGCTACGCCTGCTCCTCGTTCGCCCCCGGCCATGCCCTGCACCTGATCCAGGCGCGGATGGCGTCGGCGACGCCGCAGGGCTGGGCGGACGCGCTAGTCGAGGATGCCGACCCGGCATCCGGGGTCCTGACCCTGCGCACCCTGGACGGCGCGCTCGTGACCGTCTGGAACGCGGGCGGCGCCGCCCTCGAAGCGGCCGCGGGCACGCCGGTGGCGCTGCACCGGGACTACGCCGTGCTGGCGATCGGCGCAGCGCAGTACAACGTCGCGCGCTAGGACGCCATCTTCATCATCGACTCGCGCACGGCCGTGCACGCGTCCATGCAGGCCCTGCACGCCTGAGCGCACATCCGGCACACGTCGCTGTGCTCGGCGTGCTCCATGCACTCCTCCATGCACATCTGACACATGGCGATGCACGCGTCGAGCATCGACATCATCACGGCCGGGGTCATGCCCTGCATCCGCAGCATCGAGCGCATCATCGTGTTGCACATGTCGGCGCAGTTCATGCACGCCGGCGCGCAGTCCATCATCTGCATCGAGCACACCGTGCAGGCCTGCTCGCAGGCGGCACACGCATCCATGCACGCCTGCATGGCGGCCATGTCCATCATCTCCATGCCGGGCATCTTCATGTCCTTGGCCATGGCATCCATCATCATCGAGTCCATCGCGCACCGCTCCTCGTCATCGGCTCTCGCCTGCTGCGGGCGGGCAGGTGGACCCGCCTGAGGCCAGGGTACGCCGGTGCACTCCCGGCGTCGATGGGCGATTCCGCGCGACCCGCCCCACCGTGCCGGAGCTGCAGTACAGTCGGGCTGTGACACCGTTCACTCCGCTTCAGCGCCTGGTCGTGTCCGCCGCGATCCTCGCCTCGTTCGTGACGTTCCTCGATGGCACGGTGGTCACCGTGGCGCTTCCCGCGATCAGCCGTGAGCTCGGCGGCGGCATCGTCACCCAGCAGTGGGTGGTGGACTCGTACCTGATCACGCTGAGCGCACTCATCCTGCTCGCGGGGTCGGCGTCGGATGCGTACGGTCGCGTGCGGGTGATGCGCATCGGGCTGATCGCGTTCGGCGTGGCATCCGTCGCCGTCGCGCTCGCCCCGGATCCGCTCGTGCTCATCATCGCCCGGGCGGCACAGGGCGCGGCGGGGGCTCTGCTGGTGCCCAGCTCGCTGGCGCTGATCACGGCGACCATGCGCGGCGCGGTGCAGTCCCGGGCGATCGGGGTGTGGACGGCGTTCACCACCGGCGCCCAGCTGATCGGCCCGCTGATGGGCGGACTGTTCGTGGACCTGCTCTCCTGGCGCTTCGTGTTCCTCATCAACGTGCTTCCGATCGCCGTCAACCTGATCCTGCTGGGCAGACTGCGCCTGCCCGAGCACGAGCGCACGGTCCGGGTGGACTGGGTCAGCGGCGCCCTGTGCGCACTGGGCCTCGGCGGGCTCGTGTTCGCACTGATCGAGCAGGAGCGGCTGGGCTGGTCGGCGCCGGCGATCTGGATCCCCGGACTCACCGGCATCGTGCTGATGGTCGTGTTCCTCCTCCGCCAGCAGCGATCGGACGCTCCGCTGCTGCCGCTCTCGCTGTTCCGGGTGCGCAACTTCGGCTGGGGCAACCTGTCGACGCTGTTCGTCTACGCGGCCCTGTCTCTGAACGGATTCGTGATCGGCGTCTATCTGCAGCAGGGCCCCGGCCTGCCCGCGACGGCCGCGGGTCTGGCGAGCCTGCCGATCACGATCCTGATGATCCTGCTCAGCTCGCGCGCCGGCGCGTGGGCGGGACGGCTCGGACCGCGACTGTTCATGACGGCGGGACCGCTGCTGATGGCGGCCGGTGCGCTGCTGCTGCTTACGGTCGGCGTCGACTTCGACTACTGGTGGCAGGTGCTGCCGGCCATGATCGTGCTCGGTCTCGGCCTGTCGCTGACGGTCGCCCCGCTCACCTCGGCCATCCTCGGCGCGATCGACGAGAGCCGCAGCGGCATCGCCTCCGCGGTGAACAACGCCGTCTCCCGCGTCGCAGGGCTCCTCGTCGTGGCGCTGCTGTCCACCATCGTCGGCGGCACGCTCGATCTGGACGGCTTCCACAGCGCGGCCTGGGTGACGGCGACGCTGTTCGCCGTCGGCGGCGTCGTCGCCTGGATCGGCATCCGCCGCAATCCCGCCGAACCGGCCGACGTCGAAGCCCGCGCCGCGGCCTGACACCGCAGCGCCGCAAGACCGCAGACGGGCGCAGCGCCGCAACACCGCAGTCGGCGCCGATCATACTCCGGACGCGACCGCGCGTCAGCGCCCTCGCGGATCGGCCCCGCGGCTGCTGTGATACCCGCATGACAGGTTTCGAGGACGACAGCAGACCGGACGCCGGAGAGAACCAGTCCGCGAAGGGCGGCAATCCCGAGCCCGCGAACGAGGACCTCCCCGACGGTCAGTTCGACGATCAGGAGATGCCCACCACCGACGGCGAGCCCGCCGAGCCGGATCCACGCCCAGAAGCGCCCTGACCCACGGCCGAACGGCGACCGCCGAATGCCCTGCGGAAACCTCAGTGAACTCACGGATCTTTTCTCGTGCGGGCGGGGACAGGCTGTGAACAGCCCTGTCACTCATCGAGGAGTCCCCCATGTCGCATCGTCGCCTGCGGATCACCCGCTCGCTCATCGCCGTGGCGGCGCTCGCCCTGTCGGCGCTCGCCGCGCCGCAGTTGGCGTCCGCCGACGCCCCGCTCCCGACCACCGCCACCGTCACGGTCACCACCGACCCCGCCATCGCGGCGTCGCTCGGCAGTCTGCCGCCCGGGTCGCTTCCCGCCGTGCTCGCGGCCGTCGGCACGCCGTTCGACGTGGAGGTCGCGCTGACGGATGCCGACGGCATGCCGGCCGTGTACGACGATCCCGCCGCGGTCACCCTCACTGCCACCGGGCCGGGCGTGCTGCAGACGACGACGGCCATGCTGCCGGCGGGCTCGTCGAGCCTGCACGTCACGACCTCGTACTCGCGCGCGACGGCCGCGCTGACCGTGACGGCCTCCGTCACCGCGACGCCACCGGACGAGAGCACCGTGCCGCCGACGATCGCCGGTTCCGCCGCACCCTTCCCCGTTGATCTGAGCCTGTCCCTGATCGACGGTCAGGATGCCGCGCTGCTGAACGGCACGGCCGGAGCGGATGCCGCCGGATGCGCAGTCGTGGACGCCGAGCATCCGATGTGCGGCATCCTGAGCCTCCCCCACGGCGCGACGGGCGGCACGGCGTTGAGCCTGGGCGTCTGCCCGACCGGCGCGACCTGCGCACCCGGCGGCCTCGTCACCCAGTTCCTCGGCGACCTGACCGCACCGGACGGCGCCGATCTGTACACCCGCACGGCGCCGGCGAGCATGACGATCGTCTGCGACAAGTCGCTGTGCGGCAAGGGCGGGGTGGCCTCGTACCGGGCGCAGTGGTCGGAGTCGGCCACCGGAGCGCTGACGACCGCCCCGCTGTGCCCCGCCAAGGGCGTCATCGGAGCCGATCAGACCTTCTGCACCGACGTCGTCTCGAGCAGCCGCATGAACGCGGGCGACCTGCGACTGGTCGTCCTTTTCCTGCACGACGTGCGCGGAACCATCTGAACGGGGCCTTCTGAACCGGGGCCCTCTGAACCGGGGCCCTCTGAACAGGGGCCCTCTGAACCGGCCGCCTCTCAACCGGCAGCCAGTGAACCGGCCGCCTCGGAACCGGCGACGGCCTCGGCGTCCGCTCAGGCGATGACGCCGAGGTCGCGCAGGGCACGGCGCGACTCGGCCCGCAGGGACTCGTCGTCGGTCGCCTCGGCCAGCGCGAGCCGCAGCAGCGCCGGTTCGTACCCGCCGTAGCCGCCGGAGGTGCGGGCGAGCCCCTCCCGCGCGGCGTCGGCGGCACGGTCCTCCTGCCCCTGTGCGACGAGTGCGTGGGCACGGATGCGGTGCAGCCGGGCGAGCGTGTCCGCGGCCTTCGTGCGTGCGGCGACGATCGTCGCGTCGATCAGCTCCAGGGCCCTGGCCGCGTCGCCGGCATCGACGAGCGCCTGCGCCCGCGCGGCGTCGAGCAGGGCCACCTCGGTGGCGAGCTCCAGACCGGCGAGCACGGCGCGCGCCTCGTCGAACAGCGGCCATGCACCGGTGGCGTCGCCGCTGCCGGCCCGGGCTCGCGCCTGCTCGCGCAGCACCAGCCCGACGAGCTCCTCGTCGTCCACGCGACGGGCCAGGCGCAGGGCGGTCTGCAGCGCCGGCAGCGCCTCGTCGTGCCGGCCCTGCGCGACGAGCACGTCGGCTCGGTTGTAGACGGCAGTGGCCTCGTCGGCCTCGTCGCCGAGGCGGTGGAAGCTCTCCGCGGCTCGCCCGAACGCGTCGATCGCGTCGTCCCAGGACCCGCTGTTGTACGCGTCGATGGCGAGGTTGTTCAGTGTCAGCGCCTGCCCGCTCAGATCTCCGAGCCGCTCGTACAGGCCGAGCGCGATCTGGCCGTACGGTCTGTCCTCCTCGAGAGGCGATGCGCCATAGAGCAGATGCAGGGCGTTGCAGGCGTGGGCGAGCACGGTGCGGTCGCCGGACGCCTCGGCCCACTCCACGCCGCGCCGTCCCCAGCGCACTGCTTCGCCTGCCCGGCTCTGCAGGTGCAGGCAGAAGCCGTAGCGGGTGGCGAGCTGGGCGCGCACGGCATCCGCCTCGGCACCGGCGCTCGTCTCGAGCAGGCGCAGCGCACGGGTCAGCTGGGCCATCGCCGCCCGGTAGCGTCCCAGGCGCTGGGTGATCCGCGCCTCACGGTAGAGCAGCTCGGCCGTCGCGACCGGGTCGCCCACCAGCTCGCGACGTGCGCGACGCAGCGCCGCCAGGGCACCCGTCGCATCGCCCGCCCTGTCGAGACTGTCGCCGAGCGAGGAGAACGCCGCCGCCCGCTCCGGACGCGGGATCTGCGGCAGGTGCGCGGCGGCGTCGATGGCCCGGGCGAAGAAGTCCGCCGCCTGCGCGTACGCGTACTTGCCGCGCGCCAGCTCACCCGCTCGCAGCGAGTGCACCCATGCCCGCTCATGCAGACCGGCGGCGTGGAAGTGCAGACTCAGCAGCTCGGAGGACGACGACTCGTCATCCGCGCTCTCCCAGGCGACCGCCACCTGCTCGTGAAGGCGACGCCGCAGCCGGAACGGCAGCCCCGCATAGGCGACGTCGCGCACCATGGCGTGCCGGAACTCCAGGTCGCCGTCGTCGACGGGACGCACGAACTCCGCCAGACGACGGGCGATGTCCTCGGCGTCGATCGAGGGCCCGGGCCCCGTTTCGCGCAGACGCGCGAGGAAACGTGGATCGAAGCGGGTGCCGAGCACCGCGGCGAGCCGCAGCAGCGCGCGGTCGGCGGTGTCGAGCCGGTCGATGTCGACCAGCAGCACGGCCTCCACCGTGCCGGGCAGCTCCTCGTCGACCCCGGACGCCACCCGTCTGGTCGCGAGCGAGGTGAGGAACAGCGGGTTGCCCTGGGCGCGCTCCACGATCGCCTCGAGCGCGTGACGGCTGCGGCGCACCGATCCGGCCGCCCGCTCGACGAGGGCCAGTGCGAGTTCATGCGGCATCGCGGCGAGCGCGATGCGCCGGTCGACGGGTTCCTGCAGTCGCGGCACATGGCCGACGGGCACCTCCCGGCGGGTCGCGATCACGCACCACGGATGCCGATGCACGCTCGACTCGAGGCTCAGAAGCAGCGAGTCGGACGCCTCGTCGAGCAGATGCGTGTCCTCGAAGATCAGCGCCGTGGGGGTGGGCAGCAGGCTCCCGAGCAGGGCGACGACAGCGTCCTCGATGCGCCCGCGCCGGAAGCGGGGATCCAGCTCGTCGACATCGCGGGTCGACGGCAGTGCGAGTCCGAGCGGCACGCCGATCAGCGGCAGCCACGGCAGCAGGTCGGGCCGTTCGGTGCGCACCGCCTGCGACAGGCGGGATGCGACGGCATCCGTCTCGTCGCGGGGTGCGATGCCGAGAGCCGCACGCAGCAGGCCCGCGATGGCGGCGTAGGGGGCGCCCGCCTCATAGCCGCTGGCGCTGGTCACCAGCGACCGGATGCCGTCGGGCACCCCGGCCTCGGCGACGAGGCGGGTCTTGCCGATGCCCGGTTCGCCGACCACGTCGATCACGCTGCCGTGGTGCTCGAAGGTCGCGGCCAGCGCCGCGCGCAGCACGGCGATCTCCGCGGTTCTGCCGACGAACGGCGTCTCACCGGGCGCGTCGGAGCTCTGCTCGTCGACGTGCAGCACCGTGAGGGCGTGCACGGGGACGCGTTTGCCCTTCACCAGGAACGGCTCGATCGGCACCGCCCGCATCCGCAGACGGGCAGCGCCGACGGCATCCGCTGTGGCGACCACCTGCCCCGACTCCGCACGACCCAGCAGCCGCGCGGCGAGGTTCACGGCATCGCCCTTGACGGAGTACGCCCGCCGCAGCGGCGGCCCCAGCTCGCCCGCGAAGACGGGGCCGGCCGACACCCCGACCCGCACCTCCAGCGGCCCGGTGTGATCGGCGATCCGCCGCGCGACCGACACCATCCGCGCGGCGTCCCGGCCGGCGCTGCGCGGAGCCCCGGAGACGAGCATGATCTTCCCGCCGTCCGCGGCGATGTCCGTCTCGAAGAAGGTCACACCGTGTCGCAGACAGGCGCGCTGCACGGTGCCCACGAGCGCGGCGACGGCGTCCGCCGCGCGCTCGGGATCCTGCAGCAGCGCATCGGTGCCGGTGAACTGCACGAACCCGATCGCGACCGGCCGGTGCTCCGGCTCGCCCGGGCCCGAGAGGACCTGCGCCCGGATGCCGGGAGGCAGCGTCGGCAGCACCGACGGGCCCTGCCGGGCCGGTTCCCCGGCCCGCGCAGGATCGCGGACCGCGGGGGGCGCCGCGCGCAGCATCCGTCCTCCCCGGTCGCCGCCGACATCGTACGTCTCTCCGAGAAGCCGTGACGGCAGCAGGTCGGCGGTGTCGGCGCAGACCAGGATCCGACCGGCACCGCACGCCTGCTCGATGGCGACGAGTCGGGTGATGTCCGGTCCGGCGACGAGCAGTTCGCGATGGCTGGCGGGATCGCCGACGAAGAACAGGTCGAAGACGCCGGTGCGGATGCCGATGGACATGCGCAGCTGCGCGGGAACCGGGAGGGTGCGATCATGGACCAGGCTGCGCAGTGCCGCGCGCATGCGATGGGCGATGCGCGCCGCCCGAACCGCGTGGTCGGTGCCGCGCACGAACAGCAGCACGGCATCCCCGCCCCACTTCAGCAGGTCGGCCTCGTCGTCGAACGCCGGATCGAGCAGTCTCGTGAAGGTGAGGTCGAGGGTGTCGCTGAGCAGCTCCGCACCGACTCTGCCCTGTCGCGCCAGCCGTTCGGTGAGTCGCGTGAAGCCGGAGATGTCCGCGAAGATCATGGTTCCCGGCAGCCGGCGGTGACGCTCGTCGGGCGTCTGCGCGAGCCACTCGCGCACGAGCCGCGGGGCGAACGGATCGCCGCGATCGGCCTCCGCCGATGGTTCAGGCCACATGGGACTCCTCCGTGGCTAGAATCCAACTGACGGGGGCGGAGAGTTGGGGGCCATCAGCATGCCTCTGTCCGCCCTGCCCGCCGTACCGCCCGGAAGGCTCTTCCTGGGCAGGGAGGCCGAGGTCGAGCGCATCGTCGAGGCACTCGGACCCGGCGCGGCGAGCGGACTCGTGGTCTGCGTGCAGGGCGAGGTCGGCATCGGCAAGACGTCGCTGATCGAGGCCGTGCTCGGGCGCGAGACGCAGGGCAGGCGGGTGCTGCGCGGCGCGACGGATGCCATGGATCGGCGGCGTCCGTTCGGGCTGCTGCTGGATGCGCTGGCCGACGTGCTCGACGAGGACGATCAGCGCCTCGCCGCGGAGCAGAGTGAGCAGATCGCCGGTGAGCGCCTGCTGGCGATCATCGAGGATCTCGCGCGGGAACCCGCGCTGCTGGTGCTCGAGGATCTGCACTGGGCGGATGCCGCGACGCTGCGTCTGCTCACCCGTCTCAGCCGCACGCTGGATCAGCTGCCGCTGGTGATCATCGGCTCGCTGCGCACGCAGGCCAGGCACGAGACGATCCCGGCCCTCGATCGTCTGCTCAGCGTGCTCAGCGAGCGCGGGCTGCTGCACGCGATCATGCTCGACCCGCTGCCGGAGGAGACCTGCCTCGTGATCGCCGAGAAGCTGACCGGCGCACGGGTCGAGGGCGAGCTGGCGCGCTACACGACCGCCGCGGGAGGCAACCCGCTTTTCCTCACCGAGATGATCCGCGCGCTCCTGCGCGACGGCGCCGTCAGGCTCGGCGGGCACGGCGAGGCGCTGCTGGAGGCGCCGATCGGCCCCTCCCCGTCGCTGGCGACGATCATGATGCGTCATCTGAGCCATCTGAGTCTGCAGACCCGCGAGCTGCTCACCACGGCCGCCCTGCTGGGGGCCCGGTTCTCGCCGTCGCAGCTGCGTCTGGTCGCCGATCGGCCGATGAGCGAGCTCGTGCCGCTGCTGCGCGAATCGTTCGCCGCCGGGGTCATCGAGGAGATCGACGAGGACACCTTCGGATTCCGGCATCAGCTGATCCAGGACGTGCTGCTGCACGACCTGCCCGCCGCCGTCCGCGCCGAACTGCACCGCGAAGTGGCTGTGAAGCTGGATGCGGCGAACGTGTCGCCGGCGACGGTCGCCGGCCACCTGCTGCGGGCACCGACCACGGGAACGGATCTGCCCTGGCTGCTGCGCCTGGCGCGGCGCACGGTGACCGCGGCTCCGCTGACCGCCGTCGAGCTGTGGGAGCGGGTGGTGGCGGGCACCGACCCGGCCGACCCGGAGCACGTCAGCGCCACGGCGGGTCTCGCCCGCGCCGCGCTCAGCGCGGGCAGGGCGCAGGAGGCGGGCCGGATCGCGGAGCGGTCGCTGGATCATGCCGGCCGGAACGAGGCGGGGATCACGCTGCGCGCCATCGAGCTGCGCGCGCTGCTGATGCAGCATGAGCACGCCGCCGCCCATGAACGGGCCATGCGGTATGCCGCGGTCGAGGTCATCGAGCCGGCTGAGCGGGCGGCGCACCTGGCCTTCGCCGGCTGGCCGCAGTTCATGCTCGGCGATGTGGAGGGCGCGCGGAGAACGGCCCGCGAGG
>Ga0308157_10008664_pt1 | contig 11498 bp, 9 predicted proteins | sample PhyBR1_FD_201035 | JGI IMG/M metagenome (GOLD analysis project Ga0308157, IMG submission 201035) | Phyllosphere microbial communities from UC Gill Tract Community Farm, Albany, California, United States - DLSLB.R1 | ecosystem: Host-associated > Plants > Phyllosphere > Unclassified | place: USA...
CTTCGTGAAGTCCCGCAATCAGTCTCCGTTGTAACCCGCGATAATATGAATGACAGAGCTGTTCAGTCGGTGAGTGAAGCGATGCTTTACAGCGCAAATGTGAACGCTCAGCGTTACGGTGCAGACGTTCGATCTGATTATTTTACCGTCCGCGGTTTTCCTGCGGATCTTTATCTCGACGGTTTGCGCATTCCCCAGATTGCAAGCCAGTCGGGTGGTTACTCCGGCTTTGTCGTCGAACCCTATTCGCTTGAAAGCGTGGAAATCCTGCGCGGGCCAAGTTCGGCCTTGTTTGGACAGAGTAACGTTGGCGGCATCGTCAATATGGTCAGCAAACAGCCGCAGGCTGAAGCCGCGCATGAGGTCTATCTGCGTGGTGGCAGCTTCGCGCGCAAAGAATTGGGTTTCGACACCACCGGGTCGATCAATAATGATCCGCGACTGACCTATCGGCTCAATGGCATGTTCCGTGACAGCGATACTTCCTATGATTTCGGAAAGAACAATCGTTTTGCGATCAATCCAAGCATCGCATGGCGTCCGGATGCGGAGACGAGCCTGATCGTATCGGGCGGCTATCTCAAAGATGATATGGGACAGGCCGGTGTTATCATTCCGGCTTATGGCAGTGTTCTTCCGACCCCGTCAGGGCAAAACATTGCCCGTGATTTTTCCGATGGAGACCCACGCAGCGCCGTCTACAAAAAGGAAATCGGCTACGTCGGATATGCATTTGAACATCGCTTCAATGATACCTTCACGCTGCGTCAGAATTTCCGCTACTCGCACATGAAAACCGACTACCGCAACCTGTTCACCGGCGTCCTGCCATCGAGTGGCTGGGACGGTCATACCATTCCGCGCACCAATTACCTCGCTCAGCCGGAACTGGATGCAATTGCGTTTGACACGCAACTGGAATCCCGTTTCGAGACCGGCCCATTGTCTCATACCTTGCTGTTTGGTGTTGATCAGCAGTGGCAGCGGTTGGACAATCACACAGCGTCTGCGAGTGGTCCTTCTCAAGACCTGTTCAACCCGACCTACGACAAATCCATAGCCAGGCTTTCGCCCACGACACGTCTGTTGCAAAAGCAGTATCAGACCGGAATCTATGTGCAGGATCAAATCGAGGCGGGAAAACTTCGCGTTACGCTCGGTGGACGCAAGGATTTTGCCCGCATCGATTCCGAGCAGACGACCCTGTCTACGGGCCGCAGCGTGGATTATGATCAGAATCCCGATAAATTCACCGGGCGGGTCGGGGTAGCTTATATTTTCGATTCAGGTTTTGTCCCCTACGCGCTCTATTCGACGTCGTTCCTGCCGACGCTTACCCTTGCCGACACGCCGTTGAAGCCGACAACCGGTACCTTGAAGGAGGTCGGTCTGAAATACGCGCCGGAAGGCGAGGACTATTCGCTAACACTCTCGGCATTTGAGGCTGAACAGCAAAATGTCGTCAATCGTATCTCCGGCATTTACTATCAAACCGATGAAGTGCGTGTTCGCGGGGTTGAACTGGAAGCAACGGCACGCTTGTGGGACCGGTTGAACCTCACGGGTGGACTGAGCTTCCAGGATCCGGAAGTCAGCGAAAGCCAGAATCCGGCTCAGATCGGCAAACTGCCTTATACGGTTCCGAAGAACCAGCAGTCACTTTTCGTCAGCTATGACATGCCTTTGCCAAACAGCATCGATGGCACGCTCATTGTTGGCGGCGGGGTGCGTCGTATTGGCAAGACGGCGGGTGACACGCTCAATACATTCTACGTGCCATCCTATACACTGCTTGACGCGTTCCTGCGTTACGATCTTGGTAACTATCGCTTGCAGGTCAACGCCTATAATCTTGGCGACAAGAAATATGTGGCAGGGTGCAATTCCACAAGCCAGTGCTATTTTGGCCAAGGCCGATCCGTTGTGGCAACGACGAGCGTTCGATGGTAGCAGGCTTATCCCGTCGCGGGTTTCTGGTTGGAGCGGCTTTGACCGCGCTTCCGCGCATAGGTGCCGCCGACGTGCCTCGCAAAATCGTGACCCTCGAATGGGCCGAAACCGAAATGGTTCTCTCACTGGGGCTTGTTCCTGCGGGCGTGGCTGATCTGGGTGGCTACAGGCGATGGGTTGGGATCGACAATGAAGCGCTGGTTGGCGCCCTTGACGTGGGGGGCCGCCAGCAACCAAGCCTTGAAGCGCTGATGCGCATCAAACCGGACCTGATCGTGACCTCTGCCTTGCGCCATGCGACGATTGCGGCCCGGTTGAAAGCAATCGCTCCGACGCTTCTCCTGGATGCAGGCACCAATGCTCCGGATTTCTATGAGGCCACAAAACGCGATCTTTCAACTGTTGCAAAAGCCATCGATCGCGCGGGAATCGGGGAGGCAGAATGGCAGTCATTTGAGGAGCGACTGATTGCTGTTGGAAAAAACAACCGCGATTCCGTCAAGCTGATTGTTGCACAGCCGTTGCCTGGGGTTGCCCGGTTGCGCGTTTTCACGTCGAATTCTCTGATCATGAGGACGCTTCTGCAAGCCGGGTTCGCGCTTGGTGCCGAGTTTGGCACTCAGCCCTTTGGCTTTACAACGATTGGGCTTGAAGAGCTGGCAAGCGTGAGCGTCGATACAAAACTGCTGATGCTCGGTGACGCTGTGCCCGATGAGCTGAGCCAAAGCGCCATCTGGTCTGTTCTGCCGATGGTTGCCGCCAAACAGGTCTATGCGATCGGTGGTGATATCTGGCCATTCGGATCCACCAGGTCAATGGCGCGGCTGGTTGAGAAAACGACCAGCGCGCTCGCAGTCTGAATGGAAATCGTGCGATGAGTGCGGTACCCTAGCGGGATTGCTTGCGCATCAAGACAATAAACAATGGGGTCCCGATGAAGGCGGTCACTATGCCTGCCGGGATTTCATGAGGCGCAATGATGGAACGTCCGATCATGTCCGCCAAAACAGTCAGGAACGCGCCGATCAGTGCCGTGACGGGCAGGAGATGCCGATAGCGTGCGCCGCAGCATAGACGCGCCGCATGCGGTGCAATCAATCCCACAAAGCCGATGGCGCCGACCGCAGCCACCGCGCCTGCAACACAGAAGGCGGCGAGCACCATCGCCCATATCCTGGTTGAGGCGGGATCAACCCCTAGCGATTGAGCCCCGTCATGACCGAGCGCGAGTATATCAAGCCGCTTTGCAAGCGCCAATGTCAGCAGCGGCAGGATTAGCCAGGGCGAAAGCGCTTCAACATCCTGCCAACTGCGCGCATGGGTCGATCCCGCAAGCCAGGAAAGAGCTTCCGCAACCTGCAGCTTGGCCTCAATCACCACAAGGGTGCTTAAGGCTGACAGGCTGGCTGCAATCGCCAGTCCGGTCAAGGCGATGCTCGCTGGCGATAAACGACGCCCGACTACCGCTATCAAGACAACGACGCTACCTGCACCCAGGGCGGCGAACAAGGCAAAGAGGGGGCTTCCCGGAACAAAGCCTATCAGGAGTGCAAGCAGACTTGCCAGCGCGGCCCCTTGCGCAAGCCCAAGCGTTTCTGGCCCTGATAACGGGTTTCTGGTCACGGCCTGAAGCAACAATCCTGCCACGGCCAATAATGCGCCAGCGCCCATCGCGATCAAAACCCGAGGCATGCGCAGCGTATAGGCGATACTCCAATCGATTTGTCTGCCCAATATGCCGTCGCCCAATGTGAGCCCTGCGAAGACTGCTGCGGACAGGACCAGCAAGAGGCAGCCATAAAGCATGGGCTTTCGAGCAAACAGCACGGTGGCGAGCAAAACATTGGCGCGACTGCCTGCCTCCGTTTTCACCTTGCGAAGTATCATGATCAGAACGGGCGCAGCCAGACACGCCGCGAGAATCCCGGTTGGAACGACCCTGCCTTCCTTGCTCAACCCTTGCGCAATAACGTCGGCGCCCAACAAGGCGACCGCACCCCAAATACATGCAGCTGGCAACAGGATACGATGTTTGATTAAACCAACTGCCCGCAAGAAATTCGGTACGGCGAGGCCGATAAAGCCAATCGGTCCGGCGATGGAGACAGCTGCTCCAGCCAGGATGACGGACAGCAAAAGCCCAATGATGGCTGTGGCTTTTCCCAGGCCGAGGCTTGAGGCAATATCATTGCCCAAATTCATGACATCAAATTGTCTGCCAAACATGATCAGCAGTATAATTCCGGCGAAAACCAGTGGAACGAGCGATAGGATTTTGTTCCAGCCGGTCTGATCCAGAATGCCCGAAGACCAGAGAATAATTCCGGATGCACGATCGTCTGCGGTTAGAATGATTGCTGCGGTCAGTGCTGAAAACGCCAGGCTGACCGCAACCCCCGCCAGTGCCAGCCTGACGGGTTGCGCGCGCAATCCGCCCCCCACGGACAAGCAAACCATCCCACCGATCGCGCCGCCGAGAATGGTTGCTGCGAAACCAGGAAACGCAAAGGGCAACAACAGGCTCGATATGACGAGAGCGAGTTGTGCGCCGCTGGTCACTGCTAGAATATCAGGCGCGGCGAGTGGATTGCGCAGGATCGTCTGCATGATGGTACCGGCAGTTGCGAGGGCCGCTCCGACGAGGATGGCTGCAAACACCCGCGGGAGCCGGATCGTTTCGATGATGATCTGTGCAACCGATTGCGGCCTTGCGGGTGCCAGCAACAGATCCTTTATTGTGACCTGACCACTGCCGGCAATCAGGTCTGCAAAGGACAGAAGCACCAGCAACACGATTCCGAGGATGATCGGGATTAAAGCGAGCCCGAAAGCGCGCGATCGCATCGTGGTTGCAGCATTCATTTTCATTTTCTCACGGCCGATCGCGATGATGGACCCAGCGGGGAAGGCAGAAGGGGATCGGTAAATCCGGATGCTGGGTAATATCGATCTCGAAATCAAATGCCTGTTTGAGATGCGGCTTTGTGAAGACGGTTGCAGGCTCCCCTGTTGTCATCACATGGCCTTCGCGCATCAGGATCACATGATCTGCCAGTTCAATCACCTGGTTGAGATCGTGGAGGACGGCAACGATCGTCAGCGCGCGTTCCCGGTTCAGCTTTTTCAACAGCGATAACAGTTCAGACTGGTGTCTGATGTCGAGGAAATTCGTCGGTTCATCGAGAAAAAGTACAGTGGGATTCTGCGCAAGGGCGAGCGCAACCCAGGCCCGTTGCCGCTCACCACCAGACAGCGATGCCACATGCCTTTGACGCAAGTCTTGCAGACCAACCTGGGCAATTGCATCCTCAATAAATCGTTGATCTTCCGGTCCCAGTCTTGAGAACAAACGTCGATGCGGATGTCGACCATTTTCAACCAGTTCCTCTACGGTCAGCCCGGCCGGCACTTCGGGCATCTGTCCAAGAACAGCGATCTTGCGGGCCAGATCAATGCGCCGTAAACGGCTGATATCCGTTCCTTCGAAGAAGACGGTGCCTTGCGAGGGCGCTTGTAGTCGCGCCATACTCCGCAACAAGGTGCTTTTCCCTGAACCATTTGCGCCGCAGATCACGGTTATTTTTCCTGGCGCAATGGAGACGCTGACTGCGGCTAAAGCCGATGCATTGTCAAAGAGGACGGACAGATCGGTGACACGAATAATTGCATCTTCCATTCTCTCTGATCCTCTTAACGCTGCTTCTATTGCGGGTGGGAATAAGCAACATGGCGGCTCCAGGCAAGGGGGATAGCGGACTGAAGGGTTCTGTGACAGAAAATTCGTTTCGGTGGTGCGGTTTCTGTCCCCACTCAGCGAATTCGATTGCCGGATAGTTTGCCGGAAATCCTAGCCGTCCAATACCGGCTGCACGCTATGCAGGCCCAGCAACGGCTTCGAGAGCCGCCCATCAAATCCGGCGAGGAGGGATGATAGCCATGGCTCCCGCGAGACGCACGGAATTCCGCATTGAGGTCTTGCTCAGTCGGCCGGTTTGAGTTCGGCGAATTTGGCGGCCATCGTCGGATTGCCTCGCGTTAGACGCTTCACCGTCAGATCCTCCGCCTTGTCGTTTGCAAGACGAAGATTGTTTGCTGATTTGTGCAGCGCATCCTTGGTTTTTTCCAGGTCTTTGATGGCTTCATCGATCCGCCTGATCGCCTCTTCGAAGCCATCTGAGGCCAGCCGCCAGTTTCGCCCGAAAGCCGTTTTGAAATCGTCAAGCTGAGATTCAAAATGAGTGATGTCGACATGCTGCGCTTTCACCAGCGCCAGTTCAGTCTTGTATTTGAGAGCACTCATCGCCGCATTGCGCAAAAGCGTGATGATTGGCATGAAAAATTGTGGCCGGACCACATACATTTTTGGATAGCGGTGCGAGACGTCGACAATACCGGTATTGTAAAGTTCACTCTCGGGTTCAAGCAGTGAAACCAGCACCGCATATTCGCAGCCCTTGGTGGTGCGATCCTTGTCGAGCTCTTTGAAAAAATCCTCATTCCGCTTCTTGGTCGCCGTCTCGTCATTCTCATTCTTCATCTCGAACATGATCGAAACGATTTCGGCACCGGTGTCGTCCATATCGCGGAAAACAAAGTCACCCTTGCTGCCGGTACGCGCATCATTGTCCTTTTCAAAATAGGCGCGGGGAAATGCGGTTGCCCGAATGCGGTCGAACTCTGTGGCACAATGTTGTTCGAGCGTTTCACCGATCATCTTTGTCGACAGCTTCAGTTTCATATCGCGCAAGCGCTCGATGGCGTCGTCGCGATCTCTGAGTTGTGTTTCATACTTGTCGCGGAGAGCTGTTTCGGCCAGTTGCTTTTCCAGCTCGACCCGAGCAAGACCATTCTTCAGCGCCTCGCGCTCCTTCTCAACCACACCGACCGCTTCGGTCACAGCAAGTTTCTGTGCAAGCTCACTTGCATCAAGCCTGGCTTTGAGGCTCTGGATTTCGGCATCCTTGGTTGACGCCGTTTTCTGCAGTTCGACGACCAGCTTCGCCTCGGCGAGTTTGGACGATGCGTCCTGATCGCGTCGGGCATTCTCAAGGTCGTTGAGCAGGGCGTCGCGCTGCTTTTCCACAGCGCTCAATGCCTCGGCGATCGCCAATTTTCCTGAAACTTCGCCGGCTTCAAGCTTCGCCTGTAGATGCTGGATTTCAGAATCTTTGGCTGAGCTAACTTTCTGCAATTCCTGAGCGACCCTGGCCTGCGCAAGTTCAACGGCGTTGCGCTTGTCCTGTTCGGCCAGTTCCAGCCGCTCATGCAACTGCGTCTCGAAATCAGTGTCCCGGACCTGTTTTAGGATATCGGCATATCCTGCCTCATCAATCTTGAAAGCCTTGCTGCAATGGGGACAGATGATCTCATGCATGATTGTCTCTTATAATCTCTGGCTTGAAAGGTTTGAAACCGGGGAGCAGACGAAACGGACCGATGATCGTGGAAAGGATGCCGATCGTGTGGTCAAGCTATTTCCGATCGTAAACAATGGCAACAAAAGTCGATCCTGCAGCGCTGGCAGTGTTCCGCGTGCAAGGCCGTGGCATTCTCGCAAGGATCCGCTGAGGCAATTCCCTGACCGGCTGAGCGTCCCGGTTCAAGAAGCGACGGGTCCATCGACACCATCTGCTGCATGCAATGATGCACTGCAAAAAGCGACGCCCGCGATTGAAATCAAATCGCAGAAGGCATGCAGGAAAGGCGGTGCTGGAGAGCGTGGGAAAGTTCAACATCTAAAAATATCTATTCTATCAATAATCTGTTTCTAACATCGTCTTAAAGGGGCCAACCCGGAGCCTCCGATTGGCAACCAGGCATTACATGGCGCGCAACGGCATGCAAAGCATGCTCTGAGAAGCTGGCCGCATTCTGCATTTCCCTGCAACTTGGGTCTCAGTTTGGACAAAGTCGCGTTGCATCTTTGGCTGACAGCTTGAGAGCGCAAGGGGATGCAACCCCAACGAGGATCCCTGCCTTGTAGCAAGGGCGCTCCTGCAAGGTCAACTCCGCTGAAAATTGCCTGGATTGATAGCCGGTTTCACGGTGGCGGAAGCTCTAAAGCGCGGAACAAAGCGCTGCCATTCTCGTTTTAAAAGAGAAGGGAAAGCCAATGAACAGATTTTGGGATAAGCCGATTGAGGTCGCCGGAATCAATGGCGTGACCAATCAGATCAGGAGCGCCGAGGAAGCCGCCGCTTTCATTCTGGATCGATGGCCGGCCGAGATGACGGCCACGATGCTCAAGCCGCTTGAGAAACTGATCGCCGTCCTTGATGATGGGATCTGCCCAGAGGATGCGAGAGCGGAGTTTATGATCGCAATTCAGCACATTCACCGGTTTCACAGCTGATCTGCCGACGCCAGATGATCAAACTGGCTTGATTATCTGCGGTATATATCTTGCATAAGCCAAAAGCAAAAACCACGGGAAAGCCCGTGGTTTTTCAGTTTTCATCACTTCATCAACAGGGCAACTCGTCTGTTTTCCTCCAGCGCTCCTGTCACAAAGGCACGCGATTTGTCGTCATCCAACCCCTCAACTTGCTGTTGTAGGATAACAATATCATCGGAAATGCTGGATATAAGTGCTTGTTTCGCATCAGCGTCCAGCTGCGCAATGATCCTTCTGAGAACGTTGCGCAAACTATATAGCTGTCCCATTAAATGGGCGCAGCGCGCCTCTTCATTCGCCAATCTAGTTGTTCCGTTCTAGCAAGCCTTCCCGTGCACGCGATGATAATCACCGGAAGGGCAATTGGTTCCAGGACGGTCTTAATATCGCTTGACGATCAAGATTTTCCCGTGTCAGCGCGGAGTTTGAAGAGAGGGGCAGTCATAACCGCCTCAAGCCCGGTCGTCTCGTAACGCAGGTTGACATCCCCGGTACCAAGCAAGCCGGTTCGGATCAGCTTTGTGCCAAAGCCCTTTCGACTTGGTGCCGTGATCTGGGGTCCGCCGCTTTCTTTCCAGTAAAGGGTCAGCGTCTCGGTGCCGTCCAGTTTCACAATCTCCATCCTGATCTGCACGCGGCCACCTTCTTTTGAAAGTGCACCATATTTAATGGCATTGGTCGTCAATTCGTGAATGAGAAGCGATATCGATGCGACGCCCTTTGAGCCTATTGCAATCTCGGGGCCCTCAATATCCATTTTCTCGGCTACGCCCAGAGCAGAGGCAATACCGCCCATAAGTTGCGAGAGGGAGCTCTGCGAATTGTTCTGCAGGCGCAGGATCTCGTGTGCCTGGCTAAGGGCATGCAGCCTTTCGGTGAATTTGCTGCGCTGCTCGGTGTCGGCATCGACAAAAGTCTGATTGGCAATGGAATTGACGATGCTGAAGGTGTTCTTGATGCGGTGGGCGAGTTCCGAATTGAAGATCGAGGCGCGCTTTTCGGCCTCAACCTTTCCGGTGGTTTCGACAACCGTGTCGATCATCCCCCCGACATCACCACTTTCAAGCAGGATCGGGCTGTAGCAGAACGTGAAATAGCATTCTTCAGGATATCCGTAGCGATTGATCACCAGCGGAAAATCCTCGATGAAGGTTGCTTCGCCCTGATAGGCCTTCTCGACGATGGGCTGAATTTCGGGCCATGCCTCTGCCCAGATAGCCCTGAAAGACTTGCCCATGCAGTTTTCCTTGGCACCAAGGATAGGACGGAAAGCATCATTGAAAACTGTGATGAAATGCGGACCCCAGACAATTGCCTTGGGAAAATGCGATGCCAGCATCATCTGCACCGCTGTCTTCAGCGCGGCCGGCCATTGCGATGGTGCGCCCAGCGGGCTGCTGTCCCAATCAAAGCGGCGTATTTCATCCGCAGATTGTCCGTCTGCGTTCAAGAACGCATAATCATTGTTCATCAAGATCTCTTTCACATCTGGCAAGCAAGAGAACTGATGATCAGTTGCCGCTTTACGGATCTCTATATTAGGACATGCTTGACATGGAAAGCAATCTGCGGGGCGGCGCAATTCATGTAATCTCGCTAAGCCTATGAAGATAATCGGTTTTTTATTTGCCTCTGTCGCCATCTGCGTTAGATTGAGCAGAAGACAGTCCATTTCCTGATGCGAGGTTCCGCGATGAAATTGTTCATGTTCCAGATTGGTGGTGATTGTGGCGGTTCGAATGTCGAGCTGCACGACATACGCTTCTGTGTCGGAAAGACCGCCTCGGACTGCTATGATGATTTGCGGTCGCAATGGTGGGGCAATCCGAAAAGCCTGCATGTGGACTGCTGGGGAGAGATCCGCCATTTCGACGGTTACGACATCCAGATTGTGCCGCGGCGCAACAATTTGGATAACAACAAGCTATTCTTTATCAATCTGGGTGGATATGACCCCGCTGAATTTGGCGAGTTGCATCGCAACGTGTTGCTGGTTTGTCCCGACGCCAAAACCGCCAAGGCGCGCGCGCTGGCAGAAATTCAGCATTGGTCCCAGCCGCATAAGGATAAGGCCTTTGAAGTCGAGAAGGCTGTCAATATAAGCAAGACTGTTGAGGCGAGAGGTTATTCAATCGAACTCGTCCCCTCGCCCGCCGCTATTCCGTTTGATTTCGTCTGCAAATATCTGAAGATCGGCTGATGCATGCAGCCTGAAGCAGGACGGCCGACGAACATCGTCAACCATGGCGGCTGCTAATGGTGCTATAGCGCCATCGTCTTGAGTGGCTCCGGCTTCTTGCCATCCGGCAAAATCGTCTGCAGGTGATCATAAACCACATTTGCGCTGAAAGGTTTTCGCACAAAGACCGCACCTTTTGGCAGTTCGTCCCCTTCTGGCTGAACCATGCCGGAGGCAATGAGTATTCCGATATGAGGCCAGTCTTGAGAGCAGCGGCGGGCGAGGTCAAAACCGGTCAATTCGCTGGGCGGCATCTGGACATCGGTGAACAGCAATTGAAAACGGTCGGCGTCAGCTTCGAGCAATTCCAATGCTTCTTCAACATTGCTCGCCTCCTTGACCCGAAAGCCGGCCGTCTCCAGAATGTCGACAGCGTCCATGCGGATAATGACATCGTCATCGGCCACGAGCGCGTAGGGTGTTTTGTTGTTGGTCATTGAAATTCCTCACAATGGATTGCTGATAACAACACCCATGACGCGGAAACGATCCCTCGCTTTTTCATTATTCCAAAAAAATTGCCTTATGCGCGCAGGCAGCGAGGCGTGCCACGTATTGCAAACCCCATGGCGCTGGGCGCCGCACACTGCAACGCCATGCCTAAAAGCGGGTGATGGCCGGTTGCTCGGTCGCTTGACGGGCGGCAAAGGGTTTGAGCGCAGAAAGCGTCTGCAGGCCTTGCTGAATTTGCCATCAAGCCGTCGATCGCTGCTGCCTTTTTGCGTCAGGCAGAGCCGCTGGGTTTGCGTGCTGTCTTGATGATCTCGACAACCATTTCCGACGCTTTCTGCAGCGAAGAAACTGGAAGAAATTCATAGATGGAGTGGAAATTATGCGCGCCGCAGAACAGATTGGGGCAGGGCAGGCCTTTTTCCGATAAGACCGCGCCATCATAGCCGCCGCGCATAGGTAAAG
>Ga0308157_10008665_pt1 | contig 11495 bp, 11 predicted proteins | sample PhyBR1_FD_201035 | JGI IMG/M metagenome (GOLD analysis project Ga0308157, IMG submission 201035) | Phyllosphere microbial communities from UC Gill Tract Community Farm, Albany, California, United States - DLSLB.R1 | ecosystem: Host-associated > Plants > Phyllosphere > Unclassified | place: USA...
TGTGCCGCTCCCGGATTGGGCTGCCACAAGCCGGAATGATCGCAGAACGGTGGAACAAAACACCGACCGCGCTGTTAGTGTGGACACTCAAAGCTGAAAGTCGGTCCGCAATGCGCCTTCACAATCACCTGCTCCGCGCGGCCCACCGCGCGGTTGCCCGAAAAAAGGAGCAGGCGCTTCAGCCTGCTCAGGCAATCGGTGAAGCGTTGAGCGAACTCAACAAGCTTCCGCGCGCTGCGGAGGATCAGACCTTTGACGATCTGCTGCAACGCTTGCAGGAGGCCGAACAAAAGCCGCAAAACAAACCTTGAGCCCGCGGCTCGCTCCATAAGCTGTCGATACAAACTTGGCGACCGACGATGCGCAATGGACAACGATTCTCGCTCGTTGTCGCAACGACCGCACGCAAGCGGGAAGCCCCGGCGCTGCAGAAGCAGCGTAAACCCTGCAATGATCCCTTCATGTCGAGAGATAACGGACGCGGCCGGCTTGTGTTGTCAGAACGAGCGGCCATATCGGAACATTTCCGGTCTAGACCGAGTTTTGCTGTATGCTGTGTAAGAAAGTTACCTGAAGGGAAATTATGATCATGGCACAAGTTAAGAAACAGCAGCCTCAGAATTATGAGCCACGTCCGCAGAGCGGAACTGTGGATTGGGCAGCGCTTGGCCAGCTTGCGACTAAGAACTTCCCAAAAACACTGGCCGAACTTGCCAAATGAACCACTGTGGGTCCCGCTAGAAGCGGTCGTCCTATTTAACCAGCAACAGACCGCTGCAACCGGTGAAAACCATGCCCTCCTTTTCCCGAGAAATTGGAGGGTGTTTTGATGCGTCCGAACTACTGCCGAGCGCGGATAGCACCAATCTGGCAGTTCTTCATGTCGAAGCAATCCTTAACCAAGGTAATCCTGGGGAATTCGAGCAATATTTGCGGGACTGGACCGCTCAAGTTTGAGGCTTCTGACTAATAGTATAATTCCTGCGCCTTCATGACCAAGCGATGGTCCGGTTGCGAAAACAATTCGAGTGTCCCAGATGGATGATGCAACACTTCATGCCGCCCCTCCACCTTTTTGCCCGTTTAACCGCAACAGCGCCATCAACACTGGACCGAGAGAAAACGCGCCGCGCTTTGCCCAAACAGTCAAATCTCGCAGATAGCCCCCCGCCGAGTTGACCTCCCCTGCCCGTTCTAGAATGCACGCCACCACGACGGCCACATTCTCCTGCCCCATCACATCACAAGCGTCCTCATACGCACTTGGACTGATACCAAGCATTGATCTGACCGGTGCGGCGGCCATCATCATCTTACGGCAATTGTCGATGGTTCCTGCAGGCGCATAGTTGACGATTTCAGGACACGCTTCCAAAACCATCGCCAAAGGCAAAGCCTTCATTGGCTGGCTGGCTTGCCTTCGATTTTATAGTGCTACCGTGGCTGGCCTGCTCTGCAATGGCAGTGCCGTGCTGGCGTGGATCGCTCGCGCGCGGCTAACCGGTTTCGAGTTCTACCTGCGTGGTGGTGAGCGCGCGCTGTCTGCCGCACCGCCTCACCAGGGTGGCCCGGGCGCCCAGGCCCGGCGCAAGGCTTCGACAAACTGCCGAACTTTGGGGGACACATGGCGGCGCGTCGGGTAGACGGCAATAATTGGCGGTTCTTCGCGGGAAAATTGCTCCAATACCGATACCAGCCGACCCTGTGCAATATCCGCCCCAACCAGAAACGCACCGAGCTGGACCAGTCCTGCCCCTCTGAGCGCCGCATCCCGAATGGCTTCTGTATTGCTGAGCCGTAAACTTCCCTCAACGCCAATGTCACGCTGTTCGCCGCCGCTCTGGTATCGCCACGGTACCGGCAGACCGGCATAGGTGAAGGCGATCTGGTCATGCTGCTTGAGATCGTCCAGTACCCTTGGTGTGCCACGCGCCTGCAAATAGCCGGGCGTGGCACAGGTCAGCAAGCGATGCGGTGCCAGGACCTGCCGGATCAGTCCGCTCTCTGTCGGCCCGCCAATACGCACCGCCACATCGATGCCGTCACTGACCAGATCACAATAGTCATCGGAAAACGAAACGTCGGCCTCAAGCGCCGGCCATGCCGCCAGATAATCCTGCAAAACAGGCAGAACATGCAGCCGACCAAATGCAGTGGGCAGATCAACGCGCAGGCGTCCTTTGGGTGCCTGGTTGCGCTGCGATAGCGTGGCTTCCGCATCCTCCACTTCACACAGAATCCGCAGCGCATGCGTATAAAACAACCGACCTTCCTCGGTCAGACGCACGCTGCGCGTGGTGCGATGCACCAGACGCGTCAACAGCTTCGCTTCCAGCCGTGCAATGCTCTTGCCCACCGCAGACCGCGTCACGCCAAGCCGCTCGGCTGCCTTGGTGAAGCTTGCGGTATCTGCCACCCGCACAAAGGCCAGCACATCGCCGAAATGCTCAATCATTGTTTCCAAATCGTCCCATCTGTTGTCGTTGTTGCCTTCTTTATCGAATTTTCAGACCGAGTAAACAGGGGTGGAAACCAAGCGGCACCGCCGCGCCTTGAGAGAATAAACTTTTATGCACCACACAGAATCTTCACCGCCCCCCGACATTGGGCACAGCGGTTGGGCCTCCGTCCAGGCGGTCGCACTGGCAATCTTTGCCGTGGTCACCACAGAGATGCTGCCGGTGGGCCTGATGACACCGATCGCCGAAAGCTTTCAGGTTTCCGTCGGAATGGCCGGACTGACCATATCCCTCCCGGCCATCGTCGCAGCCTTGTTCGCCCCGCTAATTATTGTGCTCGCCGGCGGGATCGACCGGCGCGCCATTCTCGCCGGCCTGCTTACTTTGTTGATCGCCGCCAATCTGGTGACCATGTTTGCTGCCACCTTCAGCTGGCTTGTTGCCGGACGGATTCTGGTCGGCTTCTGTATGGGGGGTATATGGGCGATCGCTGGCGGTCTTGCGCCGCGGCTTCTCGCCCGGCGCGCAACGCGCGCGGCAGCCCATCCGGCAACAGGTCAAGCAACCCATCCGGCAACCCATCAGGCAATCGCGCGGGCAACAGCGATCATTTTTGGCGGGGTCGCCGCCGCCTCCGTGCTCGGGGTTCCGTTGGGGGCGTTCATCGACAGTTTTTTCGGCTGGCGGGCCGCATTTGCTGCAATGGCCGGATTCACCTTGATCGTGCTTGCGCTCACTCTTTGCACGCTGCCATCGCTGCCCATTGACGAGGCTGTCGCGCCGGCCCGCTTCCAGGCCGCGCTCCGTCATCCCCTTGTTCTCCCTGGGCTGGTGATAACCTTGTTGCTGGTGGCCGGACATTTCATGGCCTACACCTTCGTTACACCGATATTGTTGAGGCTGTCCCATGTCCCCGCCTCCGCCATCAGCCTGTTTCTCTTCCTCTATGGCACGGCGGGTATCGTTGGTAATTTTCTCGCCGGCCTGACAACAGCGCGGCACGGCGCGAGCGTGCTTCTGTTCATCGCAGCCACGCTTGCCGCAACGCTGCTCGGCTTTGCTTTCTGTGCATCCATCCCCCTCAATGGGATTGTCCTGCTGACACTATGGGGGCTGGCCTATGGCGGCGTGTCGGTGGCCTTGCAGAGCTGGATGATGAAAGCCGCTCCCTCCGCCATCGAGGTCGTCACGGCGCTGTTCGTCTCCGTTTTCAATATCGCCATCGCAGCCGGTTCCTTCATCGGCGGACGGATCGTCGACCGCTTCGACCTGCAGAGCAACCTGATAGCGGCGGCAGCTCTTGCAACCCTCGCTTTTATCACAATTCTCCTCTCCACCCTTCGTCAAAGGCATCGCCATGCACGCTGAAAATCTCGAACTGGGCGACATCGCTCTGCAATCCGGGCGCACGCTCCGCAATGCGAAACTGACCTACAAAACCTATGGCAGGCTCAACGCGGCCAAGGACAATGTCATCGTCTATCCAACGTCCTTTGCGGCGACCCACAGCGACACCGAATGGCTGATCGGCCGGGGACGCGCGCTCGATTGTGAACGCTACTTCATCATCGTGCCCAATCTGTTTGGCAACGGACTTTCCAGTTCCCCCAGCAACAGCCCCCTCCCAGGCGGTGGCGCTCGCTTTCCATCCATCACAGTGCATGACGCGGTCAAACAGCAGCACCGGCTTTTGACGGAGGTCTTCGACATCAAGACAATTCGCCTGGCAATCGGATGGTCAATGGGAGGCGCGCAGGCATTTGAATGGGCGGCAGCCTATCCAACCATGGTGGAGCGTCTGTTCACCTTCCAGAGCGCGGCCCGCACCACACGTCACTTCCGGCTGTTCTTTGAAAGCGTCCGCGCAGCAATCGAACTGGACATTGATTTTCGTCAGGGCTTCTATGCAAACCCGCCGCGACGAGGCCTCTGCCTGGCAGCCCGGATCTATGCCGCTTGGGGATTCTCGCAAGCCTTCTTCAGAGACCGGCTTGACCATCATGCGCTGGGCTATGCCGCACTCGAGGACTTTCTGACGGACTTTTGGGAAAGCTGGTTTTTGAAGCGGGACGCCAACGACCTGATTGCCCATCTGTGGACCGGCATTCACGCGGACATCAGCGCCAACAACCGCTATCACGGCGATCTGGGCAAGGCGCTTGGCGCAATCACCGCAGACACGATTATCATGCCGTGCTCAAGTGATCTGTATTTTCCGCCCGAAGATGCGGCACAGGAAGCAGCGCAGATTGCAAGGGCTGAACTGCGCATTCTGCAATCCGTATGGGGCCACGTTGCCGGCGAGGGCCTCAATGAAACCGATACCCGATTTATCGAGGCGGCGATCACCGATCTGCTGCAACGTTGATCCAGCGCACCCAGACGCAGGAAAATGCGACGGCGCCTGCGTCAAACTCCATCGATAGCCGATGTCACGCAAGCTTTTGGCCAGAGACGATCCCGATCGTGCAAGCCAACGTCTTGCCGCGTGGATCCCACGCCTTTCATGCGCTGGATTTCCCCCGACTGCTGCGTGACGCGGGCGTTGCCAGCCGACTGTCCTCGGCTAAATCGCATGCCGGCTCAACGCAGCTCGTGACCGAGCAGCGCCGTTAAAGCGGCAACGCACCCAATCCCGCCAAGATAGAGCAGCTTGTAAGGGGTGGGCATCGGCAGCTTCACGGCGAGATAGGCGAATGGGCCCCACAGCGTCAATGTGAACAGCAAAATCAGTGTCGTCAGCATGCAAGCAACGACACGTGCATGCGGCACGATTGCAGCGCGTCGAGCCGCTCTTCACCCTTGGAAAAAATTACCATGCTTTGAGGTCTAAGGCATTTGCTTGACCTATGCAACGAGAGGCGCCTGCTGTGTTCATTGAAGCGATCGTAACCCATCGCTGCCTCTGCGTGGGTTTTCAGAGCCCGGCTTGGATAAAAGGGGGGAAACGCCCGCACCACCCAGACACACGTTATGTGTCCTTTTATGAAACCATGACCAAGCTCTGTCATCGCCGAGCGGCCGCTGGCTTTGGCGTTGTTTGCGGTCGAGGGGTTGAAAGACCTTGGATCATCTCGATATCTCTGCTATGTTCCGTTTTTGTTCGACATGGCAGCCTCTGGTTTTTAATGACAGCACTTAACCCTACACCGCTGCGCAAAATCATCCATGTGGATATGGATGCCTTTTACGCATCGGTCGAACAACGCGATAATCCTGAACTGCGCGGCAAGCCGCTGGCGGTCGGGGGCGCGGCAGCACGCGGCGTCGTTGCGGCAGCCAGCTATGAAGCACGCGCCTATGGAATTCATTCCGCGATGCCGTCGGTGACCGCCGCCCGCAAATGCCCGCAACTGATCTTCGTGAAGCCGCGCTTTGAGGTCTATCGCGCGGTTTCGCAGCAGATCAGAGATATCTTCGCCCAATATACCGCGTTGATTGAACCCTTGTCGCTGGACGAGGCCTATCTCGACGTCACCGAGAATTTGAAGGACATGCCGATCGCAACCCAGATCGCTCTGGACATCCGTGCACAGATCAAGCGCCTGACCGGCCTGAATGCCTCAGCAGGCATATCCTACAACAAGTTTCTGGCGAAAATGGCGTCAGACCTCAACAAGCCGAACGGTCAGGCGGTGATTACGCCGCAGCAGGGACCAGCTTTTGTCGCAGGCCTTGCTGTCAACAAATTTCATGGTGTGGGACCTGCAACTGCTCAGAAGATGTTTGGGCTGGGGATAAAGACCGGTGCTGACCTCAAGGCGCAGTCGGTGCAGTTCCTGACCCAGCATTTCGGCAAATCCGGGCCTTATTTTTACGGAATCGCCCGCGGATATGATGGGCGGGCGGTTCGTCCTGACCGACCACGCAAATCGATCGGTGCCGAAGACACATTCCTTCAGGATATCGGGGCCCTTCCGCCTGCAATCCGTGAACTCGCGCCTTTGGCAGAGAAAGTCTGGCGTTCCTGCCAGGAAAAAGGCATCCACGGCAAGACCGTCACGGTGAAGATCAAATATTCCGACTTCACAAAGTCTACACGCAGCCGGACCGCGACACACCCCTTTGCGCATTGTGATGAAGTCGTCCAAGCCGCCAGCGATCTTCTTGCCACTGTCTATCCGTTCAAGCGCGCCATCCGCCTGCTCGGCGTGACGCTCTCTTCTCTGTCGGACCGGTCTCATGACGCACCGCAGCAGCAACTCGGCCTTGATCTGTGACCAGGCAAACCGAAAGGACGGTGTCGCGCTTGTCAGACCGCATTCGTGTCATTGATCTGGAGACCGCCGGAAGCAGCCGCAATGCGGTCTGCGAGATCGGCTGGCAGGATGTGGCGCGCAATGCAAATGGCGTTTGGATGCTGACAGACGAACGCGGAGCGCATTTCGTTAATCCCGGACAGGCGATCTCTGTCGAAACGATGGCGATTCATCACATCCAGGATGCTGCGGTCGCCGACGCACCCCATTGGAAGCAGATCGCCCCACAGATTCTGCGCAATGCCGATATTTGCGCGCTTGCGGCCCATCGTGCCGCTTTCGAACAGCGCTATTGTACGCCGCAGCTGACAGGCGGGCTTCCGTGGATCTGCACATGGAAATGCGCGCTGCGGCTGTGGCCCGAACTGCCGCGTTTTTCAAACCAGATGCTGCGCTATCAGCGCATGCCAGAGGGTCTCATTCACGCTCTCGGATTGCCTGCCCATCGCGCCATGCCCGATGCCTATGTGACGGCTCATCATCTGCGCGATCTGCTCAACGCAGCATCGCTTGAACAATTGCTGTCGTGGAGCGCTGAACCCGGCCTTCTGCCCCGGGTTCCGGCCGGCCCCGATCGGGGCAAGGCCTGGAGCCGGTTAAGCGTGGAGGGACTCAAGGCATTTCTGCAGGATCGCGATGGCGATATTCGGTTCAGCGCCCGCACGGAATTGATCAGACGCGGTGAACTTCGATCGCCAGACATGCCTGACCCACAGCAAGGATGGTTGTTCTAAGCGCTCCGCGTGATGGCGCGTCGTCAGAAGTTCACATCACGCACGCGTGCTCAGCCTTTCGCAAGCGCTGCACTCTCCGCACCGCGTCAAATCGACGGCATTGCACGAACGAAATCAATAAAGGCACGCAGCGGTGACGGCACCAGACGCCGGCCCGGATAATACAGAAACGGTCCCGAAAAGCGCAACCACCAGTCTTCCATGATCGGCACAAGCGCCTGGCTTTCAAAATCCGGCCTCAGCCAGTCTTCAAACAGATACAGGATTCCAAGCCCGGCCCTTGCCGCCTCAATCCCCAGATCGGTCGCGCCGCCGGACTGCACGACAAGCCGACCCGCCGGCTCGATCATCACCACTTCCCCGTTGCATTCGAACTCCCAGGACGGGATCGCACGACCGGCAAAACGCCCGCGGATGCAATCATGCACCAGCAGATCCTGCGGCGTTTTCGGGCTGCCATGCGCAGCCAGATAGGCCGGTGATGCCGCAAGCGCAAAACGCTGCTGCCGCGGGCCGATGGGTACAGCAATCATGTCCTGCTCCAACCGCTCATCATAGCGAATGCCCGCATCGCAACCGCTTTCGATGATGTCGACAAAGCTCTCATCGGTGACAATCTCCAGTCGGATATCCGGATAGGCGGCCAGAAAGCCTGGCACAAGACGTGGCAGCACAAGCCGGGCTGCACTGACAGGCACATTCAGCTTCAATGAGCCTGCAGCCCGGTCGCCGTGACTTGTCGCCGCCTCAAGCGCCGCGGCGATCTCGGTGAAGGCCGGACCCAGACGGTTGACCAGTGCCCGTCCCGCCTCGGTTGGCAACACACTGCGCGTGGTGCGGTTGAGAAGACGCACGCCCAGCTCTGCTTCCAGACGCCTGACGGCGTCGCTGAGCGACGACGGACTGCGCCCACTGATCCGCGAAGCTTCGCGAAAGCCGCGCGCGCCGGCCACCTGTAAAAAGGCCTCAACATCCACCATCTCCCGCATGCATCTCTCCTGTTTGCGCCGTTCATTGTCCGGTCAGCCGGACACCCCGTTTAGATATTAGCCAATTGTTGGCATAAAGTCCGCCGCTTACACTGATGTTTTCAAACAGGAGACACCATGATGCCACAGAGCACAATTTCCAGTCACTATATGCTGGGTGGCCGCTCGGTCGCGCGGCTGGGCTACGGCGCCATGCAGCTTGCCGGCAAGGGCGTATGGGGCCCACCACGCGATCGTGGCGAGGCGGTCGCCGTGCTGCGGGAAGCGGTCGCGCGCGGCGTCAATCACATCGACACCAGTGATTTCTACGGTCCGCATGTCACCAATCAGATCATTCGGGAAGCGCTGCATCCCTATGCCGATGACCTGGTGATCGTAACCAAAGTCGGCGCCACACGCGGGCCGGATGCATCCTGGAATCCGGCTTTCTCACGCGACGCCTTGACAAAGGCGGTTCATGATAATCTGCGCAATCTCGGCCTGGATGTGCTGGATGTTGTCAATCTTCGCGCTATGTTCGACATCCACGGCCCCGCCGAAGGCTCTCTTGAGGAACCACTCAGCGTTCTGGCCGACTTGAAGCGACAAGGTCTCATCCGCACCATCGGCCTGTCGAACGTCACAGCAAGACAAATCGAGGACAGCAGAAAAATCACCGATATCGTCTGCGTGCAGAACCAGTACAATCTGGTTCACCGCGCCGATGACGCTTTGATCGAAAGGCTCGCCGCGCAACAGATCGCCTATGTTCCGTTCTTTCCGCTCGGTGGCTTTTCACCGATCCACTCGGCTCCACTATTGGCTGTTGCCGACCGGCTCGGGGCAACGCCATTGCAGGTTGCTCTGTCCTGGCTGCTCACGCGTTCACCCAATATCCTGCTGATCCCTGGCACGTCGTCACGCAGGCATCTGCGCGAAAACTGCGCCGCGCAGATGATCGCACTGCCTGACGATGCGAGGGCGGAACTTGATGCCTTATCAAGCGGGCCAGCCTCCGCTGAGCCGTCCCACAGCCATTAGCACCTGAAACAGGGCGCTGATCGATCGTCTCAGATCGGATCGGCGCCGTTTCCGGTGCATTTTTCCTTTTCAACGCAGGGGATAAAGCGCCGCAGTGGCCAGCCTCTCCTGCAAACAGCAGGATCAGGCCTTTCTGCGTCGGATCACTCATTGTGGCACTGGCAAGCCGTTTGGATAGGCTTCCATCTCGGTGGCAAACACCCACCCTTGCGGACAGCCGCTCAAGGATTTCGCGCTCTCAGGCTGACAGGTCTTCATCGCTGTCTTGAATGGCTCGGCAAGGGGTGCCGGCTTGCTGCACAAATCATCACCCTTGCATTCCGGACCGTGATCCATCGGCAGCGCAATGACATAATATTCCTTGTCACTGGACTGCAGCTGAGCGGCGGCTTTGATGCAAACCAGCTGCTCAGGTGCCAGCACAGCATCGCTCTCGCCTGTGCTGCCCGTGGTTGCCACTTCCTTTCTCAAAGACGCAGCCTTGTCCGCAATCCGCCCGTAATAGGCCGCGATCGTGCAGTCCGCATAGATGCGCACATCATAGTAATCGCCACTTGCCATATTGCCAGCCGTGCACTTGTCCCGGTCGTTTGCATCGCACTCAATGCCAGCGGCCTGTTGGAGTTCGGTTCTTTGCTTGTCGCTCAGATCGCCGGAACTTGCCGAGGCCACTGCTGCCTGCGACAGACAAAGACCAACCAGCCCCGCGGCCGCCACCATCCCACGCCGTCCGGTCTTAAAGCACATCATTCTTCAACTCCCTGCCTATAGCTGAGCAACGGCCGGGAGAACTGACGTCCTCATCAGGTCCGTTGCCGTTTGTCGCGGAGCCTCCAGCGAATCGAAGCCCTTTCTGCGTGACCTGGAATATGCCCGCAATCTTTCGGGGAGACGACTGATTTTTCAAACGGTCAGACATTGCGCTCCATACCGGGCGCTCCATACCGGACGCTCCCTGCAGGATGATCCGTGCGGGGCGAAGCCTCTGGACCGGCAGCATTGCTCCATCAAGAGAGAGTTAATCAATCTCGCCTATGCAGGGAGCAGCAACACCACAGACCCGACCAGCGGGAGGATGTCCATGTTCTCAGATTTCATCATTGGATCGGCGGTCGGTCTGATCGTCATGATCGTGCATCTGCTCTCGACGCTTGCGATCTACTATTTCGTTCATCTCATCGGAACCAGGATGAACGAGAGACGCGTCGTGTTTCTGGTGATTTCATTGATCGTCTTGTATCTGATCCTGTTTCTTTGCGTCTGCCTGAGCGTGTCGATTTGGGCTTTGACCTATTATCAAATGGGGTTTGCCGGCCGCTTCAGCGATGCATTTTACACAGCCATGCTCAATTACACGACGCTGGGCCCCGGCGGGTCAGCTGAAATCCTCAAAACGCGACTGTTCGGGCCGATGACCGCCGCCAGCGGAATATTGATGTTTGGCTGGGCGGTCTCCCTGATGGTCTATATCATCCAATTGCATCTGCCGGCGATCCTCAAGGATAAATGGGGCGGCGCAACCGAAAGCTGATCGGGTCGCTCCACCATCCTCACACATGCCAAGGGGCGTCCAGCGCCACGCGCGGGTGCCTCGGGCGCGGATCCTGCTTGAAGGCGATCATGACGCGTCGGGCGATTTTTCAGCGGGCTGCGGTTCGGAAGGGGTAACGCCTGGTGTTTGCCCGCCCGGTCTGAAGGAAACAGATCCACCACCCAGAAATGTCCAGGCCAGGAAAACAACAATCAAAGCGGCGAGAATGAGCAGCGCCAGACGCGGTAATGAGCGAAGAACCCGCGCTGCAGAGCTTTGGGCCTTCTTGTGTCGATCGGACTCAACCTTCATTGCGCTATCCATGAAAACAACGCATATCCTAGGACCGCGGCGGCAATGATCACCCACCAGATCAGATAGGCAGGCCCTTCGCGCAACGATGCCTCCCGCGCACTTGTTCGCTTTGTCACCGTGTCCCAGCGTCGCAGCGCAGCGGCATGACTGGCGGCATTGCTGTCATGCTGCACCGCCGATCGTGGCGG
>Ga0308157_10008666_pt1 | contig 11495 bp, 9 predicted proteins | sample PhyBR1_FD_201035 | JGI IMG/M metagenome (GOLD analysis project Ga0308157, IMG submission 201035) | Phyllosphere microbial communities from UC Gill Tract Community Farm, Albany, California, United States - DLSLB.R1 | ecosystem: Host-associated > Plants > Phyllosphere > Unclassified | place: USA...
CTCGAAGTCCCTGGCGGCCGTGGCCTTGGGGCCGAAGATGCGCACGCCGCGCGCGCGCAGCGCGGCTTCCTGGCCGTTGAATTGTGTGAAGCCGGCGGTGCGCGCCTGGGGCTTCTTGGCGTCGCTGACATCGATCACGCTGACCGAACCTTCGGGGTCGATCTGGTAGTCGTCGCTGGGCTCGCCTTCGTTGGCGACCAGCACATACTTGCCATCGGGCGTGAACGTCACCATGTCAGGCTGGGCACCGATCTCGATCTGGCTGATCAGCGCCAATGTGTTGGCGTCGTAGAGCGCCATGCGGCCGTTGTCGGTCTTCACCTTTGCCTGCATGGCCACGGCGACAAGGCCGTTGCGCTCAGGTCCAGCACATCGACCGCGCCGGCCAGTGCGTTGACCACGAAGCTGCGCTTGCTGACGGCGTCGTAGGCCGTGATTTCGGCCGCGCTCTTGACGAACTCACCGGTGGCGTAGCTGCCTATCTTTTCGAGCGCCACGGTCAGCGGCGTGGCTTCGACGGCGGGCGGGGGCGGGACTATGGCTTGCGGCGTGCCGTCGCTGCCGCCGCAAGCGGCGAGCAGTGCGGTGGCAAGAACGCTCAGCGCGAACAGGCGGGAGTGGGCAGGAAGCGAGCGCAGGGAAGAAGCCATGGTGGGTAGACGCGGATGCAGTAGCGAAGCCTGCGTTGTAGCGGGCGTTCGTGACACTGGCGTGAATCCGCGCCGCTACCAGTCTTCCTTGACGGCCAGCACCGCGTCGCGGCCGGCCGCGGCCCGGCCTGCAAGCCAGGCGGCCAGCGTGCCTGCGGCCGTCACGGCCAGCGCCAGCAGCGTCAGGTGCAGCCAGGGCAGGCGCAGCTCCATGGTCCAGTGAAAGCTCTGCGGGTTGACCACATGCACCAGGATCACCGCCACGCCCAGGCCCAGCAGCGTGCCCGCGACGGCGCCCAGCGCGCTCCAGACCGCACCTTCGCCCGCGACCACGCCCAGGATCTGGCGGCGCGTGAGGCCCAGGTGGGACAGCAGGCCGAACTCCTTGCGCCGCGCCAGCACCTGGGCGCTGAAGCTGGCGGCAATGCCGAACAGGCCTATGCCTATCGCCACGGCCTGCAGCCAGTAGGTCACGGCAAAGCTGCGGTCGAAAATGCGCATGGAGCGTTCGCGCAGTCCCTGGCTGCTGAGCCACTCGAGCGCACCATAGGTCGGCGCGAGCGCCTGGATACCGGCCTGCAGCGCGGCGAGATCGGCGTTGGGGCTGGGCCACAGCGCGATCTCCGAAACCCGCGGGTCGCCCGTGAGGCGCTGGTAGTCGGCGCTGTCGATGGCGACGGCGCCGAACTGGCGCACGTAGTCGCGCCAGATGCCGGCAACGAAAAAATCGGGCGCGGCCGCGCCGGCCTGGGCAAACGCCGGCTGCAGCGCGTTCCAGCGCTGGCCGGGCCGCAGGCCGTAGAGCTGGGCCGCGGCTTCGCTGACATGCACGCCTATCGCGCCGGGTGGCACGGCCAGCGGCGGCGCGAGCCAGGGCAGGGCCTGGGCCTGCGCTCCCTGCAGCGGCCGCACCAGCAGTGCCATGGCGGGCTGGTCGCTGGCCAGCGACAGGCTCGCGTTGCGCTGGGCCTGGGCGCGCGCCACGCCGCGCAGGGCGCGCACGGCTTCGGTGAGGCCGGCGTCGCGCAGGCCTGCATCGCCTTGCGCGCCGCTGGCGCGCACATAGGCGGGCGCGGGCAGCGCGGTATCGAGCCACTCGGCCATGGAGCCGCGAAAGCTGCTGACCATCACCGTGAGCGCCACGGCCAGGCTCAGGCTGGCGACCACACCGCCCACGGCCACGCTGGCGCCGGCGCGCATGCGCCGCGCGCGCTCGAAAGCCAGCAGCCACAGCGGGCGCTGGCGCGCAAATTCCGGCAGGCGCTGCAACAGCCTGCCCAGCAGCCAGGGCAGGGCGGCCATGCCGCCGAGCAGCAGCAGTCCCACCGAGACATAGGCGGCCAGTGGAATCCCGGCAATGGGCGGCAGCCAGGCCAGGGCTGCGCTCGCGGCCAGCAGCAGCAGGGGCAGGCGCGCTCCGGCTTGCGGGATCTGCAGCGCGCCCAGCCCCTTGAGCGTCGCGGCCGCGGGCAGCGATTGCGCGGCGCGCGCCGGCCACCAGCCTCCGGCCAGCGTCGAGGCCAGGCCCAGGCCCGCGAAGACCAGCGCGCCCGCGCCGCTCCATTGCAGCGCGGGCTGCACGCCAGTGAAATAGCCGCCGCCCAGATCGCCGCCGAGCAGGCGCAGCGCGAGTGCCGCCAGGCCCAGGCCCAGCGCGATGCCGCCCACGCTGCCCAGCAGCCCCAGCACGGCCGACTCGGCCAGCACCAGCGCCAGGCGCTGGCGGGCGGTGAGGCCCAGCACTGCGAGCAAGGCAAATTGCGGCGCGCGCCGCGCCACGCTCAGCGACAGCACGGAAAACACCAGAAAGGCACCGGTGAACAGCGCGACCAGCGCCAGCACCGTGAGATTGACGCGGTAGGCGCGCGACATCTGCGCCACGCGTTGCTGTTCGTTGCCCGGCACGCTGGCGAGCACGCCCGCGGGCCAGCCGGGCGCGGCGCGCAATTGGGCCAGCAGGCGCTGGCCGTCGGCCCCGGGCGCGAGCAGCAGATCGACGCGGCTGATTTCGCCCCAGCGCTGCAGCAGGTCCTGGGCCGCGCCTATGTCCATCAGCGCCAGCGGCGGGCCGCTGGCCGCGACCGTGCCCGCGACGCGCACCGCGACGGGCGCGCGCGCATCGCCCGTGGCCGATGCCGGCAGGCGCCACCACAGCTGCGCACCCACGGCCTGGCTTTCGTTCAGGTCCAGGGCCTGCAGCGCTGCGGCGTTGAGGAACACGGCATCAGGAGCGAACAGATCGAGGCGGTCATGGCCGGCAAACAGCCGCGGCATCAACGCCGGCGCGAGCGCGCCGAACTGCAGCGCGTCGCCGCCCAGCAGGCGCAGCGTGACGGCGGGCTGGTCAGCGGTCGGAGCGCGCCGCGCCTGCACCGACGCCTCGAGCCAGGGCGCGGCGCGCGCGACCTGCCGGTGTTCGCGCGCGACCAGGCCATAGACCTGCTCGGGCAAGGCGCCCTGCATGGCGCGCAGTTCGAGATCGGGCTGGCCCTGCACGCTGCGCACCGCGCGCGAGAACTCGTCGAGCGCCGAGGCATTGATCACATGCACCGCAAAGCCCAGCGCCACGCCCAGCACCACGGCCAGCAGCGCGCTGGCCGTGCGCCAGGGGTGGTGCAGCAATTCCTGCAGGGAGAAAGTGCGCAGCAGGGCGAACATGGATGAAGGCTTCAATGAATGTGGTCGCGCGGGCCAGGTCCGTGCCAGTCAGGGCCGGGATCGGTCTGCTGGCGCTGCGCGATCCTTGAAAAAAGGGCGCGCATGCCCACAATTTAACAGCAGGTCCTCGCGGCAATGCGCTGCGAGCGGCCAGGCGCCACACGCCGGCCTGACGGGCGTGGAATTTGCAGGAGGAATGACATGAACGCATTGATCGGTCGTGGTGGTTTGCTCGACGAATTCTTCAAGGATGTGAACCCCGGCTTCTATATCCGTCCGCTGCACGGCGATCCGCTGCCTTCGCCTTCGCAGATCAAGGTCGATGTGAAGGAAAACGATGCCGCCTACACCGTGCACGCGGAAGTGCCCGGCGTGGCCAAGGAGGACATCCAGGTGGCGATCGACGGCAACGTGGTGAGCCTGCGCGCCGAAGTCACGCAAAAGGATGAGCAGACGAAGGATGACAAGCTGCTGCGCAGCGAGCGCTTCTACGGTGCGGTGGAGCGCAGTTTTCAGCTGCCGCTGGAGATCGACTCCGCCCAGGCCAAGGCGCGCTATGACAACGGCGTGCTGACGCTCACGCTGCCCAAGAAGCAGGGCACGCAGACGCGGCGGCTGGCCATTGAATGAGGGGTCTCAGGCCGCGCCTGAGCCGGCCGCACCTCGCCGGCCACACCTAGCCGGCCGCTCCCATGCCGTCCGCACGCAATTGCAGCACGCGGTCGGCACGCAAGGCGGCTTCGCGTGAATGGGTGGCCAGCACCAGCGCCGCGCCGGCGGCGCGCGCCTGGGAGGTGAGCAGGTCGAGAATGCGCGTGGCGGTTGCCGGGTCCAGGTTGCCCGTGGGTTCGTCGGCCAGCAACAGGCGCGGGCGGTGTACCAGCGCGCGCGCAATCGCCACGCGCTGCAGCTGGCCGCCGCTGAGCTGCTGGGGCAGGCGCGTGCCCAGGCCCGCGAGGCCCACGGCGGCCAGCATTTCTTCGACGCGCGCGAGCGCGGCCGCGTCCAGCCGCCCGCCCAGCAGCATCAGCGGCAGGCCCACGTTCTGCGCCACGTCGAGGTGGGGCAGCACATGAAAAGCCTGGAAGACGAAACCCAGCTGGGTGCGACGCCAGATGGCGCGCTGGTCCTCATCGAGTCCGCCCAGATCCGTGCCGGCGTGCACGATGCGGCCTGCATCCCAGTGATCGAGCCCGGCCAGGCAGTTGAGCAATGTCGATTTGCCCACGCCCGACTCGCCCACGATGGCGACGAACTCGCCGGGCGCGACATCGAACGAGACCGCGCTGAACACGCTCGCGCCCGCATAGTGCTTGGCGAGATCCTGCACGGAGATGGCTGGGCGAGTGGGCAGTGGCGCTGCGTGCATGGCGTGGGCCGATTCAGTTCCTGTGCGCGGCCAGATGGTCGAGCACGGCCTGCACCAGGGCCGGCGTCGCATCGGCCGCGTCGCAGGCGATCACCTGGCGCTGCGGCATGCTGCGCAGCCAGGTTATCTGGCGCTTGGCGAGCTGGCGCGTCGCGGCAATGCCTTTTTCGCGCAGCAGATGGCGGTTGAGTTCGCCGCCGCGCCGCGTCTGCCAATCCATCTCGTCCCAGACCTGGCGGTAGCCCACGCAGCGCATCGATGGCAGATCGGCATGCAGGTCGCCGCGCGCGCGCAGTCCCGCGACTTCGGCGACCAGGCCCGCATCAAGCATGGCGTCGAAGCGCTGGGCGATGCGCGCATGCAGCCAGCTGCGCTCGGCAGGCTCGAGAGAAAACAGCGTCGCGATGGCCGGGGCGTGCGCGCCGGCCGCGTCGGCCGTGGCCGCGCGCGCGCGCGTGTGAAAGTGCGACAGCGGCTGGCCCGAAATCATGAAGACTTCGAGCGCGCGCTGGATGCGCTGGCTGTCGCCGGGCGCGAGCCGCGCCGCGGTTTCGGGGTCGACCTGGGCGAGTTCGGCGTGCAGGCCATGCCAGCCTATGAGCGCGGCGCGCTCCTCGAGCTGGGCGCGCACTGCGGCATCGGCTGCGGGCATGTCGTCTATGCCGTCGAACAAGGCCTTGAAGTACAGCATGGTGCCGCCGACCAGCAGCGGCAATGCCCCACGCGCGCGGATTTCAGCGATCAGGCGCTGGGCATCCTGCACGAATTCGGCTGCGCTGTAGGCCTGCAGCGGATCGCGGATGTCGATCAGGTGATGGGGCACGGCGGCCTGCTCGGCGGCCGAGGGCTTGGCCGTGCCTATGTCCATGCCGCGGTAGACCAGCGCCGAATCGACGCTGATGATTTCCACGGCCTGGCCGCGCGCGCCCAGCACGGCCGCAAGCGCCATGGCGCCCGCGGTCTTGCCCGAGGCGGTGGGGCCGGCGATGGCGATGCAGGGCAGGAGAGGGGGGGCGGTCATGTCGCTCATAGTCACAAAACAGCGGCCCGGCCGCAAGGGGCAGGGCCGATAGGGTCATCGAAAAAGGGTGAAGCGGGAATTTCAGAGGTGGCTGGTCTGGCCAAAGCGGCGCACCAGCAGCCAGGCCGTGAGCGCGGTGCACGCGCCCCAGAAGGCCACGCCCGCGGACAGGGCCATGGTGCTGCCGTCGAGGTGCAGGCCCAGCCAATGGCCCATGGCAAACGCGACCAGCATCATGCCAAAGCCGTTGACGGCCGACGCCGTCCCGGCCGACTGTGGAAAAGGGGAAATCGCATTGCTCTGCCCGCAGGGCATGTGCACGCCGTGGGCCAGTTGAAACAGCAGGAAAGGCAGCGCATAGGCCCAGACGCTTTGCAGTCCGGCGAGTGCCGAGGCCAGCATCGCCAGGCCGGCCAGCGCGCTTGCCAGGCCGGCCCAGGCCACGCAGCGCTGCACGCTCCAGCGGCGCAGCATGCGCCGGCACAGAACCGTGCCGCCGATGTAGAACAACGCGTTGGCGCCCATCATCAGGCCGTAATGGCTGCGCTCCATGCCCAGCACTTCAATATAGGTGAACGACGAGGCCGCGAGGTTGGTGAAAAGTCCGGCGTAGCTGAAGATGGTCAGCAGGTTGTAGGCCTGGAAAGTTGGATGGCGCACGATGCGCGCCCAGTTGCGTGCCAGCGCCAGCGGCTGCAGCGCCTGCGCATTGCGCTGGGGCAACGACTCCTGAAAGCGCAGTGCCGCGAACAGCAGCACGACCGCGCCCAGCAGCGCTTGCGCGACCATGGTCGAACGCCAGCCCAGCAGTTCGACCAGCAGACTGCCGCTGACCGGCGCGAGAAAAGCGATCATGCCCAGGCCGCTGAGCGCGCGCGACATGGCCTGCGCGCCCTGTACCGGGCCGTAGAGATCGCGCACCACGGCGCGCGCGCACATCACGCAGGCGCCGAGCGCCGCGCCCTGCAGCGCGCGCCAGCCTATCAGCGCGCCCATGGAGTCAACTGCGGCGCAGCCCAGAGCGCCGATCACATAGCCCGCGACGCCGGTCAGCAGCACGGGCCGGCGGCCCCAGCGATCGGACAGCGGCCCCCAGAGCAACTGGGAGCAGCCGAAGGCCAGCAGCAGCGCGGTGAGCGTGAGCTGCACCTGCGCGATCGGTGCCGAAAAACCGGCTTGCAGCGCGGGCAGCGCCGGCAGATAGAGGTCGGTGGCCAGAGGCTGCAGGCCCAGCAGCAGACCGAGCAGAAGCACCACCAGCGCGGGCGACATCGTGGCGCCGGAGGCGGGCGCGGAAGTGAGCGGGGACACGGGCATAGCCGGCGAGCGTAGCAGACGCCAGAGCGCGGCGCGCGCAGTGCGTCCGAACGGTCTGACTGAAGTCAGGGCGCGGCCGGCAGGTCGAACAGTTCCTTCAGCGCCACGCGGTACTGCGGCAGTCCGATGGCGTTGGTGTTGTGGTGGCTGCCGCCCTCGACCAGCACCCAGCGCTTGGGCGATTGCGCGGCCGCATAGAGCTGCTCGCCCAGCGCGGGCGGAATCAGCCGGTCGCCGCTGCCATGCACCACCAGCAGCGGCGAGCCTATGCGCGCCACGCGTTGCTGCGAGTCAAAAGTCTGGGTGAGCAACGGCCCCACGGGCAGCCAGCCCCAGCGCATGCTGCCGATCACATCGGTCATGCGGCTGAACGTGCCTTCGACCAGCGTGCCGCGCTCGTCGTCGACTTCGCTGGCCAGTGCGATCGCGATCGCTCCGCCCAACGAGTGGCCGAACAGGTAGCGGTCGTTGCGCGGATGCTGCCTTGCCAGCCAGTCCCAGGCCGCGCGCGCGTCCTCGATCGCGAGCTTTTCCGAGGGCAGTCCGGCGCTGCTCTGGCCGAAGCCGCGGTAGTCGATGGCCAGCACCGAAAAGCCCAGCGACTGCATGCGGCGAATGCGCTGCGACGAGCCCGAGACATTCCAGCGCGCGCCGTGCAGATACAGCAGCACGGGCGCGTTGGCGCTCTTGGCCGGCAGCCACAGCGCATGCAGGCGCACGGCCTCGCCGCTCAGGCGCGAATCGAAGTCTATCCAGATGTCTTCCATGCCCGTCATGTCGGCGTTCTGCCAGCTGCGCTGGCTGGGCTGGAAGATCCATTCGCGCTGCTTGGCGTCGAGCAGCGCGCAGCCGCTGGTCGCCAGCAAGGTGCAGCAGGCGGCGGCAAGAACAAGGCGGGCAGGGCGCATAGGATGGATGAGGTTGAACGTGGCGCAGGAATTCAAGGATATGCTCTTGTTTATTGGCCGGCCCGGCTACGGGAATCGGTCTGCGTTCGGCTGTTTTTTTCGAGAGAGATCTATGCGCTTGGGTTTAGCTGCGAACCGTCTTCACCACCAGGCCGAGGACGCGGCCCTGTTCTCCTGGCTGCGCGCCTGCGAGTCCGGCATACGCGAACTGCAGCTCGGTCTGCACGCCGTGGGACGCACCTACGATGCGATCCAGGCCGCGGGCATGCTGCACGCGTATTCCGGCATGCGCCGCTATCCCTATGGCCGCGAAGGCGGGCTGATGAAGCTGGTCGCCGAAGTCGTGGGCCTGGAGGAAGATGAACGCCGGCTCGATGGCGCCATCTATTTCATCGACCCGGTCGATCCGTCGTCGATCTTTCCCGAAGCGCTGGCCTTGAAGCGCCAGTGCGTGATCCATGGCAAGCCTTTCCTGTCGACCGTGGCTTCGGCGCGCGACTGGGTGGAAGTCGAACGCCTGCACCGCGGTTTGGTGCCCGATGTCGGCGCCCAGCGCTTTTATGCGCTCGAGTCGCAGACGCTGGCGCTGATCGCCCACGATGCGCTCAAGCCTGCGATGCTGGAATTCGCCGAGCGCAATTTCGCGCTGCTGTCGCGCTTCGCGCGCCGCGTGGGCACGGGCACCACGGGCCAGAAGCTCAACGAGATGGCCTGGAGCAAGGGCTGGCCCGCGGACCGGCCCTGGGTGGACCGCTACCAGAGCGGCCCGCTGGGCGGCGATGCGCAGATTGCCGATCTGGTGCTCGAGCGCCGCTGCCAGCGCGTGATCTTCTTCGAGGACCCGCATGTCGCGCGCCAGCACGAGGCCGACATCCAGCTGCTCGAGCGCGCCGTCACCACGGCCACGCACGAGACCGTCTGCATGACCACGCCCCAGGTCGCGCAGCGCTGGTGCGATGCGGCCTTGCTGCGCAGCAAGTAATCCTGGAAATACAGGCATGAAAAAGGGACCTTGCGGTCCCTTTTCTTTTACCTGCGCAGCGTGATTACACGACGCCCTGGGCAATCATCGCATCGGCGATCTTGACGAAGCCGGCGACGTTGGCGCCGTCGATGTAGCTCACCGTGCCGTCGGCGCGCTTGCCGTACTTCAGGCAGGCTGCATGGATGCCCTGCATGATCTGCAGCAGGCGGGCGTCGACTTCTTCGGCAGGCCAGGAAATGCGTGCCGAGTTCTGGCACATTTCCAGGCCCGAAGTGGCCACGCCACCGGCGTTCGAGGCCTTGCCCGGTGCGTACAGCACGCCCGCGGCTTCGAAGGCCTTGGCGGCTTCGATCGTGGCGGGCATGTTCGCGCCTTCGGCGACGCAGCGCACGCCGTTGGCGATCAGCGTCTTGGCGTCATCCAGGTCCAGTTCGTTCTGCGTCGCGCAGGGCAGTGCGACGTCGACCTTGATGCCCCAGGGCGTCTTGCCGGCGATGAATTCGACGCCGGGCACCAGCGCGGCGTAGTCGCTGACGCGGCCATAGCGGTGGTTCTTGACGTCCATCAGCAGCGCGAGCTTGGCGCTGTCAAAGCCTGCGGCGTCATAGACCGTGCCCGACGAGTCGGACACCGACACCACCTTGGCGCCCAGGGCCATGGCCTTCTCGACGGCGTACTGGGCGACGTTGCCCGAGCCCGACACCGAGACCGTGAGGCCTTCAAACGACTGGCCGCGGGTCTTGAGCATTTCCTGCGCGAAGTAGACCGTGCCGTAGCCCGTGGCTTCGGGGCGGATCAGCGAGCCGCCGAACGACAGGCCCTTGCCCGTGAACACGCAGGCCGCGCTGTTCGTGAGCTTCTTGTACATGCCGGCCATGAAGCCGACTTCACGGCCGCCCACGCCGATGTCGCCTGCTGGCACATCGGTGTCGGGGCCGACATGGCGGAACAGTTCGGTGACGAAAGCCTGGCAAAAGCGCATGACTTCGAGCGGGCTCTTGCCCTTGGGGTCGAAGTCCGAGCCGCCCTTGCCGCCGCCCATGGGCAGCGTGGTCAGCGCGTTCTTGAACGTCTGTTCGAACGCCAGGAACTTGAGCACCGACAGGTTGACCGAGGGGTGCAGACGCAGGCCGCCCTTGTAGGGGCCGATGGCCATGCTGTGCTGGATGCGGTAGCCGCGGTTGACCTGCACCTGGCCGCGGTCGTCGATCCAGCTCACGCGGAACATCACGGTGCGCTCGGCTTCGACCAGGCGTTCGAGCAGGCCGTTCTCAGCGTACTTGGGGTTCTTCTCGATGAAGGGCCAGAGGCTTTCCATCACTTCAGTGACGGCTTGCAGAAACTCGGGTTGGCCGGGATTGCGCTGTGCCACTTGTTCAAGGAAATGGCCGACGGACTCGTACTTCATGGAGAGAACTTTCTGACTAAAAAAACGGCTGCGTGAAAACGTGAAAAAAGATTATGCCAAAAATGTATGCCCTTATGCATCTTTTTGGGGAGGTCTTGTGCATGACTGGTGCGTTATTGGTTTTTTTGGTGCGTACGCGCGCCGAGATTGCCCTGTAATGGGGCGTTTTTGCAGATAGACGGCCAGGCCTGAAATTTGCTTTTCTTTTATGGGTGAGTGAAAATATTTTTTCATGCACCGTGGATTCCATATCAGTCCCTGCCCGGCAGTCGCTGCCGGGTTCAATCGGAGATCTCCCATGGCCGGTGAAATTCCCCTGTCGTCGTCCGCTGGCGCCACAGGCGCACAGATGCAGCAGCTGGAAAATGCGCTCAACCAGATCGGTGTGACGCGTTCGCACAAGAGCATCATCTTTCTCGTGGTGTGCGGTGTGCTGTTCGACGTGTTCGAGCAGAACGCGGTCGGCCTGGTCGGGCCGCTGCTGCGCGAGCAGTGGGGACTCAGCGCCACCGACATCGGCTTTCTCAACACCATCACCTTCATCGCTGCCGCGATCGGCCGCCTGCTGTCGGGCTACATGGCCGACCGCTTCGGGCGGCGCACCATGCTGAATGTGAATCTGGCGCTGTTCACGCTGGGTGCGATCGGCTGTGCGCTCGCGCCGGGCTACACCATGCTGGCGATTGCGCGCTTTGTCGTCGGCTTCGGCCTGGGCGGCGAGATCACCACCGCCGTGACCATGCTGGCCGAGTTCTGCTCGGCCAAGTTTCGCGGCACGGCCGTGGGCCTGATCAACGTCGGCGGCGGCGGCCTGGGCAATATGCTCGCGCCCGCGTTCGCGCTGGGCGTGTTCGCGCTGTTTCCCGGCGAGAACGCCTGGCGCTGGCTGTTCGGTTGCCTGGTGCTGCCCGCGCTGTTCATCGTCTTCTACCGGCGCTTCATTCCCGAGACGCCCCGCTATCTGCTGTCCAAGGGCCGGGTCGACGAGGCCAACCGCGTGCTGTCGATGCTCGCCAGCGGCAAGCTCGCCAATGCCGCGTTTCCGGTGCATGTCTACATCACCGCGAGCCGCGATGATCAGGCCCCGACCAGCGTGCGGCGCAATTCGTTTGCCGATATCTTTCGCGGCGGCTATGCGCGCCGCACGATTGCCGTGGGCATTGCGTCGTGGATGACGTT
>Ga0308157_10008667_pt1 | contig 11494 bp, 5 predicted proteins | sample PhyBR1_FD_201035 | JGI IMG/M metagenome (GOLD analysis project Ga0308157, IMG submission 201035) | Phyllosphere microbial communities from UC Gill Tract Community Farm, Albany, California, United States - DLSLB.R1 | ecosystem: Host-associated > Plants > Phyllosphere > Unclassified | place: USA...
CTCTCAAGTGACAACGACAGCGGACGCACCTTTGAAGGTGCTGGTGGTGGACGACAGCAACACCATACGGCGCAGTGCCGAAATCTTTTTGCGCCAGGGCGGCTACGAAGTGCTGCTTGCCGATGATGGCTATGACGCGCTGGCCAAGGTCAACGACCACCAGCCGCAGCTGATCTTCTGCGACATCCTGATGCCCAAGCTCGACGGCTACCAGACCTGCGCGATCATCAAGCGCAATGCGCGCTATGCCGATACGCCCGTGGTCATGCTCTCGTCCAAGGACGGCGTGTTCGACAAGGCGCGCGGGCGCATGGTCGGCTGTCAGGAATACCTGACCAAACCTTTTACCAAAGACCAGTTGCTGCAAGCCGTGCGGCAATTCGGCAAGATTCCCCAAGGAGCGATGTGATGGCTGTTCAGAAGGTGCTGGTCGTTGATGACTCGAAGACCGAGCTGATGTTTCTGACCGATCTGCTGCAGAAAAAAGGCATGCAGGTGCGCTGCGCGGAAAACGCGGACGAGGCGTTTCGCAGCCTTGCCGAGGAAAAGCCCGACCTGATCCTGATGGACGTGGTCATGCCGGGGCAAAACGGCTTCCAGCTGACGCGGGCCATCACGCGCGATCCGCAGTACGCCGACGTGCCCATCATCATGTGCACCAGCAAGAGCCAGGAAACCGACAAGGTCTGGGGTCTGCGTCAGGGCGCGCGCGCCTACATCACCAAACCCGTGGACCCGGCAGAGCTGCAGGCCAAGATCGACGCGCTGGGCTGAGCGGCGCTGTTCCATGGCCAATCGTGAAGCACTGAGACAATTGCATGCGCGGCTGGCCGCGCGACTTCAAGCCGCTCGCAGCGAAGGCGTGGCCGCGGCCAGCTGGCTGGCGGTCGAGGCCGGCGGCAGCCGCTATCTGATGCCGCTGGCACACGCGGGCGAGATCTTTCCCTGGTCGGGCGTGCTGCGCGTGCCCTACACCCGGCCCTGGCTGATGGGCGTTGCCAACCTGCGCGGCACGCTGGCCGCGGTGGTTGATTTTCCCGGCCTGCAGGGCAAGCCCGTGGCGCGCAATGAAATGACGCTGGCCGATGCCAGCCTGCTGGCGTTCAACCCGGCGCTGGAAGTGCATGCGGCCCTGCTGGTGGACCGCCTGCTGGGATTGCGCGGCGCGCAGAATTTCACGGGGATGCAGGATGCCCCCCTCGACGCTCCAGGCTACTGGGGTGCGACCTACTTCGACGAGGCAGGCGATTCCTGGCAGGAAATCAATCTGCAAAGCCTCGCGCAAGACCCTGAATTTCTCCATATCCGTGCCTGAGTTTCCCCCTGTGAGGCTGTGTCATGTCTTTTGCCCAGAAAATTGGAAAAATGTTTCAGCGCCGTTCCGCCGGCAGCGGCGAAGGGCTGAACGATCTGCCTGACGCCGGCCTGCCGCAGGAGTCGGGGCGCGACGCCCCTGCCAGCCTCTACGGCGACAGCGGCCTGTCGTCATACACCGACGAGGAGCAGCAGCAGCTCAATGAAGAGCAGGTGTCGCTGCCGCTGCTCGGGCGCGCGCCCGCGGCGCAGCAGCAGCGCCGTCTGCTGATCATGCTGGCGGTCGGTGTCACGGTGCTGGCGCTGATGGCCGGCTGGGTGCTGCAGCAGGCCGAGCGCTCGGCACAGCAGCTGGCCGCCAACGGCCAGGCGCTGATGCAGTCGCAGCGGCTGGCCAAATCGGCCTCGCAGGCGATGACCGGCAACGGCGCGGCCTTTGACGCGCTGCAGGAAAGCGCCAGCGTGCTGGCGCGCAGCGTGCGCGCGCTGGCCAGCGGCGATGACGCCCTGGGCGTGCAGCCGCTGGGCTCCGAATACGCCGATTCGCTCAAGGAAATCGTTCCGCTGATGGAGCGCGCCGAAACCAATGCCCAGCAGGTGATGGACCAGCGCCAGGTGCTGATGCAGGTGGGTGACGCGCTGCGCGCGGTGAACCGCCAGTCGTCCGAGCTGCTGGAAGTGGCTGAAACCATTGCCTCGCTCAAGCTGCAGCAGGGCGCCTCGCCGGCCGAAATCTCGGCCGCCGGCCAGCTGGTGATGCTGACCCAGCGTATCGGCAAGTCGGCCAACGAATTCCAGACCACCGAAGGCGTGAGCCCCGAAGCGGTGTTCCTGCTGGGCAAGGATTTGGCCTCGTTCCGCGAAATCGCCGAGAGCCTGCTCAACGGCAGCCCCGAGCTGCGATTGCCCGCGACGCGCGACGCGCAGACGCGTGAGCAGCTGCAGGCGCTGATCGTGCTCTACGAACAGACGCGCACCGGCGCCAGCGCCATTCTGGGCAATCTGCAGGGCCTGGTGTCGGCGCGCGAAGGCCAGACAACGATCAACAACGACAGCGAAGCGCTGCGCCGCGGCCTCGAAGCGCTGCAGGTGCAGCTGCGCTCCACGGCCGGCCTGGGCGCGGGGCAGTTTGCGCTGCTGGGCCTGGTGGGTCTGTTCGTGCTGCTGTGCGGCGTGGGCATTTCGCGCGTGCAGCTGCTTGACAGCCGCAACCGCCAGGGATCGGCCGAGCTGCAGCAGCGCGATGCGCGCCGCCAGGAGCATGAAGCCAAGCGCGTCAACGACGCCAACCAGGCTGCCATTTTGCGGCTGATGAACGAACTGCAGTCGGTGGCCGAAGGCGACCTGACGCAGGAAGCCACGGTGACCGAGGACATCACGGGTGCGATTGCCGACTCGGTGAACTACACCGTGGAAGAGCTGCGACTGCTGGTGGGCAGCGTGCAGAACACCGCGACGCGCGTGGCCCAGACCACGGCCAAGGTGGACAGCACCTCGACCGAACTGCTGGCGGCATCGACCGAACAGCTGCGCGAGATCCGCGAAACCGGCCGCTCGGTGCTTGACATGGCAAGCCGAATCAACCAGGTCTCGGCCCAGGCCCAGGAATCGGCCGCGGTGGCGCGCCAGTCGCTGCAGGCCGCGGACCAGGGGCTCAAGGCGGTGCAAAACACCATTGGCGGCATGAACTCGATTCGCGACCAGATCCAGGACACTTCCAAGCGCATCAAGCGCCTGGGCGAGTCGTCGCAGGAGATTGGCGAAATCACCGAACTGATTTCCGACATTACCGAGCAGACCAACGTGCTGGCGCTCAACGCCGCCATCCAGGCCGCATCCGCGGGCGAGGCGGGCCGGGGCTTCTCGGTCGTGGCCGAGGAAGTGCAGCGCCTGGCCGAACGCTCGGCCGACGCGACGCGGCAGATTTCGGTGCTGGTGAAGGCAATTCAGACCGACACCCAGGATGCGGTTGCCGCCATGGAGCGCTCGACCCAGGGGGTGGTGCAGGGTGCCCAGCTGTCCGATACCGCGGGCACGGCGCTGACCGAGATCGACAGCGTCTCGCGCCGCCTGGCCGAGCTGATCGAGCAGATCTCGCAGTCCACCTCGCGCGAGGCCGATCTGGCCAACGGCGTGGCCGACAATATCCAGCATATTTTCGCGGTGACCGAGCAGACCGGCGAAGGCACGCGCAGCACGGCCCAGCAGGTGCGCGAGCTGTCGCACATGGCCGAGGAGCTGCGCCAGTCGGTTGCCCGCTTCAAGATTGCCTGAGGCTTCTTCCCCTTTCCTAGACCGGCGCCAGAGCGCCGGGGAGTTCCGAATGTCTTCCACTGACGCCTTCTTTCCCCCTGCATCAGCCGACGCGGCCTCTACCGACACGGCGCAGGGCGAGCAGGATCTCGGGCCCCTGGCATGGGTCATCGATGAACTGCGCAAATCGCTGGAAGGCGCGGCCAAGTCGCTGGCGCGTTTTGCGCGCGAGTCCGAACTGACGCCCGACGGCCAGCCGGCGCTCGATACCCTGGCCGTGCAGCAGGCGCTGCACCAGGTCGGCGGCGCGCTGGAGATGGTTGATCTGCGCGCTGCCGCGCGCCTGGTGCATGGGATGGAAGCCGCGGTGCTGCGCCTGGAGCAAGACCCCCAGCGCTGCACGCCCGAAGCCGCAAGCACGCTGGAAAATGCCTGCTTCGCGCTGCTTGAATACCTCGACACGCTGCTGGCCGGACGGGCCGTGCCCGCCGTGGCGCTGTTTCCCCAATACCGCGCGGTGCAGGCGCTGGCCGGCAACGACAAGGTGCATCCGGCCGATCTGTGGCCTGCCGAGCGGCGCATGCGCGAACCCACGTTGCCCGACAGCACGCCGGCGCTGGCCTATGGCCCGCAGGCGCGGGCGCTGCTTGACGCCGGCGTGCTGGCGCTGGTCAAGACCGGCCATGCCGCGGCCGCGGCCCAGCTGCGCGCGACCTGCCTGGGCTTTGTCGCCGCGCAGGCCGAGCCCGGCGCGCGCACATTCTGGAAGATCGCTGCCGGCTTCTTCGACGCCTTTGCCCAGGGGCTGGTCAAGCCCGATGTCTACGCCAAGCGCGCGGCCTCGCGCGTGCTGATGCAGTACGCGGCCATGGCCAAGGGCGACAACCGCCTGCCCGAGCGGCTGACCCAGGACCTGCTGTTCTTCTGCGCCCAGGCGGCGGAGCCGGCCGACGCCGTCCAGGCGCCGGTGCTGCGCGCGGTGCGCGAATCCTTTGGCCTGGCGCGCCACCCCCGCGTCGACTACGAACGCGCGCGCTTTGGCCGCTTCGATCCCGCGCTGCTTGCGCAGGCGCGCAAGCGCGTGGCCGCGGCCACCGAATGCTGGTCGGCCCTGGCCGGCGGCGACCGCAGCAAGATCAAGCCCGTGGTCGAACAGTTCGGCCTGGTCTGCGATTCGCTCAACAAGCTCTACCCCGACAGCACCGGCCTGGCCCGCGCGCTGCAGCGCGTCATCGAATGGATGTCGCGCAGCGGCGAGCTGCCCGCGCCCGCGCTGGCGCTTGAAGTCGCCACCGCCATTCTCTATCTGCAGGCGGCGCTCACCTCCCCCGAACTGGCAGACGAATCCATGGCCGCGCATTCGGGCCGGCTCGCGCAGCGCCTGGACGAAGTGCGCCAGGGCATGGAGTCGCAGCCGCTCGAACCCTGGATGGAGGATCTGTACCGCCATGTGAGCGACGGCCAGACCATGGGCAGCGTGGTCGGCGAACTGCGCTCCACGCTGGCCGAGGCGGAAAACCTGCTGGACCAGTTCTTCCGCCAGCCGGCCCAGATCGAGGTGCTGGCCCAGGCAGCCCAGCACATGGGGCAGATGCGCGGCGTGCTGTCGGTGCTGGGCCTGGAGCAGGCCTGCCTGGCCGTGGTGCGCATGCGCGATACCGTCGAGCAGCTGATGCGCGAGGAGATTCCCGCCGCCGAGCAGTCCCAGGTCTTTGCGCGGCTGGGCAACAACCTCGGTGCGCTGGGCTTTCTGATCGACATGCTCAGCTACCAGCGCAATCTGGCGCGCAAGCTGTTTGTCTACGATGATGACTCGGGCGAGCTGCGCATCATCATGGGCCGCAACCGCGTGCGCGCCAGCGATGCACCCGAGGAGCGCACGCAGCGCGTCGAGGCGCGCGCGCCCCAGCCCCTGCCACCGGTCCTGCCCGTGGCCGCGCCGCCGCAGCCGGTGGCCGCGCCGCCGCTGCCGCCCATCGAATTCCCCGCGGTTGCCGACCCTGTGCCGGACGCCGCGCCTGCGGCCACGCCCGCGGCCGCGCCGCTCGGCCTGACCGAGGAGGACACCGACGAAGAACTGCGCGGAATTTTCCTCGAGGAAGCGCGTGACGTCGTGCGCCAGGGCCACGAAGACCTCGATGCGCTGGCCGGCGACGCCGCGCAATGGAATGCGCAGACCAGCTTGCGCCGCGTCTTTCACACGCTCAAGGGCAGCGCGCGCATGGTCGGACTCGACGAGTTCGGCGAAGCTGGCTGGGCCATGGAGCAGATGCTCAATGCCTGGCTGGGTGAACAAAAGCCCATGCCGCCCGCCTGGCAGGCGCTGGCACGCGAGGCCTTGCAGGCGTTTGCCGTCTGGACCCAGGCGATTGCCGACGGCCAGGACCAGCAATGGTCGGCGACGCCGTTTCGCGCCGCGGCCGATGCCATGCGCCTCGAAGGCCAGCGCGCGCCCGTGGCGCTGCAGCCTGCGCTGCGCCGCCGCCAGCAGGAGCCCGCGGCCCAGGCATTGCTGCCCGAAGCCGCCGAGCCCGTGGCCGCCGAGGCCGACACCTCGCCGCAGCCCGATCTGCCGGGCGTGGTCGAGGAAATCGACTTTGCGGCCTTTGAATCCGCGCTCCAGGCCAGCGAACAGCTGCCCGATGCCGCTGCGGCGGAAGAGCCGCCGGCTGCGCCGCTGGAAGCCAGCGATGCACCGGATGCCGAGGTCGCTGCCGTGCCGGCCGCCGCCGCGCCAGCGGCCGCCGAGTCGGGGCAGGAATGGCTGGACGACACGCCCGATTGGGACGATACCCAGATTGACGAAGCGATTTCCGAGCCCCTGGCCGGGCCCGCGCCGCAAGCCGAGCCGCAGCCGGAACCAGAGCCGGAAGTGCAGCCAGAGCCGGAGCCAGAGCCAGAGCCAGAGCCAGAAGCCGAAGCCGCCGACGACAATGTCAAGCTGATAGATGGTCTGCGCATCCATCTGCCGCTGTACAACGTCTATCTGAACGAAGCCGACGAATGGTCGCGCCGCCTCGATGTCTCGTTGCAGGAGTGGGCGCTTGAAGCCCACCGTCCGCAGCCCGAGGACGCCGTGGGCTGGGCGCATTCGCTGGCCGGCAGTTCGGCCACCGTGGGCTTCAAGGACTTGTCGCGGCTGTCGCGCCTGCTGGAGCACGCGCTGATGCATGTGCGGCCGCAGGGCGCGGGCGACGCCCAGCAGCTGCTGGTGTTCCAGGCCGCGGCCAATGAGATCCGCCGCCTGCTGCACCAGTTTGCCGCGGGCTTTCTCAAGACGCCGCTGGCGTCCGTGGAAGAGGCGCTGCAGCAGGTGCTGGACAGCGAAATCGACAGCCTGGCGGGCGAGGGCGGCGCTGTGCCTGGCCTGGACGCAGAAGATGCCCTCTGGGCGCAGGAACTGCATGCCGACGCGGCGCAACAGGCCGCGCAGGCCGAGCTGCCAGCCGCCGAACCCGAACCCGAGCCCGAGCCCGAACCCTTGGCATCTGCGGCGCAAGAGCCCGCGTCGCCGCCATACCTGCGCGATACCGCGGCGGTGGACACCGGGGCGCTGTCCACCGGGGCGCTGTCCACCGGGGCGCAATCTGCCGGCGCGCTGGACGGCGCCATCGATGACGACATCGAAGTGCTTGATGCGCTGGACCCCGACCTGTTCCCCATCTTCGAGGAAGAGGCGGCCGAGCTGCTGCCCGTGCTGGGCACGGCGCTGCGCGACTGGGCCGCGCATCCGCAGCGGCTCGAGGCGCGCAATGCAAGCCTGCGCGCGCTGCACACGCTCAAGGGCAGTGCGCGGCTGGCCGGCGCCATGCGCCTGGGGGAGATCACCCACCGGCTGGAGTCGGCAATAGAACATATCGACGCGCAGGAGGTGCAGGCCGCGCAGGTCGAGCCGCTGCTGGGCAGCTTCGACATTCTGAACAGCCACTTTGCGGCATTGCGCGCGCTTGGCGAAGAGCCTGCCTCGGCGCCTGCCGCCGCGGCCGTGCTGCCCGAGCCCGCGCGCGAACGCGTCGCAGGCCTGCGCGCGCCGACCTTCACGCCCATTGTTCCGCTGGCGGCCGCACGCTCGGCCTCGCAGCAGTCGGTGCGCGTGCGCGGCCAGCTGCTTGACCGGCTGATCAATCAGTCGGGCGAAGTGCTGATTGCGCGCTCGCGCATCGATGCGCGCCTGGTGCAGGCGCGGGCCTCGCTTTACGACCTCAACGGCAACCTCGAGCGCCTGCGCCAGCAGCTGCGCGACATTGAAGTCCAGGCCGAGACGCAGATGCAGTCGCGGCTGGCGCTGTCCAAGGATTCCGCGGCGGGCTTCGATCCGCTGGAATTCGACCGCTTCACGCGCGTGCAGGAGCTCACCCGCATGATGGCCGAGTCGGTCAACGACGTGGCCACGGTGCAGCGCAATCTGCAGCGCGATCTGGCGGCCGCCGAAGACGATCTGGTTGCCCAGGGCCGCCAGGCGCGCGACCTGCAGCGCGATCTGCTGCGCACGCGCATGGTCGAGTTCGACGCCATTTCCGAGCGGCTGTATGCCGTGGTGCGCCAGACGTCCAAGGAAATGGGCAAGCAGGTGCGGCTCAACGTCGTGGGCGGAACGATTGAAATGGACCGCGGCGTGCTTGACCGCATGGTGCCGGCCTTCGAGCATCTGCTGCGCAATTGCGTGGCGCATGGCATCGAGCTGCCCGCGCAGCGCCAAGCCCGGGGCAAGGACGCGACCGGCACCATCAGCGTGACGCTGCAGCACGAAGGCAACGACGTGCGCGTGCGCTTCGAGGATGACGGCGCGGGCCTGGACCTCAAGCGCATTCACGCCGTGGCCGTGGCGCGCGGCCTGCTGGCCCAGGACGCGGTGATCACGCCCGAGCAGGCCGGCCAGCTGATTTTCCAGCCGGGCTTCACGACGGCCACCGAGGTCACCGACGTGTCCGGGCGCGGTATCGGCATGGACGTGGTGCGCTCCGAAGTCAACGCGCTGGGCGGGCGCATAGAAACCCACAGCACACCGGGCGCGGGCTCGTCGTTTGGCCTGGTGCTGCCGCTGACCACGGCGGTGACGCAGGTGGTCATGCTGCGCGTGGGCCAGTTTGCCGTGGGCGTGCCCGCCAATCTGGTGGAAATCGTGCGCCGCGTGCCGCTGGCGGCGCTGGACCAGGCCTATGCCGGCGGCCAGCTCGAAGACCCGGCCGGCGGCGAGAGCCTGCCGTTCTTCTGGGGCGGAGCGCTGTGGCAGTCGTCGCCGCAAAGCCTCGAAGGCGTGGGCAAGACACGCGCCGTGGTGATTTTCCGCAGCGCGGCCCAGCGCCTGGCCTTGCATGTCGACGAAGTGCTGGGCAACCAGGAACTGGTGGTCAAGCCCCTGGGCCCGCAGCTCGCGCGCCTGCCGGGCCTGACCGGCATGTCGGTGCTGGCCTCGGGCGCGGTGGTGCTGATCTACAACCCCGTGGCATTGGCCACGGTCTATGGCGAGCAGGTGCGCGAGCAGCTGCGCCGCCGCCCGGCCACGCCGGCGCCGCAGCTCGCGGGCGATGGCGTGGCCACGGTGCAGCCCCAGGCCGCGGGCGCGGGCGAAGTGCCGCTGGTGCTGGTGGTCGACGATTCGATCACGGTGCGCCGCGTGACCCAGCGCCTGCTGCAGCGCGAAGGCTATCGCGTCGAAGTGGCCAGCGACGGCCTGCAGGCCCTGGAGAAACTGCAGGGCGCGCGACCGGCCGTGGTGCTGTCCGACATTGAAATGCCCCGCATGGACGGCTTCGATCTGGCGCGCAACATCCGCGCCGATGCGCGGCTGCACGACCTGCCCATCATCATGATCACCTCACGCATTGCGCAAAAACACCGTGAACATGCGCGGGAAATCGGCGTCAACCACTATCTGGGCAAGCCGTATTCGGATGAGGAGTTGTTGAGCCTGGTGCAGCATTACGCGGTGAACTAGCCCCCACGCTCGCCCACTGCGTGTGGCTCGCTGCCCCCCGAGGGGGCCGTCCGCCGGCTTGGGGCGGCCCGGCGTCGGCGGGGTCGCCCCCACGCTGGCCCACTGCGTGTGGCTCGCTGCCCCCCGAGGGGGCCGTCCGCCGGCTTGGGGCGGCCCGGCGCTGGCGGGGTCGCCCCCACGCTGGCCCACTGCGTGTGGCTCGCTGCCCCCCGAGGGGGCCGTCCGCCGGCTTGGGGGGGCCCGGCGCCGGCGGGGTCGCCCCCACGCTGGCCCACTGCGTGTGGCTCGCTGCCCCCCGAGGGGGCTGTCCGCCGGCTTGGGGCGGCCCGGCGCCGGCGGGGTCGCCCCCACGCTGGCCCACTGTGGCTCGCGCCGGGGGGCGAAGCCTCCCGGCTGCATTGCTTGGCGCCTTACGGCACTAAGCTGTCGCCCCCTTGACCACCGAATACCGCGCCAGCGTGCGATCGCGGGCCTGGGCATGGTCCACGATGGGGCGTGGGTAGCTGGCGGGGCCCATCGCTTGCCCCGCATCGACCAGCTCGACACCCGCAGCCGCCAGCTCCAGCGGCCCGCTCTTCCACGGCGCGTGAATCAGCTTGTCGGGCAGGGCGGCGAGCTGCGGCAGATAGCGGCGGATGAAGCGGCCCGCGGCATCGAACTTCTCGCTCTGGCTGATGGGGTTGAAGATGCGAAAGTAGGGCTGGGCGTCGCAGCCCGTCGACGCCGCCCACTGCCAGCCACCGTTGTTCGCGGCCAGATCGAAATCGTTGAGCTGCTCGGCGAAATACTGTTCACCCCGGCGCCAGTCGATTCCCAGGTCCTTGACCAGAAAGCTGGCCACGACCATGCGCAGCCGGTTGTGCATGTAGCCGGTCTGGTTGAGCTGGGCCATGGCCGCGTCGACCAGCGGGTAGCCGGTGCGGCCTTCGCACCAGGCGGCAAACAGGCGCTCGGCTGACGCGCCGCTTTCCCAGGCGATGGCGTCGTAGGCCGGCTTGAATGCCAGCGTCACCACGCGCGGATGGTGCGCCAGGATCTGGTGGTAGAAGTCGCGCCACACCAGTTCGCTGAGCCACACGGCCGCGCCCGGGCCCTGGTGCTGCGACGATTCGCTCCACGCCAGGCGCGCGAGCTCGCGTATCGATACCGTGCCAAAGCGCAGGTGCACGCTCAGATAGCTCGGGCCCTTGACGGCCGGAAAGTCGCGCGTATCGCCGTATTGCGCCAGCCGCGGCACGAAGTCGGCCAGCAGCCGGGCCGCACCTTCGCTGCCCGTGGGCAGGGCCAGCTGCGGCAGATTGGTCGGCTCGAAGCCGATCTCTGCCAGCGTGGGCACGGGGCGGCGATCGGCGCGCGGCCGGGCTGCGAGGTGGGCCGCGTAGCGCTCTACGGGATAGGACGACAGATAGAACGCATTGAGCTTGCGCAACCAGGCGTTCTTGTAGGGCGTGAACACGCTGAACGGCGCGCCGGCAAGCGTCAGCACTTCGTCGCGCTCGAAGATCACATGGTCCTTGTAGCTGTGCAGCGCCACGCCCGCGGACTGCAGCGCGGCGCGCACGCGCGCGTCGCGCGCCAGCGCCTGGGGCTCGTCATCGTGGTTGGCGAACACCGCCGTGGCGCCCAGCTGCTGTGCCAGGCGCGGAATCTCTTCTTCGGCCAGGCCCTGGCGAACGATCAGACCGGCGTCACCATGGCCGCACAGCGCGCGCAACTGCGCATCGACCGAGACCAGACTTTCACGAATGAACTCGACGCGCCGGTCGGTGCGCGGCAGGGGCGCGAGGATGGAATCGTCGAAAAGAAAGACGCAATGCACCTGCGCGCAGCCGCGCAAGGCATGAAAAAGAGCGGCGTGGTCACGCGTGCGCAGGTCGCGTCGCAACCAGACCAAGCCCACAGGTCCCGAAAGTGCCATGGATCACCGTTAAAATCTAGGAATGCCCGCTGATTCTGCGCCTATCAACTTGACGCACCATTTTCTGATTG
>Ga0308157_10008668_pt1 | contig 11491 bp, 10 predicted proteins | sample PhyBR1_FD_201035 | JGI IMG/M metagenome (GOLD analysis project Ga0308157, IMG submission 201035) | Phyllosphere microbial communities from UC Gill Tract Community Farm, Albany, California, United States - DLSLB.R1 | ecosystem: Host-associated > Plants > Phyllosphere > Unclassified | place: USA...
AATTGGAGATCTTTGGATATATTGAAGGTTTTTATAATACCAAAAGAACACATTCTGCCCTGGGATATAAAACCCCTAAGCAGATCGAAGAGATGCTATTGGAAAAAGAGAAAATGGCAGCATAAAAAAGTCTCCTATTTTAAGTTGCAATTCCATTCTACCATGTAGGTCTTTATGGTGGACGGGCTGTAGGCTTTCATCTGCAATACCTCTTTCATGCGTTGCAACTCCCGAGCATTCAAAGGTGATAATTTGGACAATACCCCTTTGCCAACCGGTGGGGTTTCCATCCCGAACAGTGTGCGGAAATGGGTGCTGTCCGGTACATACCAGCACTTTTCAGACCTGCTCCACCTGCCTTTCAGCGATTTGACTAAATCAATTTTTGCCCGGTCGTATTTGAAATCCACCCAAATGACCGCCGAATCATTATGCCTACCCTCCCGGAAAGCAAAATCGGAAAAATCAATAGCTTCCATACTGCGCATTTTGTATTACCTAATAAAGCAAATCTAACAAAGTTACACAAAATGCGTAAGAGATAAAATCCGAAAACACCAAAGCAAGACACTTAAGAACAACTATTTATAGGGATTAATAGAAGGACGTTTGACGTCCTTGCATATAGAAGATTATTGCGTATATTTGAGAGTTGGGTGCAAGGCTACAGACCATCGTGCAAATAGTATCTAAAACTACAAACTAAGTCAGCCAATCATCCATACAAGAATATTCTGCATTTTGACTAAGACAAAGGGCAATTAGGCTAAATTTGTTATCATTCTTCTACCCAATTTTACAGCATCAAATTTTAAAACAAAGATAGAATGAAAGGAACGATTTTTATTTTAATAAGCCTTATGATTTCGGTTGCATCATTTGGACAAAAACATCAACCACGAACTTATTTATTTGTACCCGGTGCTTGGGATGGTGGCTGGGATTACGCAAAAATAGATTCTATTTTTCGGGAGAAAGGCGACATCGTTTATCGCCCAACACTCACAGGGCTTGGCGAAAGAGTGCATTTGGCCAATGCCAACATTAACCTTACTACTTACATTACAGACATTGTAAACGTAATTAAATTTGAAAATTTGCACAACATCATTTTGATTGGACACAGCTTTGGTGGTATGGTTATTTCGGGTGTAGCAGAACAAGTGCCAGACCGCATTAGCCAACTTGTTTATTTGGACGCTATGGTTCCTAATGACGGGGAAAGTGCCAAAGACGTTTGTGGCGAATTGTGGGAAGAATTGATGGTTCCGTTCATCAAAGACAGCGTTATGCTGTATCCTTTCGGAACAACAAAAAATACATATCCAACCGATGTACCACAACCAATAAATACGTTTACAGAACCATTGAGAATTAGCAATCCATTAGTAGAAAATATACCGACCGTTTTTATATCAATGACCCAAAACGGAAAAATCGGAAATGAAAAAATGGGATATAGTAGAGCGAAATCCAGAAATTGGAAAATTTATACTTTTGAAGGCGGACATTACGTTATGCGTGAACAGCCCGAAAACTTGGTGAAAAAATTAGAAGAAATTTTGAATGACCAGAAAAATAGCAAATGACACACTTCGCAGGATAGAAACAATAAGCAAGTACCATAAAGTAATGGGATTGTCAAATCCTGACCACCCCTTGATCAGTGTTATAAACTACAACACCATTACATTGCCTTGCCAGGCACAAGTAAGTTTAGTATTTGACTTTTATGCCATTTTGCTTGACCGAAATTTTAAGGGGAAAATGAAATATGGACAACAACAATGCGATTTTGATAATGGTGTTTTGTTTTTAATGTCGCCCAACCAAGTGTTTGAAATTGATGTTGAAGAAATGACAAATCGTTCGGGGTGGTTGTTGCTTTTGCACCCCGATTTTTTATGGAACACTCATTTGGCAAAACACATTAAGCAATACGATTTTTTTAATTATTCCATCAATGAAGCGTTATTTCTTTCAGACAAAGAAGAAGCTTCTATTGTAAGTATACTACAAAACATCATACACGAATATCAAACTAACATTGACAAATTCAGCCAATCTGTAATTATAGCACAACTTGAATTGCTGATGACTTATACAGACCGTTTTTACCAACGTCAATTCATCACACGACAAAAGAGTAATCATCAAATCTTAAATCGTTTTGAAGATTTAATTGAAAGCTATTTAAACAGCGATGATTTAGTTACAAAAGGTTTGCCTACCGTTCAACACCTTGCAGATCAATTAAACATTTCGCCGAAATACCTAAGCAGTTTATTGCGAGCATTGACGGGACAAAACACACAGCAACACATTCACGACAAACTGATTAAAAAAGCAAAAGAAAAATTATCTACAACAAATTTAACAATAAGCGAAATCGCTTATGAACTTGGGTTTGAGCATCTCCAATCATTCAGCAAATTATTTAAAACCAAAACTAAACTTTCTCCGTTACAGTTCAGACAATCGTTTAACTAACAAAAAAAATTGCAGTTTATCAGGTCGAATGAAAGCCCTGCACCCAACATGGTATTGCCAAAAGCGGGGCTGAAAGTTTAAACTTCAACATTCGTGCTTCTATTCCGCAAAAACCATTTTTTATTCCCTTTAAAAAAAGTAAATTAGCAAACAAAAAAATGGTTTTGCTAACTGCGGTACAGAACTCAACTTTTGTTCCTTGATTTTCCCTCCTTCGGCAATACCCAAACCGTTACCAGCCATTTTAGACGACCACACAATCCGACAGTTTTAAAGTCATCGGTGGACTGTCCCTGACGAACTTTCATCGGACTTTGTGCGACACTTCAAAGACAGTTCTTTTATCAACTTTTGCGGTTGGACAGTCCAACGCTGACTTTTAGAAAAAAATTATCACGGACAGACAATCACCTAACACGACTGACAACGATTAGACCCAAGCCCACCCACCACCCTACATTTTTTGCCATAAGACAAATGCACGACAAACAACAATTTCTAACTTTGCAAAATGGACACATTTATTGAATACGTTTTACAGTTCGGCAATTTGAACAAACAACAAATTGACCTCATAAAAAGCAAGGCGACAGAAATAGAACTTCGCAAAGACGAATATTATTGGGAAGCAGGAAAAGCAGTTAAACAAATTGGTTTTCTTACGGACGGTGTTCTTCGTGTTTATTATTACAATAACAAAGGCGAAGAAATTACACGTTACTTTATTGACGAAAAACATTTGATTTTATCGGGAAACAACGTTGATGAATTTTTTATACCTTCCGAGTATTTACAAGCAATCACAGATTGCAAAATGGTTGTTTTTCCAAAACAAGATTGGAAAGACATTTCGGAAACTATTATTGGTTGGGACAATATTGTTCAAAAAATAATCACCAAACATCACACCGAAAAAATTAAAAGAAGAAGCGATTTAATTTCGCAAGACGCTACTGCACGCTATCTTGACTTTATTGAAAAATTTCCGACACTTGTTAATCGCATTCCGTTGTCATACATCGCTTCTTATTTGGGAATTACACAATCATCTTTGAGCAGAATTAGAAAAAACATTCGCTAAAATCACTTTTTGCCAAATGGCAAGTGGTTTCATTTTTTATTGAGCAACCTTTGTGGTGTCAAATTTTAAAATCAATAAAAATGAACACAAGAAAATTAGGAAACAGCGGATTAGAAGTATCTGCATTAGGTTTTGGTTGTATGGGACTAAGTTTTCCAAACGCACCAACAAAAGAAGAAAGTATTAAACTCATTCGTTCGGCAGTTGAACACGACATTACTTTTTTTGACACGGCACAAGCCTACAACGACAATGAAGAATTAGTTGGCGAAGCACTTGAACCATTTCGCAACAAAGTAGTAATTGCAACAAAATTCGGCTTCAAAAATGGAGACCTAAGACAAGGTTTGGACAGCCGACCTGAAAACATAAAAGCCGTTGCCGAAGCATCTTTGAAAAGATTGCGAACAGACGTAATTGATTTGTTTTACCAACACAGACCCGACCCAAATGTTCCGATTGAAGACGTTGCAGGAACGGTAAAAGATTTAATTCAACAAGGAAAAGTAAAACACTTCGGACTTTCAGAAGCGAATGCTGAAACCATTCGCAAGACTCACTCTGTTTTGCCTGTAACAGCTTTGCAAAGCGAATACTCAATGTTTTGGCGTGAACCCGAAAATGAAATCATTCCGACATTGGAAGAATTGGGAATTGGTTTAGTTTCTTTCAGTCCCTTAGGTAAAGGTTTTTTGACAGGAACAATTACCGCACATACAAAATTTGCGGCTACCGACCCTAAAAATTTCGCACCACGATTTTCAGAAGAAAACAGAAAAGTAAATCAAGCATTAGTTGATTTGGTTGTTTCCATTGCGACAGAGAAAAACGCAACACCTGCACAAATTGCGTTAAGTTGGTTGTTGGCTCAAAAACCTTTTATTGTGCCAATTCCGGGGACATCAAAATTACATCGCTTGCAAGAAAATATTGGTGCGACAAACGTTTCATTGACAAATGACGAATTGAACAAAATAAATTCGGCATTGGCGACAATCAAAATCGTAGGCGAACGCTACCCTGCACAAATACGGGACACAGCAGAAAGGAAATAACAACACAACAACCGACAGAAAAAAACGGCTGGTAACATCGGTGTGGCGTTATGGCGGCTGACGTGCAAAGGCTCAACGGAAGTAATTCTATTGAGCTTTTGTGCTATATTTGTGCTGACGTTCCCTGATTGCCGCCACAAACGCCAAGCCGCAAAACGTTATGTGCAATGCTACCAAACCACCGCAGACAAGCGACCACAGAACGATTTGACAATTACTCAACCCCTTGAACAATTTTTTTCCTGTGCAGATAACCCCATTTTTCCATTGCCAATAAAACCTCGTTCAGCGTTTGGCTGTAATCAGTTAATTCATACTGAACCGTAACAGGTTTTGTATTACAAACTTCACGACTAACCAATCCGTTCATTTCCAATTCTTGCAATTCTTTCGACAAAATACGAGGGGAAATTCCCGCTTCTCTCGACAATTCATTAAACCCTTTTTTACCGCTTCGTAGCACCGAAATCAGGATTAACTTCCATTTACCGCCTACTATATCTAACGTATCTCTGATAGCCATTTTGGCTTTTGAGCAACTTTCTACCGTGTGTTTTGCCATATACTATTCTTTTTGTAAGTACTATCCTTTTCGTAACAGATAACAAAGGTATAGTATTTATTCTGAATTTTGCATCAGAATTTAAAAATTAAAATTATGTCACAAAAAACAATCAAAATCACAGGATGGACATTGACCATCATTTTAGGACTTGTGTTTACAATGAGTGCCTTTATGAAACTTACGCAAAACGAAACAGCTTTGGCTCAGGCTTCTTCGTTCGGGATTGATACCACCACTTATCAGTTCATCGGGATTATTGAAATCATCTCGCTGATACTCTTCATTGTTCCGAGAACAGGAATTTTAGGGACATTGTTGTTAGTAGCCTATTTGGGTGGAGCTATTGTCACACATTTGCAACATCAACAACCGATAGCAATGGCGGTTATTTTTCAAATGCTGCTTTGGATTACGGCGTTTATTCGTTTCCCCGAACTGAAGCAAAGGATTTTTTTAACTAAAAAAGTACAACAATGATCATACGCAGAAACATTTCAAAAATAACTCAAAACCATTGGCATAATGGTTTTTTGGGAACAGGACATCGTGCAATGGCGGTATTGGACGGTGTATCTTACAAAGACAGTGACCCTTTTATTTTGTTTATGGACGACAGCCTGAACCTTCCTGGTGGAGAACCCGTAGGAGGAGCACATCCACACGCTGGGTTTGAAACCTTGAGCTTGGTTTTGGAAGGCAATGAAAAAGATTGGAAAACGGGAAGTTTTGAACTAATGACCGCCGGAAAAGGCATTATCCACACCGAAGAAATCACTTCCAAACAAAAACTTCGTATGCTGCAAGTGTGGTTGGTACTACCGCCCGAAAAGCGATACGCTCCACCTTTCTTACAAAAGATACTATTGGAAGACGTACCCAAAATTAAAACCGATACATACGAAATTCGTGTGTATAGCGGAAGCAGTAACGGATTGATTTCGCCATTAAAAAACCATACGCCATTTACTTTGGTGGACTTCAGGTTAGACAACCGAGCTGTGGTATCACAGGAAATTCCATCGCACTATAATGGTTTGGTATATGTATTAAAAGGCAGTGTGAAAGCAGGCGACAAAATCATCAATGCCGAACAAGCGGGTTGGCTTGATAAAGCGACTGAAGACGGCGATACCGAAATACAATTTGAAGCATTAGAAAACGACACCCATTTTGTGTTGTATGCAGGACAGCCTCATAATGTTCCTGTGGTTCATCACGGACCTTTTGTAGCAGACACAATGGAAGACATCGCACAGATGTATCGAGATTTTCGTCAGGGAAAATTTCCGCATTTGAACGATTTGCCAAGTGAACAAAAAATCACTTCCTTTTCAGAATCGAGGAAACCTATTATCAATTAAAAACAAAAATAAAATGAATTTCAAACAATATGACGATGGCAAAGAAGGGAGATTCTTTGTTATCTTAGACAACGGAATGGAAGCAGGGTGGATTCAATACAAATGGTTGGACAACGGCAACCTGCTTGCCAACGGTACAAGGGTTTACGAAGAATTTAAAGACCAAAAATTGGGTATTCCGCTTTTCAACAGATTGGTGGAGTTTGCCGAAGAAAGGAAAACAAAAATTTATCCACTATGTCCGTTTGTGGTCAAAACCTTTGCCCGGCATCCCGAACTAAAACATCTTTTGGCTGACGATTATTTGCAAGACCAAGTAAGAGTAACAGAATCAACGGTTTTACTGGACTAAAGCACTTGCACATAACAAGGGTTTGGCGTAACGGGGGGCGGACGTGCTTCGTACCAACATTATTGCTAAATTGGAGCGTTCGTGCTTCGTATCAAGTGCAGTGCTAAATGCCCCCACTACGCCAAGCCCCGAGCCGTAATATTCCATCATTCTTACATCACAGAAATTCTGTATCTTAGCAGCATAGCAATTGCAGCTAAAACGTATGTCAAACCAGTGAGTGATTCGGTGAGTTGGGAAAAGGGGTGGTTGTAAAACATTGACAAAGAGATTAATGTCCGATAGGTTCGATTCCCCTACGGGCTACAATTTTTAAACAAACTTTGAAATTGATGTCATCAATTTTCTAAATAAACAATTCACCCCACTCATTTTTCTCCATATATACTCTTACTAAATGTACTGTCTAAACTTCACTTAATTTAGTATGCTTGCTACCTCGTTTATATGAAAGATTTAATCAATGTTATTTTTGGGCGTATTTTTTTACCTAAAAGAAGCTATCTTTAAGTTAAATTGAAAGAATAAAAGGTAGAAATATGAAATTTGGACAAGTAGCAGATCCGTCAACCATTGATTTTAGTATCCCGAAGACAGCAGCAGAAACCATAGAATTACTTAAACGTAATAAGAATGACCAGGAGATGGAAGTATATGTTGGTTGTGCAAAATGGAATAAAACAGATTTAAAAGGATTTTATCCACGCGGAACCAAAGATGAGCTGGCCTATTATTCGACCCAATTTAATTCTATAGAACTGAATGCGACTTTTTATAACTCTCCTTCAAAGAGTCAGGTAGAAACCTGGAGAGATAAAACACCGGATAATTTCAAGTTCTTTCCTAAGATCCCTCAGTCTATCAGTCATTATGGAAGGTTGTTAAATGCAGACGAAAAAGTTAAGGATTTCGTCGATGCCACCGTGTTGTTTGAGGATAAGTTGGGTATGGCTTTTCTACAACTTATAGATAATTATAAACCCAAAGATTTTGATCGTCTTGAAAGCTTTTTAAAGAATTTTTCGAAAGGTTATCCTTTGGCGGTCGAGGTAAGAAACCAGGAGTGGTTCACGCCGGAGGTATCAGAGAAATTCTATAAGCTCTTAGAGGATACGCATAAAACCAATGTTTTGGTAGATACTGCGGGAAGACGCGATATGATGCATATGCGTCTTACAACACCGACAGCTTTCGTTCGTTATGTAGGAGCAAATCATCCTTCAGATTATACAAGATTGGATGAATGGATCGATATAATCGTGGAGTGGAAGAAAGCAGGATTACAACAACTATACTTCTTCATTCACCAGAATGTCGAAAAGGAGTCGCCTTTACTCGCAGCTCATTTTATAAAAAACTTAAATAAAGCAATAGGAACTAATCTTCATATCCCTGTAAAACCTGATGATAAGAATGGGAAATGACAGATATACCAAAAGAATATATTATACCTAACACCAATATCAGTAATTTTTCCGTGTTTGATCTGCTGAAATATGTTGATAACGGAAGCTTCATTGATCAAAAAGATTTTAAGGAGGTATATCCCATTTCTTTGGAGCTAAACGCCGGAGTATTCTCCAAAAATGGTTCTATTGTTGAGTTTCCTTTGGTTTCGGTAAGTCAAACAGGTGCTACCCTGATAACAACCTGCTCCTGTACTACCGCCATAAGTGCTGAAAAGATGTGTGAACATCAGGCAGAAATATTATTCTGTATTCTAGGTGAAAGAAAATACCGGATGTTTTTTGATCAATTTATGCGTCAGGAGGTTCTGGAACAGGCAGCAAAGGGATACGGCTTAGAGAAAGAAACCAACTTAGACGCTTATTTTCAACTGAACCTTATTGATGGAAGACTACAAATAGAACCTAGGATTAAAGAGCTGCTCCAAATGGATGCTCAGACCTTCGAAAAGAACCTCATTCCTATTAAAAACAGTCTTTTAAAGAGTTTAGCGAAATCAGAAATCAAAAACCAACAAATATTAGTCATCGGGAAACACCGATATTATAACCAATTAAATTTCCTTTTGATGGAATCGGATATGACTAAATCCGGTAAGATCAAAAATCCAATTAACAACATAGATCCCATGCCTTTCATCTGGAAGTCAAAGGATCCGCAGGAGGTTAAATTCTATTCAGCAGTTGTAGCCTTTCAAAATAAATTCAATGAAGATAACCTGGAAAATGACTTAGAAGCGCTTCGAGTAATTGTTCAGAATCCACTGGAACTTAAGGTCTATTATCATGATCGAACTGTCTCTGATACCATCTCAACAAAATCATTGAAAGCTGTTTCTTTCGTAAATCTAAAAGCTGAAGTACAGTTAACTGTTTTCAAAAAGGATCCCTTTTACGAAATCACAGGAGAATTACTCTTCAATGATCTTAAGATTCCCTTCAAAAAGGTTATTATCAAAAATGAATATTTCCTTTATCATCAACATAAGTTTTATCTAATAGATAATCCCGATTTATTACGGGTTATTAAGTTCTTCAAGGGAAATAATGAATTTCTTCTTCTCCATTCCTCTAAGTATGAAGAATTCTTGCAGACAGTGCTTGCTCCTCTTGAGCAGCTTGTACATATAAACTATAGTTATATCCGACAAGCGTCGCCTGTTCAATTAGCAGAAAAACAATATGCGTTGGAGAGAATTCTATACTTCCAACAGGAAGGAAATTATGTTTCTATTACTCCTGTTATGAAATATGGGGATATTGAGGTTCCTGTTTATTCCAGGAAACAGCTCTTTGATCAAGACCAAAATGCTAATGTATTCCAGGTGGAACGCAATAAGTTAGCTGAGGATCAGCTCACCACTACCGTTATGGGGCAGCATCCCGAATTTGAGGAACAATTGAAGGGTTATGAGTATTTCTATTTGCATAAAGATAAATTTTTAGATGACAACTGGTTTCTAGGAGCATTTGAATTTTGGCGAAATGAAGGGATAACGCTATTAGGATTTAATGAAATTAAGAATAATAAAATCAATCCACATAAAGCAAAAATCAATATTGACATCATAAGTGGCACAGATTGGTTCAATGCGAAGCTTAAAGTTGCTTATGGCAACCAACAAGCTTCTTTAAAGCAAATCAGGAGGGCAATCCGCAATAAGAGTAAATTCGTTCAGCTGGATGATGGAAGCCAAGGAATATTGCCCGAGGAATGGCTAGGTAAAATTGCTCATTATTTTCGATTAGGTGAAATAGAGGATGATTTACTTTTAATCCCTAAGATCAATTTCTCCGAAGTGTCGGATTTATTCGAAAAGGAAATGTTGAGTGTAGAAGTACAGGAGGAAATAAACCTTTATACTAGGAGATTCTCCCACAGCTCCAAGATTCCGGAATGCAAAGTGCCGGATGATTTACACGCAGAATTGAGAGATTACCAGAAACAAGGGCTTGATTGGTTAAATTTCCTGGATCAGCATAACTTTGGGGGCTGTCTGGCAGACGATATGGGCCTTGGAAAGACACTACAAATCATTGCTTTTATCTTATCACAAAGGGAAAAACATCCAAATCAAACAAATCTTATCGTCGTACCTACTTCTTTGCTCTTTAACTGGGAGGAGGAATTTGCAAAATTTGCCCCTTCTATAAAGGTTTGGAAACATTATGGCGCCAATCGTGATAAAAGCATTTCGGAATTAGCAAAGTATGAGGTTATCCTGACGAGTTATGGTATGTTGCTCTCGGATATTAAATTCTTGAAATCCTTTCAGTTTAATTATGTATTTCTGGATGAGTCGCAGGCGATAAAAAATCCAAATTCTGAGCGATATAAAGCAGCCCGGTTATTACAGGCCCGCAACAGAATTGTACTGACCGGAACACCAATCGAAAACAATACTTTCGATCTTTACGGACAATTATCATTTGCCTGTCCCGGGTTATTAGGAAGTAAACAATACTTCAAGGATGTTTATGCGATCCCTATTGATAGGTTTGAATATAATAAAAGGGCACAGGAACTTCAGCATAAAATTGACCCTTTCATCCTGAGAAGAACAAAGAAGCAGGTCGCAAAAGAACTTCCGGAAAAGACGGAAATGGTTATCTACTGTGAAATGAATGCAGAACAAAGGAAGATATACGACAATTATGAAACAGAGCTTCGCGAATTTATTTCCGCAAATGAAGAAGAGGATGTTCATAAAAATAGTATGCACGTCCTGACCGGATTGACCAAATTGAGACAAATCTGTAATGCGCCTATTCTTTTAAAAGAAGGTCATGCTGCTGAGCATGCTGTCAAGATCGAGGTGCTTATGGAGCAGATTGAAAGCAAATCCAATGAACATAAAATCCTAGTTTTTTCACAGTTTGTAGGCATGCTCGATCTCATCAAAGCAGAGTTGGTTAAGAGAGACATTTCATTTGAATACCTCACAGGGCAAACCAAAGACAGGGGAAAGAAAGTTCATAATTTTCAATCCAATGATCAGGTAAGAGTATTCCTGATAAGCCTGAAAGCAGGAGGGGTAGGTTTAAACTTAACACAAGCGGATTATGTCTATCTAATTGATCCATGGTGGAATCCGGCGGCAGAAAATCAAGCTATTGATAG
>Ga0308157_10008669_pt1 | contig 11489 bp, 14 predicted proteins | sample PhyBR1_FD_201035 | JGI IMG/M metagenome (GOLD analysis project Ga0308157, IMG submission 201035) | Phyllosphere microbial communities from UC Gill Tract Community Farm, Albany, California, United States - DLSLB.R1 | ecosystem: Host-associated > Plants > Phyllosphere > Unclassified | place: USA...
CTGGCGACACGCCAGAGCAGATGCCTTCTGCCTGTGGTCCGACTACACCGCAGAAATGACTGCTTGAAAAAGCAACCGCCGCGCGCCCCTGCAACCAATCACAAACAACTTGGCAATACCGATCGCATTCCACAATTTGCGCGGATCATGCTCGCGCGGACGTCCGACCTTGCTCATCGGCTGCAAAAGCGGCGCGACGACAGACCATTCATCGTCGGTGCAGTCGCTTGCATAGCGTAAGCCTCGTCTGCCATAGTCGCGACGGGCGGTTTCAATCCAGGCCATGTGATCCTCCGTAGTCTTGGTAAACCACAGAGAATCATAAACAACTGAAATCACTCAAATTAATTTACGGTTAGTCTCTAAGATGTGAGTAAATGTTATTTATAAAACGTATTGAATTGATAATATTTAAATTCAAAGAATACGGTTTCATTTATATATTGATTTAGCGTGTCTAATGGTGTTTTCGTGTGGACGATGCTTCTTTCACTTCCAAAAGAACGATAATTTCCGGCTATCAATGTATTAATTTCACGACAGTAGAGCTTTTTGCACCAGGCGAGCGCCTCGTTCACACCGTGATCTCGGCCGTTCCGCCGCACTTCCATTGCAGCCCGCCTGCCGCCCTCTATCGGATACGGCGAGGTGAAGTTGGTTGGTTGAAGCCAGTTCCCACCCCGCCGATTGATGATCTGCCCTGATTAGACGACTTGGGTCACTATGCAGTCGTATCGGAATAATGGGCTTTAGACGAAGTCACACTGACATGCGTTTCAATTATTGCCACCTGCTCAGCGATCTTAACGGGATCGTGTATCCCACGCTCAAATTCGCGGATGATGGCTCGCGCCACCCTGTCCTTGTCTTCATGGCCAGTAAGGCATCGATCGAGTAAAACGCAGCATTCTTCATATGCTTTTTGTAGAATGACTAATTCTGCGGGGCGGAAAGTTCCTTGATACTGTGCGTTCCGAAAAGGCATTGATATCACCTCCTATCCAAACCATAGTTAAACAAATGTTAACAGATTGGGCAAGTGAAGCAAGTGACTCTGTGCCCCAATTATGGAAGTTGTGAAGCAGTTTTATCTTCGAGGCACAGATATTTGATCATTCGTCTTCGAGGCGTTGCTGTCGAGCAAGATTGTGAGCGACTAAGAAAAGATAATGTTCACGATCCGCGCGGTGGTGAGACGGTGGTTTGCTGTTGATCGTCGCGAGTTGTTCGTAACCGGCAACGCCGAAGCAGCTAGATGGGCTAGTAAAACTTCCGCATCTCTTACCAGATTGGAGAGAACATGACCGACTTTCTAGAAATCAAAGCCGCTCAGACTTATACGCTCGGCAAAGAAACTGAAAATCCCGTCGTTCAAAGTTGATGCTTCCTCTTTGAAGCCAAGGCGCTTGTGTCGCTAGGTGACAAGAGTGAAGGACACCAGAAACAAAATGCGCAGCGCTAGAGAAAAGCACGAAGCCTAAGTAGAAGGCAAAATTAGATGACGCATCGACAAAGACACGTAGGCGGCGAGTGTCGAGCTATATCGGATATGATTCTTCACTCCAAATCGCAGCTCGAACCGGAGCCTTAAGGGCCGCTTGGAGTGGGCGATGGTTCCGATTAAACTTGCGTTATGCAAGCCTCAACGTCGCGTAGTGCTTTCCGACAGTGGTGATAAATCCCGCTATTGCGGCTACGATCCTACTCGGGGTACTGAACCGCGTGTTCGTGCAGTGCTCTAGGCTTACCACATGTCGGCGCATGCATATTCAGCTTGGCAGCCAAAATGGGCAACCAATGTTGGCTTTAGACCATTTGTCCCAAACGTTCGCAAAGCCAGCATGAGGAAAGGCTTGACGGTCTTTGTAAAATGATGCGTCGGCATAAAGCAGCTTGGTTCTCAACAATTCCATCATGAAATTGAGAAGCAAATGCTTTCGTTTCGTGAGAAGATCGACAACCGGCGTAATGATGTCGGATTCAGTGAATTCGCCTGCTCTATATGGCAGGTCGAAAACTCTTACCCGTACAAGGTGCTTCATGATCGGATCTGGAATGAGTCTCCAAACAGATCCGCCCCGCTCATTATAAAACGGCTGGGTATGTTGATGGTTGTCGATGACAGCTTCGCAACATGCAAGAATATTGTTGACGATGTCGGAAAATACATCGGTCACTACCGAAGTGTGAGTGCTATTCGGCAAACTAAGAACAAGATTTGACCATCCATGCTTTCGTAGAAGCAGGGAAATCTGAAATTCATCAAAAATTTCGTTTTGTTCTTTAATCATCGATACATGCGCGCGGCGAATGGTCGTTTCAATTTAACTCTTTCCGCGCTTCTCCAGTCATTGCTGTCATTTGATCAGACTCGTTCATTGCTGTCGAGCCAAGGAGAAAAATTATGCCTCACATACGTTTCTTCGAAGGGGTTGACTGGAAACCCTACCGTAAGTCACGCTTATAAGGCTAGTTGGCGGGGTTGTGACAACCTTGCGCAGCTTCTCGGGTTGCTAGCAACAAGGCCTTGCGGCTAAGAAACGGATGAAGAGCGAGAAAAAACGGCGCTCCATAAGGGCGCAGGCGTGTCAGCCAAATGAAATCGGCTGTCGGATAATATCGGCAGTTGAATTAATTGCTCCCTTTCGAACAATTGATATGAAAGCCAGCCAAATAAATGACGAGGTGGCAACACATGAATGCGCACCCAGCGAATTTTTGCTACCGCTGCCGCCACGCACTAAATCCAGCCTAAAGTAATCATGAGGTCAGTGCGGATTGTTAGGATCCCGTGACTTCCCAGATCCCGTGGAGAGCGCTACCTAAGGGGCCATCTGTACGAATTCATCCTTCCAATATTCAAACAAGGCTATGAGAAAATTACCATTTTACAGATAAGCAAGGGATTCTCATTGTACGCAATCCGCCACGACCCTGCTCCTACTGAGTTATTGCCAATGTTCCAAAGTTTCAAGCATTGTGGCCGTTTCAATCTGTTCGCTGTAGCGATCATGAAAGACTGTCATGAGCGCATCATGGGTTTGATCAACGGAACTGCAGATGGCATCTGTAACGATAACGACTCTAAACCCGCGATCAACCGCGCCAACAATAGTACCGAGTACACAGACGTCTGTTTCACCCCCAGTAATGACTAATGAGTCTATCCCCGATCCTCCCAACATCTCATCAAGCTTTCCCTCACTCCACGGCGAGTAAACATGCTTGTCGAGAACCTTGGCTGGTGGAGAGAAAACTGATAAATTGGGCATCAGCTCTATCAAATCAGGATCAAGGTTCTCCAAGGTCACATTTCTCCATCTTCGGTAGTAGTTTTTCCACATACCTCTGCCTTCCCCTATTCGCCTAGCCGGTATGAAACGCGTGAAGATTGTTCGCTCGGGTTTTTTCGCAGATAGCTTTTCTATGTTGGGCAAGACTTTCTGTGTCCAAGGAATTGCCCAAGGCCCTCCGGGGGCAAAAAGACGTTGCATGTCCACGCATAAATGGAGGCAACTATTGCCCAGCGGACCATGTATTAAACCATCTACAGGCATATCCACCCTTCTAGGCCGAGAGCACCGAAATTGGGACCATTACCATGAACAGTGGGGGAGGGCCCTCAGCGTTGCCACTCCCGATGGTTCACGGAACGTTTGTTGATATCAATACCGATAATCCCATAACTGTTATGTTTCAAAAAGGTTCACGCAACTCCATAGGAATTTTCGTGATTAATTTAGGTACGATCACAAAGGTCCGTCTTGTTGCGGCTAGCGTTTCTGCGCGAGTCGTTTTTAGCATCCGGATAACCATCGTTTTTGAGGTCCGCAGCAGCATCGAAAGCATTCTTTATGCGACCATTAACTCACATTCCTCAGATCAGTTATCTGCGACCTAATAAGCCATCGAAAAGGTCAGCTCTTTGAGAGCCTATTCCAAAATGTGAAGAGTGATTTCAGCAGGTTATGACTCCATCTGATTTCTGAAATACGATGGAGATCACGATGCCCTGGACCGAAATCACTCGCCATCATTGGCCTTGCAGGGTAAGCCTTTGCCAACCTGTCGTATCGCCAGAGTAACGAATATCCTTGGCATCCGTGATATACGCCGTGTGCGTAACGCTGTGCGTTGCGATTTTTACCACCGCGCTTTGAATGTACACAGGTTCGCGGCTCTTGTTTGTTAGGAAGCAGTGCGCGCCAATCGTTCGCCCTTCTCCACGATGTATAACTAGCATGGGAGTGGTCTGAGGGATGTTACTCCCCACGAAAATAAGCAGGTAAACAGACCAAATTGTCAATGTGCCAATGCTGGAAAAAGCTGCGACTATTGGCGCATTTTGCTATAAAAACGTGAGCAAAGGAGAGACGCTTTCAATAATGTATTATCGATTCCAAAACCAGTCCCGATAGTCATTGTTGCAAGAACAAATTTACAGACTTCAAATCTAATCGGCGCATTCTGTCGGATGTTTCAGTGGAACGACGGCCTTTACAGCGGACCGGTATAACAGTGGCTGCATAAAAGCGACACTGCAACTTGGTACCATCCGCGATCAAAACAACGACACAGGAATCCGTGCGCGTAATTTAATATCAGTACCAAGAGTTCGGTATCTATGAGTAGCGTGAACCACTCAGAAATAACCTTTGTCGATGCCTATCACTTATGTAAGTCGCCTTGACCGCGCCATTCAAATGGGAAGCGTCGAAGTGTATCCGACTTTTGAACGGGCGAAGCCAGCAATAGAGCAATTTTGCTGCATCATCGTATCACACCCCATCGATGACTAAATACCGAAGCGCATTTTCGTTCAGGTGAAAGATTGCGAGAGCTTTCCTGCGTTGCAACTCCATGACTTTACTTTATGAGATTGACGCAGCAAATGCGTCATGATCCTCGCGTGTGGTCTCTCACTTTGTTGTCTAACTTTCGCGCAGAGGCTGATCTGTTCCATTTAACAGAAAAGACAATTAATTGGGTGTAACCCGGAGATTAAAAAGAAACTTGCTAGTCGCCATGTATATCTCCTGCTATTTTATGAGCCGAACCGATTTCTACGGGGACCAGCTGTAATCACTCCCCAAAGCTATCTGCCAGGGTAAGGGTTCTTCGCCATTAAAGTTGCTAGGTGCACAGCATTACGAGTTAGCATGTCAACGGCATTGGAAACCACCTCAGGCACTTCGGTCAAGTCGACAAAGTCGGTACTACCCATAGCCTCACCGACCCAATAACTCACGGCATTCGCAGCTATGGTGAAGCCGACGTCATTTAACGCCTGATAAACCTCGGCAGATACATGATGTGCACCATCTTCGTTGCCGACAACCGCTACGGCGGCCACCCTTCCGTAAGATAACATGCGACCTTGGTCATCTGTTTCGTTTAGGAATGCGTCCATTCGTTCTAAAGCCCGCTTTAGGACACTACTAGGCTGACCCAGCCAGATTGGTGTTCCTACCACAAGGATGTTAGCGGCTAGAATTTTTTGCCTAATTGTAGGCCATTCGTCGCCATCTCCTTCATTGGAGGAGACACCAGGTTTGATTTGGTAGTCAGCGAGACGAATAATTTCAGTTTCAACTCCCGCTCGCGCCATTGCCTCCGAGATTAGATGCAGCATACATTCCGTCGACGAAGGATTACTGCCCGAGTTTTTCAACGTAGCGTTAAGTGCGATCGCCTTCAATTTCATGGGCCGGCTCCTTTCGTCGTGACTGCTAACGCCTATACTATTGCTTTGTTCCACAATTTCGCGGTTCTGTTGCCAGTAACGGTAACTAAATGGCAAAAATATTGTTTTTTAATAATGACTTAGGTGGAAGTATTAATATTATCAGCGAGTTGTCGGACGCACTCTATCTAGTGTTACTTGAAATGCTAAGCCAAGGCCTTGTCTAGCTGATACCCAGCCCCTCGCTTGGATGCTTTTTACAATGCTCGACACGGGTCTCGAGCTAATGGAACGATATTGTTACGCGTCTCTCAGTTTCCGATTTCCATAGCTGGGCAAAGCTTTGTGCAGTAGGTTGGTGGGGATGGAGGGGGCTACAACATGTGCCGGCAAATAAAGACCTTCCAAAACGGTACGCAGGTTAACGAGGATTTTCGCAAGGCGGCAACAAGTCAGGCTCCTGTCTAACCAGTGTCGGCGGCATCGTTTCAGAACGAATATTCGAAACTGTAGCGAAGAACAAAAGATCCCATTGCTAGGCGCACCGATATGAAACGAGGCCGTAGCCGCGGCTCACTTTAGACCACAATGAAGAGCTCATCTTTTGTGTTGCTGGCAACTGGCGCAACTCGCCTGTTGACGGTGAACTCCTCGACATGTTGACGATGGAGGCCGACGCATCTAGTGAACGACAAACGTTCTCTGATCTGCGCTTTCGTCTATAAGTGAGGAACAAAATACGCTTTGGACAGTTTTGTTTTCGTGGGGTCCAGCCGTAATCGGCGGACGCGGCCTTTTTGTGTTCACGTTGCAAGCGGATCAACACTCGAACGTCCCGAATGGCTCGCCCTTCTGGTGGCTGACGATATAAATTGAGGGACTTTTATGGCCAGCGACAAGCTCTCAACCTATAAACGAAAACGGGATTTTAAAAAGACACAGGAGCCGAGCGGCAACGCGAAACTCAAGGTTTCGAACCGAACGCGCTTCGTCATCCAAAAACACGCTGCCACCAGGCTACATTACGATCTTCGTATCGAGCTGGACGGCGTGTTTAAATCCTGCGCGGTTACAAAAGGACCGTCACTTGATCCCCATGATAAGCGCCTTGCTGTCGAAGTTGAGGATCATCCACTCGACTACGGTGATTTCGAAGGCACCATTCCGAAAGGCCAATACGGCGGGGGTACCGTGATGATCTGGGATCGCGGTTATTGGGAGCCGGAGGGCAATGCGAACCCCAAACAAGCGCTTGCCAAAGGTGATTTCAAGTTCAAACTTGAAGGCAAACGACTGCGCGGGAGCTTCGTGCTGGTTCGCATGCGCAATGACCGTGACGGCGGCAAGCGCACTAACTGGCTGCTGATAAAACATCGTGACGCCTTTTCGGTCGAGGAAAATGGCGAGACGATCCTCGAGTATAACGCGACCTCGGTCGCGTCGGAACGGACGATGGAAACAATCGCTGCCGGTAAGGGCAAGGAACCTAAATCGTTCATGATCGAAAGGGGCGAAGTGCAGGCGGACGCGGTCTGGGACAGTAATCATGGTCTTGCAGCCGATAAACGCGGCGCAAAAAACCCAGTTAAAGCAAGCAGGGGCAACAGTAAAGACTGCGATGCCCGACTTTGTTCCTCCACAGCTGTGCGAAACGCGCGAACGTCCGCCTGCGGCCGACGGTTGGATCCATGAAATCAAATTTGACGGTCACCGCATCCAGATGCACATAGATAACGGCGTGGTGACGCTGAAGACACGCAAAGGACAGGACTGGACAAGCAAGTACCCGGCGGTCGTGGCTTCGGCCTCCAAGCTTCCCAATGCCATTATCGACGGAGAGATCTGTGCTCTAGACGAAAACGGAGCGCCAGACTTCGCTGCCCTTCAGGCAGCGCTATCTGAAGGGAAGACGGACGCTTTGGTCTTCTTTGCCTTCGATCTGTTGTTCGAAGACAACATGGATTTGCGCGAATTGCCTCTTATCGAGCGTAAAGACCAACTGCAGACACTCTTGACGGATGCAGACGATGATCCACGCCTGCGCTTCGTCGAGCATTTCGAAACTGGAGGCGAGGCAGTTCTTAAGTCGGCCTGCCGAATGTCGCTGGAAGGAATCGTCTCGAAACAGGCTGACGCTGCCTATCAGTCTGGCCGTACGGCGACCTGAGTCAAGGCCAAATGCCGGGCGGGACATGAAGTGGTGATCGGAGCCTATGCCAGAACGAATGGAAAGTTTCGCTCTCTGCTGGTCGGCATTAACCGGGGCGACCACTTCATCTATGTCGGTCGAGTCGGGACGGGAGATAGCGCAAAGATCATCGACAGGATTCTCCCAAAGCTTCGCGAACTAAAAACCAATAAATCTCCGTTTACAGGGATCGGCTCACCCAAGAATGATTCCGATATCGTCTGGCTACAGCCGGTGCTCGTCGCCGAGATTCAGTTCGCCGGCTGGACTTCTGATGGACTTGTGCGCCAGGCGGCGTTTAAAGGCCTGCGAGAAGACAAGTCAGCGCGGGAAGTCGTCGCCGAAAAGCCTGCACCGCCTGTAGAGGCCGAAGTGCCCTATCAAGAGGTCGAGGCAAAAAATGGCGTTGAAGAGGTCTTTTTGGCAGGGCGAGAAAGCAAGTATTATGGGCGTACTGATCTCCAATCCTGAGAAACCGCTGTGGCCCGATGCCAGTGATGATCAGCCGGTGATCAAGGTCGAGCTTGCGCAATATTATGAAGCCGTGGGCCCTTGGCTCATCGAACATATCAAGGGCCGGCCATGTTCGATCATCCGAGCCCCGGATGGCATTGGGGGTGAGCAATTTTTCCAGCGGCATGCAACGCATGGAACGTCGAGCCTGCTCGAAATGGTCACTGTCTTCGGCGATAAAAAACCTTACCTGCAGATCGATCGTGTCGAGGGGCTCGTCGCCATCGCGCAGATTGGCGGCGTCGAACTGCATTCCTGGAATTGCGAACCGAAACAATCCGAAGTGCCAGGTCGGCTCGTCTTCGATCTTGATCCGGGTCCGAACGTGCCCTTCTCCACTGTGGTCGAAGCCGCCCGCGAGATGCGCGATCGGCTAGAAGAACTCGGACTTGTTAGCTTCTGCAAAACCACTGGGGGGAAAGGGTTGCATGTCGTGACGCCGCTTGCTGGAGCAAAGAGCCATAAACTGGGCTGGCCAGAAGCAAGAAGCTTTGCCCACGACGTCTGCTTGCAGATGGCGCGAGAGAACCCAAAACTCCATCTGATCAAGATGGCCAAGAATAAGCGCGAGGGTCGCATCTTCCTCGATTACCTGCGCAACGACCGGATGGCTACCGCTGTTGCGCCATTGTCACCGCGAGCCCGACCCTGCGCCACAGTATCGATGCCATTGACATGGAGCCAAGTCAAAATAGGTCTCGATCCAAAGCGGTTCACCCTTCGTACGGTGCCCCCACTACTGGCGAATATAAATGCATGGCAGGATTATTGCGACGGGCATCGTTCGCTCGACCAGGCGATCAAGCGCTTGGCAAAGTCAATGAAGCAGGCGGCCTGAACGAAAGACGTTCAAACGGCGCGTGAACGTGAAACAGAAACCCGATAGCGATGCATCCCTCACCGATTGGAGGCGCCTTCTTTCCTCTCGTGTTTCGTGTCGTACAAATCCGTCGAAGTCGAGGTAAAGCGCTCCAGTATCTCCGATAGACGAATTTTAAACTCGAGAAGATATTACTACGAAAAGGCTGTGGAAATGCAGTTGATATCCATTGGAAAACGCGTGGATAAAATTCTCACTACAGAGCCGACATTCGGATTAAGTATTCGTCAATCTTTCTTAAATTCCATCGAATAGCCGAGCCGAAACAGTACTAAACCTACATATCGAATCGAGGGATTGGTGCCGTCCATGAATAATTGGCTGACACGAGATCTGGATACGCCGAGAAGGTCTGCCAAATCTGCATGAGACATACCTTTTTCCTGAAGTGCAGTCCTCAAGGTCTCTTGGAAGGCGATAACATAATCTTCTGCAACATATTTTTCCACGTCATCCCAACGCTTCATAATCCGCGCCATGAGCTATACCCCCATCTTTGTCGAAAGCTTGCTAACAATTGGCCTGTAAAGCTCCGATTTGTTTGGCTTATATATCACTCTTTGGTAGCCGATAATATCTTTCAGGCCTATCAGGGGTCCTGCGAGAAGTCCGCTGCCGGCGGGCCTCATGATTTGAGCAGGTTACTTTTTCGCAGAGCAGTTGAAGGCGTTGGAAGAGGGGCGGAAGTCATAAACGAAAGATGGTGGGGATAACTGATAGTATAAATGTCATCAAAGTCTCCACTATTCGTGCTATTCAAGGAATAGAAGAGCTGCCGTTACAGAAATTATTGGTATTAACTGCAGTATGTGATTCAAGTGCTCGTATTGTTCTAGCGCAATTGATTTGAAAACACCAATCGTTAAAAAACGTATTGCCCGCCCCGTTGCAAGAGGATTTTACGGTGTGCTGATCAGTCTGCGTCAACGTATACGGTCTCATGAGTAAGCTCACGGCCAAGATGGACATCCGCACGTTCAGAGCCCCAATAAAGACCTCGGCGCCCAGTGCCATTTTTTTAACCGGGCTTTCCAAACGCCGTTCGACTGTCAGGCCATCTTCACGATCCTTCCTGCAAACCTCGTTTGACTACGCGTTTGATAGTGCGTAGCCGATCCGATTACACAGCTACAGGGTAACTGCGATCAAAGCCTGTTTCTTTGCGCAAGGCAGCCCACGCTATCCGCGCCAACTTATTTGCTAACGCCACAACCACAGCGTTACGGTGCACACCGCGCTCGATCATGGCTGTCAACCATCGCCCCAGAGGCGTGTCAGTTGTAGAAAGCGACGGTAATGCCGCGCGAGCGCCATGAATAAGCAGAGTGCGCAAATAGGTGTTGCCACGTTTCGATATCCTAAGCAGTCGGGGTTTACCGCCGGTGCTGTACTGTCTGGGGACCAATCCGAGCCAGGCACCCAGGTCGCGCGCTTTGGTGAAGCTGCTCGCATCACCCACCGCAGCGACCAGGGCCGTTGCGTTAAGCACACCAATACCGGGTATCGAGGTCAGTCTGCGCATAGCGGCATCACCGCGTGCCAGCTGGATAAACTCGGTATTCAAGGCTCCGATCTTCGCGTCGAGTTCCTTCCATTCCGCACGCAACTCGCCAACCAGCTGACACAAACGCGGCGACAATATCTCATTGCTCCCGGCAAGCATTCCATCCACGCAAAGCTCGAGTTTCCGTCTCCCAACCGGAAAGATCAGCCCGCGTTCCAGCAGAATTGCACGAAGCTGATTGATGAGGTTCGTTCGTTCGGCCACAAGCCGAGAACGCACCCGATGCAGCGTCTGGATGTCCAGCTGTTCCTGGCTCTTGAGGTTCACGAAACGCATGGTCGGTCGAGATGCAGCTTCGGCAATACCCTCAGCATCCCGATCGTCGTTTTTCTGGGCTTTGATATACGGACGAACGTATTCCGGTGACATCAACCGTATCTCATGACCGCGCGCCGCAAACAAACGGCCCAAATGATGGGCGCCACAGCATGCTTCCATTGCGACAACACAAGCCGGAAGTGTTGACACATAATCGATAAGTGTCTGACGACGCATCGTTCTGCGAGTAACCACCGCGCCAGTTGCATCGACGCCAACTACGCTGCAAGAGGTCTTGCCCAGATCAACTCCAAGGATCACAATAGACATTGGCTCGTTCCTTTCTTCTTTACACACGCCAGCATCCTAACAGACGCTGGGAAAGGGGCGGGCCATTCCATAA
>Ga0308157_10008670_pt1 | contig 11488 bp, 8 predicted proteins | sample PhyBR1_FD_201035 | JGI IMG/M metagenome (GOLD analysis project Ga0308157, IMG submission 201035) | Phyllosphere microbial communities from UC Gill Tract Community Farm, Albany, California, United States - DLSLB.R1 | ecosystem: Host-associated > Plants > Phyllosphere > Unclassified | place: USA...
CCGAGGAGATCTTCGAGATGCTGACCTGGCGCCAGCTCGGCATCGGCCACAAGCCCTGCGCCTTCCTCGACATCGACGGTTTCTACCAGCCGCTGATCGGCATGATCGACACCATGGTCAGCGAGCGTTTCCTGCACCCGGAACAGCGCGAGGACCTGTGGTACGGCGACGACGCCACGCAAATGCTGGAGTGGATGCGCAACTACTCGCCGGCACAGGCCGACAAGTGGTTTGACGAAAAGAAGCGCAACGCCCTGCGCTAATCACCGGGCGCGAGGCAACAGGCACGTCGACGCACCGTTTCTGCCAACGCACAGCTTGACGAAGCCAATCACTGCAACCTGCACTGCAAGCTGGCGACCGTCCAGCGCGCTTCAGTGCAGGGGCGCAGGCGCTGGACTACGATCATCGACGACATGCGGCTTGCAGCGGCCCCGCCAGCTACACCATGGTTCGTGCAGCTGGCGTCAGCTGGCGCGCTGCAGTGTCTGCGATTTCGGCGCTGGGTAACCCAGCAGATAGCCCTGCCCGAAACTGCAACCCAGCTCGATCAATGTCTGCATCTGTTGCTCGGTTTCCACGCCCTCACCGATGGTTTCAATACCCAGCGTGCGTGCCAATGACAACACGCCTTCGACCAATGCCAAGGTGTTCTTGCCGTTCTCCGCATGCAGGCCGGCGACAAAACTGCGATCCACCTTCAAGGCACTGATCGGGAACCTGTGCAGATACGACAAGGCCGAATAGCCGGTACCGAAGTCATCCAGCTGCACGACGATGCCATGCTCACGCAACTGGTGCAGCGTATGCAGCGTCCGCGGTGCGTCTTCCAGCAACGCCATCTCGGTGATCTCGACACGCAACCGGCGCGGATCGGCACCGGCCTTGTCGATCAGGCCGAACAAGCGCGGTACGAACTCAACGGAGCGGAAGTGCCTGGGCGAGACGTTCACCGAAATGTAGCCACAATCGGCTGCCGCCAGATCAGCCAGGACCTGCTCGTACACCAGCCAGTCCACCTGTTCGATCAAGCCACTCTCTTCGCCAAGTTCCAGGAAGTCACCCGGGTACAGCAGCCCCCGGCGCTCGTGCTGCCAGCGCAGCAGCGCCTCATAGCCGATCACCTGGCCGTCCTCCAGTGACACGATCGGCTGGTAGTACGGAAGGAAGTGCGCCTTCTTTATCGCGCGACGCAGGTCCGCCTCAAGCTCCAGGCTGCGCACGGCTTCGTCATGCATCGCGCCATCGAACATCACGCAGCGGTCCTGGCCACGAACCTTGGCCCGGTACATCGCCGCATCGGCATCGCGTAGCAGATCCGCGCCGGACGTATAGCGCGGGTTCCACAAGGCGATACCGATGCTGCCGGAAGGGAACAGCTCACGGCCATCCACCCACATCGGCGCCTCCAGTCCCTTGAGCAGACGTCGGCCCAGTTCCATCGCCGCCTCGGCACCGCGTTCGCAGTTGACCAACAACGCGAACTCATCACCGCCCAGCCGCGCCACCACGTCGTCGCCGCGCACACGCCCGACCAGACGCCGCGCGACTTCCACAAGCATCTGGTCACCCGCCGCATGGCCAATGCTGTCGTTGACCCACTTGAATCGGTCGAGGTCCAGGAACAACAAGGCGAAATGCGGGGCGATGCCCAACTCGGCGCTTTCGATCGCGCGTTCCAACCTGTCCTGCAGGTGCAGGCGATTGGGCAGCCCGGTCAGCACGTCATGCATGGCCAGGTGGGTCAGGCGTTGTTCCGCGCGCAGGCGTTCGCCGATCTGTGCCAACAGCTTCTGGTTGACCTCGCCAAGCTCGCGGGTGCGCTCCACGACACGCTGCTCAAGGTCGGCATGCGCCTGCAGCAACCGCTGCTGGTCGCGCTGGCGGGCCAGGCTGTTGCCGAGGGTCCGCGCCACGAACACCAGCAGACGCTGGTCATCGGCGCTGAATACCACCTCCGGGCTGTAACTCTGGACAGCGATGACGCCGACCACTTCCTCGTCATTGAACAAGGGCACGCCAAGCCAGCAATGCGACTTGGCACCGAACTCGCGGACCGCGCCGGTAGCGATCAATTCATCGATGTCGGCCCGCATCGCCAGCACCGGCATGCCCAGGCGCAAGGTGTATTCGGTGAGCCCATCGCTGAATGCACGCGGCGCGCGCTCGCGGTTGTAGCGATCCACCGAGTACACAAACTCGATGCCGTTGCCGCCATCCACCAGCAAGGCCACGTAGAAATTGCTGGCATCCAGAAGCCCACCGATGACGCCGTGCAGTTGCTGGTAGAACTCGGCGCGACCGTGACCGCTCATCGCCAGCTCGGAAATATTGAACAGCGCGGCCTGCAACGCCTCAACACGGCGGCGCTCGACGATTTCCTCCTGCAGGTGGCCGTTGATGCGCTCAAGCTCTGCGGTGCGCTCGCACACGCGCTGTTCAAGCTGCACATGCGCCTGATGACGGTCCATCGCGGTGAGGATGTGCTTGGCTACGAAATTCAGCAGCGCCCGCTCCTCTTCACCGTAACAGGCATCGGCGACGTAGCTCTGCACCACGATCGCACCGCACACATGGTTGTCGCGCCACATCGGTACGCCAAGCCAATCGGTGCTGTCCGGGCCTTCCGGGGTGTCGCTGCGGTACTCCAGCAGTTCCAGCAATTCCCGCGACGGCCCGCTCATCACCCGACCGTGCCGCAGCACCGCGAAGGTAAGGCTGGATGGCATCTCTTCGTGTCGGTAAGCGCGACCGGGATCGGGGATGAAGTCGTCCTGCTCGTCGAGGTAATACAGGTACTTCAGGCTTTCCTGATGCTCGTCGCATTCAACGATGTAGCAGTTCTCCGCGTACATCAGCGAGCACAGGATGCGATGGAAATAGCGCAGCATTTCCGGCATCGCCAGATCCGAACCGGCCAGGTCGGCGATCTCGTACAACGCCTTCTGCAGTTGCTTGGAGCGCTGCAGTTCGTCTATCTGGATGCGTTGGCGCTGCGACTCGACGACGCAACCCAGCAGTACCTTCGCGGTGCCTTGCCAAGCCTCCAGACATGCATCGGAGAGCGCGCCGGTGTCCGTGACCTGCAACGCCAGCCGGGTTGCTGCATGCTCCCAGCACAACACACCTGCGCCGGGCGCAGTCGACAGCGCCGCGCTGACCCGCATGCGCAGTTCCCCCTCGTCCTCCGGATGGCTGCAACTGCCCTCCCCCAGCACGTCATCGCGCCACGCCAGCGCAATGCTGGCGCCGGCCGGCAGCAATCCGTGCAGGGTTGCGACGACTTTGGCGATGGGTGATTGGGTTTCGGCGCGCACCGATGGCAGGGCACGCGCTGCAATCTCGCTGTACATGTTTCCGTTCTCTTCTGGGTCCCGGCTTGCCGGAACTCCCCCCTGAGCGGCCAGCATACCGTCCCGGAAGCCTTGCTACGGCGGTCTTTGCAAGAAATTCTCGCTTCACATTTGTGAACACGCTTTCCCCAGTCCAGCCGCGGGTTCTAGGCAGAACCTGCCGCAGCACGTAGGCTTCCCCGCGTGGATACCGCCGTGCAATCGCCGACCGATGAAACGCTGATGCTTGCATACGCCAGCGGCGACGGCGAAGCGTTCGGCGAGCTGTATTCGCGGCATCGGGCTCGGCTTTTCCATTACCTGCTGGGGCAGCTGCGGGACCGTTCGCTGGCGGAGGAGCTGTTCCAGGACGTCTGGCAGAAGATGATCAACGCCCGTGTCGGCTGGAAGCCGGACGCCGCGTTCGCGACCTGGCTGTTCCGCATCGCCCACAACCGCCTCAATGACCATTGGCGGGCAGCCAGGCACCGCCCCAGCGCGCCGGAGGATGCGGACGAACGCACCGCCCGCCTGGCCGATACCTGTACCCCGGAGCTGCTGGCCGACGAGCAGGCCCAGCGCCGGCAACTGCGCCAGGCCTTGGCCGAGCTGCCGCCGGAACAACAGGAAGTCGTGATCCTGCGACTGGAACAGGAACTCAGCCTGGAGGAGATCGGGCAGATCACCGGCGTTGGCCGGGAAACCGTCAAATCGCGGCTGCGCTATGCGATGGACAAGCTGCGCGCGAGGTTGAGCGAATGAACAGCCAAGACAAGCTGAGCCCTGAAGAGCTGGCGCTGGCACGCCTGTTGGGCCGCCCAGGTCCGACCGATGGCCCGGGCGCCCGCCTTGATGCCGACATCCTGGCGCTGGCCCGTGCGCCGCTGGCAGATGTGCCGGAAGCCATCAGCACTCCAGCCAGTGCAGCGCCAGCCTACGCACGCGCCAGCTCCCGTAGCGGCTGGAACCGGCGCCGGCGCCTGACCTCATCCTTGGCGGTGGCCGCATCGCTGGTATTGGTGGTCGGGCTTGCCTGGCAGTTGCAGCCCACCACGCCGCAGCTTTCGCAGCAGCACGCCACAAGCGTCGAAGCCCCGACGACGGCAACCGACGCCGCCGACAACGCGGCTGAGCCGCAGGCTGCGTCGGCAGCGGCGGTGGATTCCGCGGAGCCCGCGACGCCGATGACCGCAGCAGCGCCACCCGCACCCCAGGCCAACGCTGAGCGTCCGGATCGACGCGAGACGGTCGCCGCCGAAGTAGCGGCTGCCCCTGCCAGTGAAGGCTACATTGCCCGCCAGGCAACTCCGGCAAGTCGTCCCCTGCCGTCAACGATCATCGTGCCGCCGGCGCCACCTGCTCCCGCAGCCCCGCCGCAGATACTGGACGCGCAGGCCGAGCAACGCCCGCTTGCATTCAGGCAGGCAGCTGCCGATGTTCAGGGCATCGCCCCGCCGCAAGCACCTGCACCAGCACGTAGTGCAACCGCCCGGACGATTCCCCATGCGGGCGAAAAAGCCATGGCCAAGGCCGCCGCCACCCGCCAGCAGATGGACGCTGCCGCCAGCGCCGCCGGCATCGATATTGAAGCCGACACCCAGCTGTCGCGCCGGCAATGGATCAAGCGCATCCGCGAGCGCATGGAATCGGGCGATGTGGACGGCGCCCGCGCCAGCCTGCACCGCTTCACCTACGACTACCCGGAAGCCCGCGTGCCGCGCGATCTGCAGCCACTGCTCAGCGACTGAGCACGGGCATGCCAACGGAGCGCCGCAGCCACTAGAATGGCGGCAATGCTCGACACTCTTGCCGTACCTGCCAGCCACGAGCTGGAGATCAAACACAGCCGCTTCCTCGCACAGGCCGCGCCGGTCGCCGATGCCGCCGAAGCGCTGGCGTTCATCCAGTCGGTCTCGGACCTCGACGCCACCCATAACTGCTGGGCCTACCGGCACGGCAATGACTACCGTTCCAGCGACGATGGCGAGCCTGCCGGCACCGCCGGACGCCCTATCCTGGCCGCGATCGACGGACAGGGCTACGACCGTATCGCGGTGGTGGTAACGCGCTGGTACGGCGGCATCAAGCTCGGTGCCGGCGGCCTGGTCCGTGCCTACGGCGGCGCCGCCGCCGAGTGTCTGCGCCTGGCCCAGCGCAGCCCGTTGGTGCCGATGACCGAGCGCATCCTGCAATGCGGATTCGAGGACATGGGCATCGTGCACACCCTGCTCGGCACTGCCGGTGCCGAGAAGCTTGAAGAACAGTTCCTGCCCGAAGGCCTGCGCCTGCATGTGCGCCTGCCGGCAGACCAGATCGATGCGCTGGCCTTGCGCCTGCGCGACGCAACCCGCGACCGCCTACGCTTGAGCGAACCCGCCTACCATGACTGACACCACCACAACGCCGCCACGCAAGCTGCAGAAACTCGGCAGCCTGAAAACTCTGTGGCCGTTCGTACGTCGCCACGGCGGCCTGTTCACCGCCTGGCTGCTTGCATTGGCGGTGTCATCCACGGCGACCTTGAGCCTGCCGATGGCAGTCAAGCAGATGATCGACCACGGCTTCTCCGGCGGTGGCGAAATCAATCGCGCCTTCGTGCTGCTGTTCATCGTCGCCGTGGTGCTGGCATTGGCAACTGCGGCGCGCTTCTTCTTCGTCTCCCTGTTGGGCGAAAAGGTCGTCGCCGACCTGCGCGGAAAACTCTATGCACACCTGATCGGCCTTGACGCCGGCTTCCACGACCGCACCCGCAGTGGCGAGCTGGTATCGCGGCTGAGTGCCGACAGCGAACTTCTGCGCAGCGTGATCGGTTCAACCATGTCAGTGGCATTGCGCAGCAGCGTCACCGTGATCGGCTCGATGGTGATGCTGTTCGTTACCAGCCCGCGGCTGGCGGTGTACTCGCTGATCGGCATTCCGCTGGCGGTACTGCCCATCGTGCTGGGCGCACGCCAGCTGCAGAAGATTTCACGCGCCAGCCAGGACCGGGTCGCCGACGCCAACGCGCTGGCAGCAGAAACCCTGGGAGCCGTGCGTACGGTACAGGCGCATGCACGCGAACCCTACGAACGCAGCCGCTTTGAAACCGCACTGAAAGTGTCGGTGGATACCGCCAAGCGCCGCATCCGCACACAGTCCTTCGTCACCGCCATCGCCATGGTGCTGGTGTTTGGCGCGATCGTCGCGGTGCTGTGGTCAGGTGCACACGACGTGGTGGCTGGGCGCATGAGCGCCGGTACGCTGGGACAGTTTCTGTTGTATGCGCTGATTGGTGGCGGCTCGGTCGGCGCTTTGGCTGAAGTGTGGAACGAACTCCAGCGCGCCTCCGGCGGCATGGGGCGCATAGGTGAACTGCTGGTGGAGAGCCCGCAGATCACTGCCCCGGGGCAACCGCACCCATTGCCCTCACCGATTCGCGGTGAGATCCGCTTCGAGCACGTGTCGTTCCATTATCCGCAACGCCAGGATCAACCGGCGCTGGATGATTTCAGCCTGACGGTGGCGCCGGGCGAAACCGTGGCGCTGGTCGGACCCTCCGGTGCCGGCAAAAGCACGGTGCTGTCGATGCTGCTGCGCTTCCACGACCCAGACAACGGCAAGCTGTGCCTGGACGGTGTCAACCTTCGCGACCTGGACCCGGCACAACTGCGCCAGAGCATCGCCCTGGTACCGCAGCAGCCGGCCCTGTTTGCCGCCAGCGCGGCAGACAACATCCGCTACGGCCGACTGGAAGCCAGTGACGAGGAAGTACGCGCTGCCGCCCGTTCGGCCGAAGCCGACGACTTCCTGATGCAGTTGCCGGAAGGCTACGCCAGCGACCTGGGCGAACGCGGTGCGCGCCTGTCCGGCGGCCAGCAGCAGCGTGTTGCCATCGCCCGTGCGCTGCTGAAGGATGCGCCGGTGCTGCTGCTGGACGAAGCCACCAGCGCACTGGATGCGCAAAGCGAGCGTGCCGTGCAACAGGCGCTGGAACGGCTGATGGCCGGCCGCACCACGCTGGTGATCGCCCACCGCCTGGCGACCGTGTTGAAAGCTGACCGCATCGTGGTGATGGACCACGGCCGCATCGTCGCCCAGGGCACGCATGCTGAACTGTTGGCACAGGACGGCCTGTACGCCGAGCTGGCGCGGCTGCAATTCATAGATTGAGAACGCGCCGGTAACGCACCGCTAACAAGGTGGGCGGCAAGCTCGCTGTGTGGCGGTGCTGATCCTGCATGCCACTTGGCCCTGCATTGGAGGCAAGTCATGGCGTTTCGACAATTTCCGGCAACCACGAGCGAAGGCGAGAGCTGCATCGTCATCGAGTTCCTTGATGAACCAGGCAGCGACCAGACGAACAATCCGCCGCGCCCACCGCGCTACGAACTGGCTGACGGCCGCCCACTGCTTCGTCGTGGCAGCGCTTTGTTCAGTGCCGATGGCGAAGTCAGCCTGTCGATGAACCAACCCTACCGTGCCTAAGTCAGGCCGCTGCGGCGCGTCGAGAGCATGTTTGGCGCGCCGTTATAGCCGTCCCCGGCAGCTGACGCGGCAATTCTGAATACGCTTTGCCGATCTGGTCGGCGGCTGCTCAATTTTTCACCAACCATCTTGACAGCCTTGTGCCGCAAGGGATGTCAGCGATTATCCACATGCTTGCACACACATAACTGTGGATTAAGTCGCAGCCAGTGAGACGCAGATGGAGTTCAAACCTTGGCTTTTGCGCAGTACCGGGAGGTTCACGAAGGGCTGCTTTGGCCGTTTCGGCTTTTGTCGGCGCGACGCCAGCCGCGAAGCTGACGATCACGGCCCCAGGCAACTACAACGCGCCATCGGCTTTGGCGGGTTGCGTGACCTTCGCGGCTGGTGCCGCTCCCGCAACCCACATTGCGCTAGCGCTCCAGCACCCGGCCGATGCCGCTGCTGTTGATCTCGTCGCTTGCCGCGGAGATCACCTCTGCCGGATAGGCCTGCACGAAGCCCATCCGGAAATGCACTTCGCCGCCGGGGGTACGTGAGGAATGAATCGAGGCCAGGCTGATGCCATGCCGCTCGAACACATGCAGCAGCTCGCGTAGCGAACCGGCCCGGTCTTCCGGTAGATGCACACTCATCGCACGCTGATCGGTCAGATCCGCCAGCAGGTAGCCAACACGCTCGAAGCTGTAGTTGCCATCGCGCAGGGTCTGCTCATCCACCGCGGCCTTGTTATCAGCCAGATATTGCGCACGGAATGCCGCACGCGCCGCATCATCGCCCTGCCCGACCAGACCGCGCAGCTGCTGCAGTTGCTGCAACAGGTGATCCAGCACTTCGCCTGCGTGCGGATTACCGAACTGGATATCTTCGTAAATAGCCGGGTTCAACGACAGGATGCGTGAGATCACCGCTGCATCCAGTTCAAATGCAGCCGAACGGTAGGGCATCAACTCGCTCAGCGAACCCAGCATCGGCGCGTACTCGCGCAGCACGCCGGCCTGGGCAAGGTGCGTTGCGTGCACCATCGCCTGTACCAGCGCCATCACCCTGTCGTGGTGCTCGGCGCTGCCGCGGACGCATTCGGCCTGCAGTGCAAGGCACAGCTCATCCAGCCATGCCTGCCAATGCGCATCCAACCGCGCTTCGCAGACCACCATCACCCGCCCCTTCAAGGTCGGTGCCTTGGGCGGTGCAGTCATCGGGTGCAGGCCGGCAACCGAAGCCTGCGATTCCAGCATCGCCGCCACCGGCTCGGCCTTGATCGAGGTGACATCCAGCCACAGCTTGCCGCGCTCACGTCCGGCCGAGGTGCGGATGTAGTCGCGGATCAATGCAGGTGTGTGCCGGATCGGTGCAGAGAACAGCAGCACATCGGCCTGTTCCAGCAACTGCTCGGGGGTCTGCGAGTCGGCATCGACTGGATCGTGGCCGATGACCTGCAGGCCCATGCGCGATTCGAAGAAACCACGCAGCCAACGCCCAAAGGCACCGCCGCTACCGACGATGCCGATGACCGGACGCATGCTCACGCCAGACGCTCGGCGCGGAAGCGATACGGGGTACCCAATGCAGCTGGTGCGGCGGCAAGCACATCGAACTCTTCCACGCCTGTCGCCAAGGTTGCTTCCAAGGCTGCGTGCACGCCTGCAATGGCGCGGCTCACGCCGTCCTCGAAACTGTGGCCCTTGAGCAGGAACGCAACCAGCAGCGACATCAATACATCACCGGTACCGGCCACATCCACCGGCAGATGCGGTGAGGTCCAGCGCCATATCTGTTCGCGGCCGATAGCCAAGGTCACCAGTTCGCCCGGATCACCAGACACGGAATGCGCGATCACCCATTCCGGGCCGCGTTCCAGCAGTTTGCGCGATGCAGCGATGGCGTCGTCCTGTTCCAATGCAGGCATGCCGGTCAGCCGGCCGAGCTCGAACGCGTTCGGGGTGACCAACCAGGCGTGCGGCAGCAGGCGTTCGATGAAGATCTTTTCCAGTCCCGGTTCAACGTAAGGGCCGGTATGGGTATCGCCGATCACCGGGTCCAGGCAGTAACGCAGGTTCGGCGATTGCGGCAGTACTTCGTCCAGCCAATCGGCAAACGCGGCGCCGTTGGCCACGCTGCCGAAATAACCCGATACCAGAGCACCTGCACGTTGCGGCAACCCACGTTCGGTTGCGCCCTGCAGCAGCTCCGCGAACCAGTCTGCAGGCAGCACACGCCCGCGCAGCGTTGCGTAGAACGGCGCATTGCTCAACAAGGTGGTGGGAATTTCGGCGACGCGCAGGCCCAGGGCGCGCAGCGGCGGTACTGCCGCGCTGTTGCCGGCATGACCGTAGACAAGCTGGGATTGCACGGAAATCACGTCCACCGGCGAAGGCCCATCCGGGCGTTGCCGACGACCGTGCACGAGATGGCTATGGTCGACTTCGTTCATCGCCCTATTCTACGTCCGCAGTGCCAGATGCAGTTGCAAACGCTTGCGCGCGCAACCAATAGCAGAAGGCATAACGAGGTAGTGCCGAGCCAAGCTCGGCAGGGGCATTACCGGGAACGCCTCTGCCGAGCATGGCTCGGCACTACAGGTGGAGCTGATGCCGAGCATGGCTCGGCACTACAGGTGACGCCTCAGGACTTCATGCGTTCCCAGAAGCCTTTCACGCCGTCGATGAAGGTCGCCGACTTCGGTGAATGTTTACGTGCTTCTTCACCAATGAAGGTCGCTTCAAACTGCTCCAGCAACTTGCGCTGCTCGGCCGTCAGGTTCACCGGGGTTTCCACCACGACGCGGCAATACAGGTCGCCTTCGGTACGGCTGCGCACCGACTTGACGCCCTTGCCACGCAGGCGGAACAGCTTGCCGGTCTGGGTCTCGGCGGGAATGCGGATTTCCGCTTCGCCACCCAGGGTTGCGACGCGGATCGCATCACCCAGCGCTGCCTGCGAGATACGCACCGGCACTTCGCAGTGCAGGTCGTCGCCATCGCGGGTGAAGATCGCATGCTCACGCACGCGCACTTCCACGTACAGGTCGCCCGCCGGCGCACCGGCCGGGCCGGCCTCACCTTCGCCCTGCAGGCGGATGCGGTCGCCGGTATCAACGCCTGCCGGCACCTTGACCGACAGCACCTTGTCTTCCTCGACACGGCCGTTGCCGTGGCAGGTCTTGCACGGCTTGCTGATGATCTGACCGCGACCATCGCAGTTATGGCAGGCCTGCTGCATGGCGAAGATGCCGCGCTGCACACGCACCTGGCCGCGACCACCGCAGACATTGCAGGTCTCGACCTTGCGGTCTTCCGAGCCGGTGCCGTCGCAATCGCCGCACTCGGCCAGGGTCGGGATCTCGATGCGGCGCTCAACACCGGCCACCGCTTCTTCCAGGTCCAACTCCATCACGTAGCCGATGTCGGCACCGCGACGCGGCTGACGCGGACCGCCACCACCTCCGCCAAAAATGTTGCCGAAGATGTCACCGAAAATATCATTCATGTCCGGACCGCCCGGACCACCGCCACCACCGCCCATGCCGTGTTCGAACGCAGCGTGGCCGTGGGCGTCGTACATACGCCGCTTATTGCCGTCGGACAGGGTTTCGTACGCCTCCTTGCACTCCTTGAAGGCAGCTTCAGCGGCAGCGTCGCCCGGGTTGCGGTCCGGGTGGTGCTTCATCGCGCAACGGCGATAGGCCTTCT
>Ga0308157_10008671_pt1 | contig 11485 bp, 7 predicted proteins | sample PhyBR1_FD_201035 | JGI IMG/M metagenome (GOLD analysis project Ga0308157, IMG submission 201035) | Phyllosphere microbial communities from UC Gill Tract Community Farm, Albany, California, United States - DLSLB.R1 | ecosystem: Host-associated > Plants > Phyllosphere > Unclassified | place: USA...
TACTCTATGAAGGTTTTAAACATTATTTCATCGTTCGCTTTCCTCAACGCCCTGGTGCATTGAAACTTTTGGTGACGGAAGTTTTAGGCCCAAAGGATGATATCACTCGTTTTGAATATATCAAAAAAACAGAAAGAGAAAGAGGTCCGGCTTTAATTGGTATTGAATTAAATGATCCAAATGATTATATTACATTTATAGAACGATTAAAATCTTACAAATTTGACTTCATCGAAGTGAATAAAGATCAAACACTATTCGAGTATTTAGTATAAAAAAGCAACTAACCCTCCAAAATAAAGTAGATGCAACGGCCATTTTAAATTATGGTCGTTGTTTTTTTATTTTTAACAATATTACCCCTTTTTCGTTATTTTTGTTACAATACAAAAAAAATTATCATTTCCCTTTTCAGAAAGGCACTTAACCTCAGCTTTGTCAATCCCCATCAGTGCTAATCTATCTCCCGCAAATAGCATCCGCTATTCCATTTCAAAGTAGCCCTCCAAACAATAAAAAAATACAAATTGATTGAAGCCAAGCCCATAAAGTATATCCTCATTTTTAGAAAGAAAACCAGCAAAGTAGATTTGAAAAGGAAAACAAGATGCTTCTTTGACATGAAGTATTTCATTTAATTTAAAATATCCCCCGCTGGCAACTTGAAAAATTCATTTCCCCTGATTTTATTTTCAGGCCTGGAGAATAGGATTACCTGAAAAAACAATCCCTCCGGTTGATTTTTATCTGCTGTTATCTTCAACTTTTCATTTTGATTCAAATCAAATATGCTGAGATCACCAACAGATAGCAATTTAAATAAACGCCTTAATTCAACTTGCAAATCATTGACCAGAGGGATCAATCTTATTGAGCTGTTATAGTCTAATTGAATCTCTACAGCCCATTCTCCTCTATTCTATATTCCCGTATTTCAACTAACTTTAGACCTGAAGGTTCAATCCCTAAATCTCTTTTATCGTCAATATCAAAATGACGTAACAATCCTTCTGGATTTACCGTTTCCGCTGTCTGTTATCCATCTTCCTCTATATCAATTCTCAGATTGATAATCTAGTGGTTGCATTTGAGCTCAGCGCTTACTGACGTTTATTACAAGCAGCAATAAAAGCAGGCCCGGAAAAAGCTAGAAATGAAAGGGTTTTGATAAATTTCTCTCCTTCTACAATAGTAAAATATTATCCATTACAATAATAACACAGTGCTTTGTTAACAAGTGTAAAAAAATGATAAGGTTATCTTAAAAATCATCTCTTATCCTATAAAATGACCTATTTTTCCTAAACACAAAACCTCCAATGTATTAATACACAACATTTTCCATTTTTATGTGTTATATTACTATTCGATAAACCAAAATTTTAAAGATCATGAAAGCATCAACTATCTTATTAATTTTAACCATGTTATGTAGCATTGGATTTGCACAAGAACAAGGTAAGAAACCTAAAGCAAGTCCTCCAGATAGCTCAAAAGTAACTACTGATGACGGAGTAAATATTGCGATTAACTATAGCAGTCCCTCTTTGAAAGGCAGGGAATTAGGTGTTGACCTAGCAAAAATCGGTGAAGTATGGAGAACTGGGGCAAATGAAGCTACTACTGTAGAATTTGATAAAAATGTTCTTGTTAATGGTCAGAAACTACCTGCAGGAAAATACAGCTTGTATTCTATCCCGGGTGAAAACCAAACGACTTTCATCTTCAACAAAACCTGGAAACAATGGGGAACAGAATATGATGAAAACCAAGACGCTTTACGTATTGTCGTAGATAACGAAGAAAATACAGATAATGTGGAACGTCTTAAGATTACGGCTGAACAAGACGGAAATATTCATCTCGCATGGGGCAATTATGGCCTTACGATGAATGTGAAAGCAGATAAATAAAAAAATCAGCCCTCAGAAAAAAACTGAGGGCTGATTTTTTTTAGATAATAGACACAAGACATTAAAGTCTTATGTCTATTACCTATCCTCTAATTTTGCTTGTTTTTAACGTATTTCTCTAAAAACTGATCCTGTTCCCAAAGCAAATGAAAAATATTTTCCTTCGCCACATAGCCATGTGCTTCGCGTGGAAGTAAAACCATTCTTACCGGAGCACCAAGATTCTTCAAAGCTTGGAAATAACGTTCTGTTTGTAGCGTAAAGGTACCTGGATTATTATCAGCGGCACCATGAACCAGTAACATAGGTGTTTTCATTTTATCTGCACTGAAGAATGGCGACATCGTAATATATAAATTAGAATCATCCCATAAGTTTCTTTGTTCACTTTGGAAACCAAATGGAGTCAATGAACGATTATATGCTCCTGAACGTGCTATTCCTGCCGCGAATAAATTAGAATTACTTAATAAATGGGCCGTCATAAAGGCTCCGTAAGAATGTCCCCCTACAGCTACTTTTCCACGATCAATATAACCTAAATCATCTACCGCATTAATTGCTGCCTCTGCATTAGCTACCAACTGATCAATAAATGTATCATTTGGCTCTTGCGTTCCCTCACCAACTATTGGAAAGGCTGCATTATCCAAAACCGCATAACCTTTTGCTACCCAATAGATAAAGGATCCATAGCTTGGAAATGTAAACTCTTTGGGATTTGCTGTACTTTGACCCGCAGTACTTTTATCCTTAAATTCCCTTGGATAGGCCCAAATCAATAAAGGTAATTTTTCATTCTTCGATTTATCATAACCCGCAGGTAAATATAAGGTCCCTGATAAATCAACTCCATCTTTACGCTTATAATTTAAGACCTCTTTATGAACACTTTCCAAAGATTTAAAAGGATTCTCAATCTGAGTAATGGATTTCTGTTTGTTAGACTTAATGTTCTTACTATAATAATTAGGGAAATCAACCGGAGATTGTAATGAAATAATAATATCCCCTTTATTAATATCAACCACACTGGAGATTCGCTCTTGTTTATCAGTTTCCTTGGCGGTGTAAATTCTTTTCTTTTTTAACGTTTTCAGATCCAGTTCATCTATAAAAGGAAACTCACCTTCTTTGGTAAACCCTTGTCCCACCCAGTAAGTCTTTCCATTTTTGATATACATGTTATAAGTACCAAAATCATTTTTGTCCTGATATACATATCCCGGATCCGCATACACATCCTGACTATTTCTGTCTTGAATAACCTTACTCTCTCCTGTCGTCGGGTTCAGAAGAAATGTTTTAACATTTCTGGTATCATACCAACGGGAGTAAACTAAAGCGTTTTGATCATTTCCGTATACAATTCCGGCATAGCGATCTGCAAGCTTGATCAATGATTTTGGTTCGGTATTAAATGGAGCTTCCCAATTAAAGACCTCATCTCTCCATTCGGCAGCTTTGTTTCCATCACCTCCATCAAGTGCTTCAACAAAAGTTAGTGTCGCAGGTTTGTCGCTGCGCCATGAAAATGACCTTTTCCCTGTGCGCACTGATGAAAAACCTTTTGGCATAACCTCGATCAATGGAACCTCATTTATTTTCTTTATCAATTTCCCATTCACATCATATACATTGGTTTCCTGTGGAAAATTATAGAGTGGTACCACATAAGAAAATGGCTTTTTAATAACCGTAACCATAATATAATTACCATCCGGAGAGATGCTTGCATCATAATGCATATCTTTCTCTTTAAATAGCTGCTGTTTACCGGTTAAATCAACCCAATAGAGATCTGAAGTAGCTAGTTCCTGGAATATTTTTTCATCTTCCGGATTTTTCAACAAATCCTGATAAGTCCGTAATTGAGAAACCTGTCCGTCACTTGTAGAAACTACTGGTCCGGTTGGTAAAATCTCGTCCATAGGGGAAGAATTAACCGGAGGTATTACACGTGTATTAATCAGTAAACGATCAGAAGTTCTATTCCAACGGTAGGGCATATCTAATACCGCATTCAAATTATAGTCTGTCAATTTATCTACAGTTTGTTTCTCAATGTCTAAAACATATAGAGCTGCCCCTGTTTCCGAAGTTAAAGTAAAACTTACCTTTTTGGAATCTGGCGAAAACATCACATTCGAAATCAATGGATCTACAGGCATCCCTGGAACCTCAAACTTCTTTCCATCATCTATAGACTGAACCTCAAGTTTGTTATAATAAACCTCATTGCTGCCCATTCCTGTTTTAGAATTTATTCTTAATCCGGCAAGTCTGGTTTCAGCTTGTCCAAGATCTACTAAACTTTTATAGGTTGGCCTATACATAAACAAAACCCATTTTTTATCCGCACTAATTACCGGTGATGGAGGACGTGAATAATCTGCTAATTCCAAGATCTCTTTGGAAGGTTTTTGAAAAGTTACATTTTCCTGAGCTTGTAATGTTGTAAACAACAATAATAAGGGGAGTAAAAATTTACATTTCATAATCATGGTACAATTAAATATTTAATAATCTATGGTTTGTTACCTTAGTTTGGGGCAAGTCAGTTCCTAACAATTGTTAATAAAAACGACCCACACAATTACACAAATTTAAGAATAAACTCATAATGGTTACTGTTAAATAATAAATAGTAATTTTTGCGCATATTCCAAAAAAAGAGGTGTGATTATGACAATAAAAACAGGAAGCAATTAAGAGTAAAAAGTTACTAGTAAGTGCAGGCATCAAAGTTATCCACATACTTATTAACCTGTAAAACAACATCTTAATTATTATCCACAGCTACCAAGAGCGTTTTATCTTGATTTTGTGAATCGATGTGGAAAAGTATCGTTACCGCACCGGGATAAAATATGGGATATTTGTTCTACTTGAGAAAATAACCTTCTCAGTTCTTATCGTTTTTTATTTATCAAAGAAGCAAGGCATAAAATAGCTATAATTCTTTTAAACTTAATATATCATGGCTAGAATCATTAAATTCGAAAAAAATGACTGTGCGCCATGCGCACAAGTATCGGCTTACCTAGACAATAAAGGTATTGCTTATGAAACCATTAATCCATTCGACGAGCCGGAATTAGCTGTTAAGTTTAAAGTTCGTACGGTACCTACAGTAATCGTATTAGAGAACGAAGAAATTAAAAACCGTATCATCGGTTTTAAACCAGAGGAATTAGATCAGATAGCCTTGTAATTCATTAAACCGTAGAATTATGATTTATTTATACTATGATTCTCGAACAGGTAATGTGGAACGCTTCATTAATAAAGTGTCCCAAATTACTGGCTGGATAGCAATCCGCATCCAGGAAGAAATGGAAATAAAGGAATCCGGTCATTTAGTGACTTATACCACTAATTTTGGTAAGGTTCCTGAAAAAACTGAAGCTTTCATGAAGAAGCAAGCTCACCTTATCAGTTCTGTTACCTCTTCAGGTAATCGTAACTGGGGTAGAAACTTCGGCGTGGCAGCAGATAAAATCACCGAAATTTTCGACATCCCAACAGCGATGAAATTCGAACTTTCCGGAACAATGGAAGATATTAATCAATTTATTGACATCATAAAAAATCAGCACTATGATAGCAAACGAGGTAGCGAAAAATTGGATATTGCTTAACAACGAAATCATGATCAAACATGATGACGAGTTCAGCTTGCACAAAGACAAGGAGGCCGTGCGCGCCTATTTCCTTGAATATGTAAATAAGAACACCGTGTTCTTTTACACACTGAAAGAGAAAATTGACTACTTAATAGAAAACGATTATTACATCGATTTCTATCAATGGTTTTCCTTTGAGCAAATGGAAGAAGTATACAATTTTGTGTACTCTAAAAAATTCCGTTTCCAATCTTTTATGGCTGCTTTTAAATTCTTCCAGAGTTATGCATTACGTGATGACTCCGGCGAGAAATTCTTAGAACGCTATGAAGATCGTGTTGTTGCTGTCTCTCTTTTCTTAGCCAGAGAAGAAGGTGTGCAAAAAGCTATCGAATATGCTGAAATCATGATTAATCAAGAATATCAACCTGCTACCCCGACTTTCTTGAACGCCGGTAAAAAACGTTCCGGTGAATTAGTGTCATGTTTCTTAGATGAAATTGGTGATAACTTAAATGGCATTGGCTATGCTGTTGACTCGGCAATGAAACTTTCTTCCATTGGTGGTGGTGTTTCATTTAACATCTCAAAAATCCGTGCTCGTGGTGAAGCGATCAAAGGAGTAGAAGGTCGTGCCGGTGGTGTACTTCCTATTATGAAAATCATGGAAGACACTTTCTCCTATGCTAATCAATTAGGACAACGTCCAGGTGCTGGTGCTGTGTATTTAAATATCTTCCACTCAGATATCGAAGAATTCTTAGACTGTAAGAAAATTAATGTGGATGAGAAAGTCCGTATTAAATCCCTTTCCATCGGTATCATCGTTCCTGATAAATTCATGGAATTAGCAGAGAAAGATGAACCTTGCTATTTAATCTATCCTCATACCGTAATGCAAGAGTACGGAAAGTACCTTGACGAATTAGATATGGATGAGATGTATGATGAATTAATTACCAACCCGAACGTTAAGAAGAAAAAAATCAACGCTCGTCACTTATTGGTGAAGATTGCTCAAACACAGAAAGAATCTGGTTACCCTTATATTTTCTTCAAAGAAAACACAAACCGGGTACACGCTTTAAATGGAATCGGAAAGGTGAAATTCTCAAATCTTTGTACAGAGATTATGCAGGTATCCGAAGTTTCTGATATCAATATCTATGGCAAAGAAGATACGATCCGCTATGGAATTTCATGTAATTTAGGCTCATTGAACGTGGCTACTGTCATGGATAACAAACGCATCAAAGAAGCCGTTAAATCTGCGATGAGAGCTCTAACAGTAGTATCCGATGTAACTGATATCGAAATGGTTCCTTCCATCGCTAAAGCTAACCGTGAATTACACTCTGTTGGTCTAGGAGCTATGAACTTACATGGTTATCTTGCCAAAAGCTTCATCATGTATGAATCTACTGAAGCATTAGACTTCGCTAATACATTCTTCATGATGATGAACTACTATTCATTAGAGGCTTCTATGGAGATTGCGAAAGAACGTCAAAAAACGTTTGTAGGTTTCGAAAAATCAGCGTATGCTGACGGAACTTACTTCGAAAAGTATATAGACCGCGATTACAATCCGAAAACGGATAAAGTGAAAGAATTATTCGAAGGCTTCCACATTCCAAGTATTGAGGACTGGGCAAATTTAAAAGCACAGGTTGCTGAACACGGAATTTACCATGCTTACCGTTTAGCAATTGCCCCGAACCAATCTACTTCTTATATCATGAATGCAACAGCTTCTGTAATGCCAATCGTTGATATCATCGAAGTAAGAGAGTACGGAGATAGTACAACCTACTACCCTATGCCATACTTGACCAATGACAATTACTTTTACTTCAAGTCAGCATATGACATGGACCAGATGAAAGTATTGAAATTAGTTTCTGTAATTCAGCGTCATATTGATCAGGGTGTCTCCACAATTCTACATACTAACTCTAAGGATTCCACTCGTGACTTAGCAAAGTATTACATCTATGCACATAAGCTAGGATTGAAATCCCTTTATTACACACGTACGCGTAAATCAACTATTGAGGAATGTATCTCTTGTTCAGCATAGACATTCCCTTAAAAAAATAGATTATAAATTATAAAGAAGCTGAACTGGAAATTGAGAAATATCCAGTTCAGCTTCTTCAACTAAAAGATATAGAAGAACAATGAGTAAACAATTTACAGCCGTAAACTGGAATACACCAGACAACGATTATGCTTTGATGTTCTGGGAACAGAATATCAGACAATTCTGGATCGATACAGAATATATCCCTTCAAAGGACATCGATAGCTGGAAAGGCTTGAGTTGGGATATGAAAGAATGTTATAAGAAAGCATTAGGTGGACTAACCCTTTTGGATACCCTGCAAAGTCATACAGGAATGCCAAAGATTATAGACCATATTGACTCATTGCAAAACAAAGCAGTTCTCTCCTATATGTGTATGATGGAAGCTATTCATGCTAAATCTTACTCCACTATTTTTACAACTGTTTCTACAACCAACGAAATCAACGATGTCTTCGGTTGGGTATCACAAAATAAATTCTTACAGTACAAAGCCTCTACAATTGATTCATATTATCGCGCAATCGATAAGGAAAATGTCAATGACGAAGAGTTATTTATGGCTTTAGCAGCTTCTGTATTATTAGAGTCTTTCCTATTTTATTCCGGATTCTTCCTTCCACTATGGCTATGTGGGCAAGGTCAAATGGTAGCTTCAGCAGATATCATTAAAAAGATTATTGCTGACGAATCTATCCATGGTGTTTTTGTAGGATTGATCGGTCAGGAGATATTTGCCAGATTACCGAATAAAGCAGAAGTAAAAGAACGCTTCCTAAACTTATTAAATGATCTGTACGAGAACGAAATTAAATACACAGAAGAATTGTACACCGTAGTTGGATTAACCGCTGAGGTGAAAGAATACGTGCGTTATAATGGAAACAAAGCTTTGATGAACTTAGGGTTCGACCCAATCTTCGAAGTAAAGCAAGTAAACCCAATCGTATTGAACGGTTTGAATACAGAAACCACTCAACACGACTTCTTCTCTAAGAAATCCACGAACTACGAAAAATCAACAGAAATTGTTCATTTGAAAAATGAAGATTTTATGTTAGACGCTTCCGTAGAGATTTAATAAAAACACTCTTTGTTAATGAAAGCCTTCCTGGAAAATTCTAGGAGGGCTTTTTTAATAAAAGAAACGGGCATACTCAATTGAATATGCCCGTTAGAAATTATAACAAAGGTAATTTTTAACCTCCTGGATAACCTGGGTTTTGTTTCAGGTTAGGATTCATTGAAATTTGTTGTTGAGGAATTGGGAATAAAGATCTATACTCTTCTGTAGGTTGATGATCCCACCATGAAGCAGTATGAAATTTACCAAAACGAATTAAGTCTCTTCTTCTAAATCCTTCGAAGACAAACTCTCTTCCTCGCTCTGCCAATAATTCATCCAATGTTAAAGTAGCTGTAGTATACTTTTCAGCATCCCATGTTTTAGCATCAAATGATCTCTTCTTTACTGTATTCACAAGATCAACAGCCTCTGCATTTGCAGTACCACCACTCCTACGCATAATAGCTTCTGCTTTTGCAAAATAAATCCAACTCAACCGATAAACGCTCCAATCTGTATTATTGTAATTAGGATCAGCACCTACTTTTTCCCCCTTTACAACCCCTGGAAGTGAATTACCAAGTTTGTATTTATTAAAGCGAATACCACTATTTTCTTCCCCATCACTCATCGTAGAAGAGGTTTTTCCTTCTGATGCTCTACGGATATAATCGACAAAGATCAGTTGTTTTTTATCATATTCTTCCGATCCTAAAACAGGAGTTACTCCATCTTCAAATTTCACCATAGGCCCACTTAAGAACCATTCTTCCTTTCTTAAGTCTGAAGATTTATAAGTCGTAAATACACCAGGAATTAAAACGATACCATTATTTCCATTTCTACCCCCGCCATAAATTTCGCGTTGTACAAAATGATAGAATTCACTTGGGAAACCTGGTTGGAAATCTGCAGTTTGATAATCATAAGCTATTGAAAAAATAGTTTCTTTTGAATTATCATTGGTTGAAATATAAGAGTCAGTTAAATTGACATCTAAATCTATAGCGCCATTTAATCCTCCTGCGGCTCCACTGATTACCTTATCAGCCGCGGCAATACAATCTTCCCATCTTGCAGTCCCTGACCATTTCTCAGCATTCAGATAAAGCTCTGTTAACATCGCATAGCCCGAAGCTTGAGACATCCTCCCTAACATTGTTTTAGATAACTTTGGAGCCTTATCTACATTTTCCAATATTTCCTGTTCAATGAAGTCAAATACTTCTTTTTGCGTAGAAGGTTCTGGCAAAGGTTCATCAGCAGATTCCGGAGCTTTAATAGTAATAGGAATATTACCAAACAAATCCATCAATTTCAAATAATGAAATGCTCGCAAAAGTTTTAATTCTGCAATAAATTCAGTTTTCTCAGTCTCTGTAATTCCCATGGATTCCACATCTGATTTCTCTAAAATATCAATAGGACTATTACATAAGCCTATTCCCCAATACATCAAAACCCATGCGTTATTTAGCCCCCCTTCATCCACAGTCCAAGTGTGATAGTGTAATCTTTTCCATTTTCCTCCATCTTCACCATGGCGGCCTTTGGTTGGCCATGCTAATTGATCAGCCGCCAACTCAGACGGTCGCCACCATCCATCCTGTCCTGCAGGAGAAACCCAAGCATTTGCGTGTGTGTATGGTCTTAATACAGCCGATATGACCTCATTTTTATTATTATAAAAATCATCCGCCACAATGATATCATAAGCATTCTCATCTAAATTGGTACAGCTACTCATTGATATTACAGAAGCCGCCAACATTATTTTTAATATATTCTTCATTTCTATTATGATTAAAAACCAAAATTAACACCGAACAAGAATGATCTCGTATTTGGATATGGTCCCCGACTGTCAATTCCTAAACGTTGTCCATTGATTTCATTACCTAATCCTGTATCTAATACATAATCAGGATCATTCCCTGAATAACCTGTAATGGTCAATAGATTCTGTCCAGTTACATATAACCTTAAATTTTTAAAATACCGGCTATTATTTAAGTTAAATCGATACCCTAACGTCAGCTCGTCTATCTTTAAATTGCTTCCATCTTCAAGATAATAATCCGAATACATATAAGTATCATCAATCTCCTCATACTTAGTGAAAGCATCTCTTAATAAGTTTCCGGTCCATACTTTATTTCCGTATGATAAGGCTGTAGTATTTAATATATCATAATCAAATTTTCCTCTTATAAAGATTCTCAAATCAAAATTCTTATAAGTGAAATTGTTGGTCCAGGACATATAGTATTTAGGAACCGCATTACCCAAAACCTGTAAATCGGAAGCTTCTAAATCGTCTCTCGAGTTGTTAATCTGGTCATTACGTACGGCTTCGCCATTTCGGTTATAGAATAACCATTTACCATCATCATCAAAACCAGCAAATTTTTTCCCAAAGAATTCCCCAACCTGATGTCCTTCAAAAGTGGTAAATGCATCGCCTAAATCCCCCGCACCTCCAATAGATCCAAATGTCTTGTATTTAACAGTAAACACATCATTCGAATATGATTCCATTACATTTTTAAGAGTACTTGCTGTAAAATCCATGCTCCATTTAAAATCATCTTTTGAAATAGCTTGGTAGCTCAAGGCTAATTCAATTCCTTTAGAGGACATTGTACCCACATTCGAGTAAATATTATCTCTAATAAAAGGTGGCTGAGGAGTAATATATGTATCCAAAAGATCTACAGTTTTTCGTTGAAAAACATCCAATGATCCTGTCAACTTACTTTGAAATAAAGTAAAATCTAACCCAATATTAGTTTCC
>Ga0308157_10008675_pt1 | contig 11481 bp, 10 predicted proteins | sample PhyBR1_FD_201035 | JGI IMG/M metagenome (GOLD analysis project Ga0308157, IMG submission 201035) | Phyllosphere microbial communities from UC Gill Tract Community Farm, Albany, California, United States - DLSLB.R1 | ecosystem: Host-associated > Plants > Phyllosphere > Unclassified | place: USA...
AATTCTATTGCGCGCTTTTCTATTGCAACCAACGAGGTTTACATAAACAAAACCACCAACGAAAAAATTACTTCTACAGAATGGCACAACCTTGTTTTTAGAAACAAAGCTGCCGAATTGTGCGAAAAATATTTAAGCAAGGGCGATAAAATTTACGTAGAAGGAAAAATTAGAACGCGCAACTGGCAAACCGAAGACGGCACTACAAAACACACAACCGAAATTCAGGTTACCGAATTTATTTTTCTGAACGTAAAAAAAGAAATTGATTCTAAAACAAAGGCAATGAAACATGCCGAAGAAGACAAATTGAACAATTTTGAAGTTCCTAAAATTTCCGATTACGACAAACTAAACGATATTCCTTTTTAATTTAACTTAACTTTTCCCCTTTGGATCCCGACCCCGCCACCTTACAAATACTTTTTATAGCTTTCACAACCTTTTGTTTAGTAGCTTCACTATTTTTTGTTGCTTTGTTTGCAGCCGTAGAAGTTGCGTACTTTTCAACATCTAAAAACCGTTTTGAGCAGCTTTTGGCATCTTTTCCGCACAAAGCAAAAATGTATCAAAAATTACTCGACAAACCCATAAAACTTCAAGTCACCATTAATTTAACCAACACCATTTTTAAGGTTTTGTATTTGTGGAGTTTGTTTGTAATTTACAACCATTTCTTTTTTACGCGCTTTTGGGGAATCATCATTGTAGTGTTAATAGGAACTTTTACGTTGGCATTATTTGGCGAAATTTACCCGAGAATTTATAGTTCACGCCAGCTAAACAAGGTGGTTGTTAAAACTATTAAACCTATTTACTTTTTCTGTACCGTTTTAACGCCTGTTACCTGGATTTTTAGAAAAGCCAATCGGTTTATAATGGGAAAGATCGACAAAAAAGACGATTCGTTTTCTATGGAACAATTGTCGCAGGCATTGGAAATGACCGATTACAACCCGGCAAATGAAGATGAACAACGCATCTTGGAAGGAATCGCCTCTTTTGGATCAACCGAAGTTACACAGGTAATGACGCCACGTATTGATCTTTTTGCGATAAGCGATGAAGAATTATTTCATGAAATTTTGCCGCAAATCATTGAAAAAGGTTATTCGCGCATTCCGGTTTACAAAGAAAGTATCGACAATATTACCGGTATTTTATACATTAAAGACCTGATTCCGTTTTTAGATAAAAAAGTTTTTCAGTGGACAACTCTTCTACGCGAACCTTATTTTATTCCCGAAAGTAAAAAGTTAGACGATTTACTGACCGATTTTCAGTCGGATAAAAACCATTTGGCTGTTGTGGTTGATGAATTTGGCGAAACCGTGGGAATTATATCGTTAGAAGATATTATTGAAGAAATTGTGGGCGAAATTGCCGATGAATTAGATGAAGACGATAAATTGTATCAGAAATTAAATGCAAATGTTTATATCTTTGACGGGAAAATATCGATTCTTGATTTTTGCAGGATTTTAGATATTGACGAAGAACCGTTTGAAGAAAGCAGACAAGATGCCGAATCGTTAGGTGGATTTTTATTGGAACAGTTTGAAGATTTTCCAAAAATTGACGATGTTATTACCTTTGAAAATTACCGCTTTAAAGTAGTAAGTATTCACAAACGCAGATTAGAAAAAATTAAAGTAACCATTAATGAAAACTAGTACATTTTTAGTTCCCGCTATAATTGCCTTGGCTTTAACAAGCTGTAAAGAAGACGCGATCCCAAAACCCGACGGTTATTTAAGTTTAGAATATCCTATAGTGGCGTATGAAACTTATACTGATCCAAGCGGGAATTTTAAGTTCAACAAAAATAAGTGGGCAGTTGTAAAGCCCGAAGAAAATTTTTCTTTTAAAATTGATTATCCAAAAATGAAGGCGAGTATTTATATGAACTACCGCCCTGTCAATAACAATCTGAATTTATTGTTGAAAGATGCACAGAAGTTAACTTACAATCACACGATAAAAGCTGATGATATTCAGGAGTCCGTTTTTGAACATCCCGAAAAAAGAACCTACGGTATGTTTTATAAGGTAATTGGCGACGCCGCAACCAATGTGCAGTTTTATGCAACAGACAGTACCAAAAACTTTGTGGTAGGTACACTTTATTTTTACTCCAAGCCAAATTTTGATTCTATTTATCCGGCTACAAAATACATCGAAGATGATATGAAGGCCTTAATGGAATCTTTAGAATGGACCAACAAATAAAAAACTCTTGATTTCTCAAGAGTTTTTTTTGTTTAGATTATATTTAGCTTTGTTGTAGCTTTTTTATCTTTTTTGTCTTTACAACATCCGTCTTTTTTCTTATCAGTACCTTTTTTATCACCGCAAGATTTACCGTCTTTGTGAGATGAACAACATTTCTTTTGATCTTTTTTATCATCTTGAAAAACTATTGCCATTTCTTTAGATACGTTTACGTTCTCTACTTTATAAGCTCCGTTTGCAATTTCTTCTACCATTTTCTTGATAGCATCGGTGTTTTGTTTTGCATCGTCAAACTCTACAGTAGCGGTTTTAGTATCAAAATCAACTTTAGCACTTTTCATGCCGTCCATTTTTGCTAATTTCCCTTCAATAACTTTTGCGCAACCAACTGCACAAGACATACCTTCTACTTGGAAAGATGCTTTTTGCATAACACCACTAATACCATCGCTTGCAGTATTATCTTCGGCAACATTTGTAGTATCTGTTACTGTATTAGTTGTTGTGGTTTCGTCTTGTTTGTTAGAATTTTGTTTACAGCTTACTAAAAACGTTGCTGCTAAAAATAACATTGATATTCCTTTTAATGTTTTCATATTTAGACTATTTAAGTACTTTACAAAGATATTTATTAATTTCAATATCAGTTACTCATTTATTGAAATTTAATAGGTAAAGCAAATGTTGACTTTACTGGTTTACCGTCAATTTTTGCGGGGGTCCATAATTCTGTTTTACGTTCTAAGAAACGGGTAACTTCAAATTTAAAGGCTCCATCAGCAGGTTTTATATCACTAATATTGATTTTTCCTTTCTCATCAACCTCAAATATTATTTTATAAGACGAATGTTTAAAACTTCTGTAATAAGTGGTAAAAATATATTTCACAAACGATTCATAAAACGCATTTAAACCTTCTTTAGGATACGCTTTCTCCATGTTTGCTATTTTCCCTTTATCTAATTTAACTGGAATTAAAACGGTCTGTGTATTTTCTAACTCATTGTTTTTTCCGGCAACCCATTCAGTATTTTCTACAAACTTTTTTAATTCTTTATAAAATAATGGAGCATAAGGATCTAATGAAGTTAATTTTACATTAGACAAACTATCTACATTTATCTGCATTGTAAACCCTTCATTTTCATAGTAACTGTAAGGAATAGATAATTTTTCTTTGAGTTGTTTTGTAAGCATTTCTATTCCTTGCTTCGGATAGGGCTCTATGCTTCGTTGCGCATTGATAATAAGAGATGTTGAAAATAAAATTAGTGACAGTGTTTTTTTCATTATTATTTTTGATTTATTCTTGTTTTAAAGTGTCAATAGATTTTTTATAGGCATCGTAATCTTCATCATCTTCTGCTAAATCTTCGTTTTTATATTTCCCCATTTTAATATCTAATTTATCGCTTGTTCCGTTTACGGTAATCGGAATTCCGATGATTCCGAAAGGTGGCAAGCCTAATCGCATACCAATATTCATTTTACCATCTAACGTAACCTGACCTTCTACTCGCGGACGGAAGCCTGCAATTTTGAATTTTGTGCGTTCAATCGTCATTACATTATTTGCAATTGAAGTTTTAACCACCACATTTTTTACGTTGGCATCGCGCAAGGCATCGGTTTTTGTTTCGCTGGCAACCGCATTAAACAATTTAAAACCTTTAAACTGAATATTCTCTAAAATTAAATCGCCCGATCCTTTGATTGATTTCATGTTCGGAAACATTTCCTGATTTAGCGTTCCCTGCAACTGATATTTTAAAGAAACCAGACCCGAAGCACTTTCTGCAGCCGGAGCCATTTCGCGGAACAATGCCATTTGTTTGTAGGCTTTCTGAATATCGAATTGTTGTGCATCAATATCAAAACCAAACAACGCACGTTTTGTGTTTACTGGTTGATACGTTCCGTTTAATAAAAACTGCGTGTCAATTAAACCAAACTTTGCTTCATGCAATGCCAATTTCTGATCAAACACCTTTAATACACCGCTCAAATTATCTAACTGCAAGTCGTTCAACTTTACTTTTTGAGCGTTGGCAGTTAATTCAAAATCAATTTTATCGGGAACCAAAATCACGCTTCCACCAGAATTTGACGTAGAAGTTGTTTTAGATGCATTTGGATTTGCCGGTAACATAAACGAATTAACATCGATAAACTGCGATGTAACCGCCAATTTACCTTTCAGTGTAGCATTCGGAGTTAGAAAATAATTGATGTAATTTTCCAAATCGCCATTTAATACAAACGTTTGTTTGGCGTAGTTCATTTTAATATTTTCCAACTTCATTTGTTTGCGGAAGAACTTAAACTTTCCTTCGGTAAAAACAAAATCATGTGGAAAAAATTCCGACTTTATATGAATATCCTTCAACAACACAAATCCACGGTTGTTAAGCGATGAAGGATCGTCTGCCCCGCCTTTTCCTTTTAATTTCACATCGGTTTCTAACTGTCCCGAAACACTTAATCCGTCAATTGCAAAAACCTTGTACAGATTGCCAAGATTCAGTTTTCCTTTTGTTCCAATATCGAACGTTAAATTATTAAAATTAAACAGATTGGCATCAACCATAAAAGGTTCGTTCGCCAAAACAAACGAGATGGGCAGTACGTTTACACGCAAATCGTTCAGCGACCCTCGAGGAGATGAAATATGCGTTTCCAGATTAATTTTTTCTAAAGGCAGATCAGGCAAGCTGTTGTAACGCAGGTAACCGTTTTTAAGCTTAACAATTGATGTTGTAACAGGAATTTTATTTCGATCTAAATCCAAGCGTCCTTTTGCTTTGGTATCAACAGTTAACTGTCCGCCAAAATCAACTTCTTTAATTGGAAAAATATTTTTTACGTTTGAAAGATTCACAAAAGCTTTCAAATCGGTATCGGTATTAAAATCGATTAAATTATCAATTTTCAAGCGTCCTTTTACATAATCATCTACTGCTTTAATATCGATGTTTTTAATATCAACTTTCGTGGTTTTATAGTTTCCATTGGTGTTTTCGGCATTCAAATCAAAAGTTAACTGATCAATCGCCAAAGGCATTTCGTTCCATTTAAAATAACCGTTTGTCCAATTTGCCTGGACGCTGAATTTAGGAATCTCGGTAATTTCTGTAATTAAAATTCCCTGTTTGCTTTTGTGAGAACGCGTGGTGTAATTACCTTTTGCGGTTCCGTTTAAAACAACATCGCCTTTTAACTGCATGCCCGAAATTGCAAGCGTTTGCCATAATTGCGTAACATTTAAATCGGCATTTAAATCAGCATCAACAAACATAGGAAATTGGTACAACGCCTTGCCTTTTGCATGACCTTTACCCAAATTAAACGCGAAATCGGGAATAGTTACCGTTAACGAATCGGGATTTAACTGCGGTAGATTCAGTTCGGTTTTTGTATGCAGATTTTGAACCGGAATATTTTGAAACTGTTTGGCAGCAATTGATCCGTTGGCAATATCAAGTTTAATGTTTAAATCGGGATTTGAAATGCTGTCCTGCATTAATCCTTTCAACATTAAATGAATGTTCGATGTTCCTTTGAACGTCATACCATCATACCATTTCTGATATTCTTGCGGAACAAGCGAAAACAGATTTTCAAGTGATGCGTTGTTAGATTTTACATCTAAATTAAAATCGATTCCCTTTTCTAGAACCGCAACTTTACCCAGAACATTTAAGGGCAAATTCGCCAAAAGCAGTTCACTTTTATTAAATTCAATAGAAACAGGATCCAGATTTACCTTGGTATTTATGGTTCCTTTCAATGGTTTATGATCGACCAAAATACTTTGATCCAAGCCAAAAAACAGTGATTTTATATCGGCTTCGGTTTCAAAATTCAAGTATTTATCGGTCACCTGCACATTTCCGCTGATGTTGGTATTTTTGGTCTGAATTTTTATTTTAGATTGATCGTCCTGATACAGTACATCGGTATTTTTAACATGAATTTTGTTCAACGCCAATGAGAAAGAACTGTCGGTAGAAGGTTCGTCGGAAGTTTTAAAAATAGCAAACGAAAAATTGCCCAGACTATCGGTTACCACATTAAATTTCCCTTCGTTTACATACAATTTTGTAAACTTAATCTGATCTGAAAACAGACTGAATAAATCAATCCCCAAATCGACAGAATTGCTTTCAACCGTTTTAAGATTACCGAATTCTGCGGGCGCCTGAATGCTTAAATCTTTTAACGAAACACTTAAATTTGGGAAATTATTAAAAAAAGATATGTTTAAATCGGTAAAATTTACGGGCGTAGTAACAAATTCTGCAGCTGCGTCTTTAACAGCGGTTTCTATGGGCTTTTTAAAAAGCTGCGGCGCAATTAGAACAAATCCAATTAATACCAGTAGCGCAATACCTGTATATTTAAGTCCTTTTTTTATTTTGATATTCATTTGTAACTCAACAATTTTTGCAAAGATACTGTAGTTGCGCGAAATGTTAAAGAATATTTACAACACTATCTCGGGTTTGATAAAATTATCGAGTAGAATGTGATTTACGTTTCATTTTTACCGACAGATTTTCCAATTTGGTTTTCACATCGTCAGACAATTCATTTTGACTCACATACATTCTAATCTGCATATTTAGTTCGTGCAGATAAACACCCATCACAATTTTTTCAAGTTGTAACCGTTCGTATAAATCTGTAAGTAATTTTGTTTTACTTTCATTATCTGCAAAAGCACTGTTCTGTTCCAGCACCTTTGCAATTATGGTTTTAAGCAGATTGTATTCGTCTGAAGTAAATTTCATTTTAAAAATTTAAAATACGAAGTAACTAAAAAGTATCTAGAAAAGCTATTTTGACGAAACACTTAAAATTTGGGTAAGTTGTTATACATCTAAGATTTTTAAATTTTATCTTCTTCTGAAGGTTGCAAAGCAATAAAAAATAGAATTGAATTTGTATTATATTTTACAAATAAGTTTTTGCAGAAAATTCCTTTATCTCTTCTAACAATGATTTGTTTGAAACAAAATCTAAATTTTTATTATCAGTATAGTCAAACAAAAAATAACATAATGTAAACATTAAAGAATTACAACTCGATAATAAAATATTGTACCAATCAGATTCAATACTTTCAGAGTGAGAAGTTCCTAATTCATTAAATGACTGATAAGACGGGTGAGTATATTGAGAAAAGTATCCATATAACAATTCCCCTTCCTTGAATTTATTGTAGTATTGATTTATTTTTTCAGATATAGTAAAGAAAATTATTTGAGCAGACTTAATATCACATAAATAACTACCTCTATTCTTATTATCAAATATCTCTTTTTTATTTTTTAATTTCTGATAAAGTAAATTTTCTTCAATTTGTCTCCTAACTTCTTGTTCGTAAACAATATTCTCAGAATAGATTTTTTTATTTTTATTTTTATAATTTCCTCTTGTTACTTTAAATAAAGAACGATATTTCCAAATCAAAAATTTCAATTCTTTAACACCTTCTTCTTTTTCCTTATATATATTTCTATACAAAACAGATGTCTCCATAATATTTCGTAAAATAATATTTAAAGAATGTATATCTAAAACTCTCTTGTCATATCCCATAACTGATGTTTTATTTCGAGATAAATTCAAAAATGTATTAGCATTAAGAAATATTTTTTGCATAAAAATATTCTCGTAACTTAAATAACTAATTTCATTCTCTTTATTAAGTAATTCTTTATATTCATAATCAAGAAATTCTTTCATTAGTTTTATCAAATTATCTATTTTTATATTTAAGTAATTCAATCTTTCTTCGTTACTCATCGTCTATCTATTATTTGTAAATAAAACATAATAAAAAAACCTCCAATTCAAATGAATCAGAGGTTTTGTGCGGGTAAAAGGACTCGAACCTTCACACCTTGCGGCACCAGATCCTAAGTCTGGCGTGTCTACCAATTTCACCATACCCGCGGCGTATTTGTTAAGAACTATTGTTCTATTAAGACGGTGCAAATATACAAATGCTTTTTTATTCTGCAACAAAATTTCATTAAATTTTTATCATTATATTTGTTCTAATCAACAGGAATCATTCAAATCATACAATGGAAGTAATAAAAAATTACGTTCAACAAAACAAGGAACGTTTTATTAATGAGCTAATTGACTTGTTAAAAATCCCTTCGGTAAGTGCCGACAGCGCCTATTTTCAAGATGTTTTAAATACTGCCGATAAGGTAAAAGAATTTTTAGAAAAAGCCGAATGCGATAAAGTAGAAATCTGCGAAACGCCGGGTTACCCGATTGTTTATGGCGAAAAACACATTAACGACAACCTGCCAACCGTTTTAGTTTACGGACATTACGATGTGCAACCTGCAGATCCTATAGAATTATGGGATTCTCCGCCTTTTGAACCAGTTATCAAGAAAACGGAATTGCATCCAGACGGTGCTATTTTCGCTCGTGGTGCTTGCGATGATAAAGGACAGATGTTTATGCACGTTAAAGCGTTGGAATTAATGATGCAGACTAATACGTTGCCTTGTAACGTTAAGTTTATGATTGAAGGTGAAGAAGAAGTAGGATCAGCATCTTTAGCTTGGTTTGTTGAAAGAAATCAGGAAAAATTAAAGAACGATGTTATTTTGATTTCTGACACCGGAATGATTTCTAACACACAACCATCAATCACTACAGGTTTACGCGGTTTAAGCTATGTTGAAGTACAAGTTACAGGTCCAAACCGTGACTTACACTCAGGCTTATACGGTGGTGCTGTTGCAAATCCAATTAACATTTTATCTAAAATGATTGCTTCGTTACACGATGAAAACAATCATATTACCATTCCAGGCTTTTATGATAAGGTAGAAGAATTATCAAGAGAAGAACGCGATGAAATGGGCAAACGTCCTTTTTCATTAGACGATTATAAGAAAGCATTGGATATTAAAGAAATTCATGGCGAAGCCGGTTACACAACCAACGAACGAAATTCGATAAGACCAACGTTAGATGTTAACGGAATTTGGGGCGGATACACGGGCGAAGGCGCAAAAACGGTTATAGCATCTAAAGCATTTGCTAAAATTTCTATGCGTTTGGTTCCTAACCAAGATTGGGAAGAAATTACCGAATTGTTCAAGAAATACTTTGAAAGCATTGCACCGGCATCGGTTAAAGTTGTTGTAAAACCACATCATGGCGGACAAGGTTATGTTACACCTATTGATTCTGTTGGATATCAGGCAGCATCAAAAGCTTACAGTGAATCTTTTGGCGTAACGCCAATTCCGGTACGTTCAGGCGGATCAATTCCAATTGTGGCTTTATTCGAAAAAGAATTAAAATCGAAAACAATTATGATGGGCTTTGGTTTGGATTCTGATGCGATACACTCACCAAACGAACATTACGGTATTTTCAACTACTTAAAAGGTATCGAGACTATTCCGTTGTTTTACAAGTATTTTACAGAAATGTCTAAATAAAAAAAGTCCACTTCAATTACGAAGTGGACTTTTTTTATCGTGTAAACAAAAATTACTTTGCAGCTGGTAAAGTGTCTTGCGCAACTGTTTCTGCAGGTGCTACTTCAGTAGTTGCAGCCGTACTTGTTGTGTCTTGTTTAACCAGTGGTTGCTCTGGCGACAATACTTCATCAACAACAACTGTTTTTGTTCCTTTTAATGGTGTTGGATCAAAAAGTGCAGTTTCGCAGCTTCTGTGAATAAAGAAAATTACCACTACTCCTAACATCAAAGGAATTAGACTGTATTTAAGTGCATTTCCGCTTTTGTCTTGACCGTTATGACTCATAATATTTATAGTTATTTAGTATTCTGTTATAATAAAACAGCGCAAATATACTATCTTTTTTCAGCATATTTTATTAGTTCGGCTAAAATATTAACCTAATATAAAAAAGCAACATTTAAAATGTTGCTTTTTTTGCTAATTTCTTATACTTAATGCTACTTTTCTATCGGTGAGTCTTGATTCTTCTGATGCATCAGCCGGATGAACTGCAAATTCAGATCCATACCCTTCGGCCCCAACAACCTGCTTACTTAAGCCTTTACCGTCTAAAAACTTTTTAACAGCCATAGCGCGGTCTGTAGAAACCTTTTTGTTAATGGCTTCTTTACCGGTTTTATCGGTATATCCACCAATTTTCACTTTAACTTCAGGATAAGCTGTTAAAATTTGAGCAATATTGTCTAACTGCTTTTGCGATTCTGGTAAAACATTTGCCGTTCCATGCTCAAAATTTAAATCATCGAAGTTAAACCAAACTTCTTTCAACTGATCTTCGGTCATGGTTTTGTATTCGCCTTTATTTAAAAAAGCAACCATTTGATCTTCGATTCCTTCACTGTAAGCATTCAGCTTAACCTGATCGTTCACTACAATCTCTTTTGTTGTTCGTGTTGTGGTAACAGTCGTAGAAGTGTCATTTTGAATGGTATCTGTAACAACCGATTCTTCTATAGTAACTTCTCGGTTACAACCACGATACAAAAAGAAGATCAGTACAATTCCCAATAGCAACGGAATTAAAATGTATTTCAACATGTTTCCGCTTTTGTCTTTTCGTGGATCCGGATAAGGCGATTCATTGGTTTTAAACTGATCTTTTTCATTGTTGTTCACCACATTGTTAATCACAGCATCGGCATGTTCGCGTTCTTCCATGCGTACAGCAGTTGGCTGATTAATTGTAGAATCTACAGCACCTAACGATCCAAAACCGACAGGAATCATAGATTTTAACGAAGTAAGATTGTTTGACATTACTCCGTTTATTGTTGAAAGATCGAAATTGGCATCTAAGCCTTTAAAATAATCGACAATTCCTAAAAAAGCGGTTTTTAACACGGTATGTGCCGATGTTTGTGAGATGTTTGAAAAAGCCGAAATTCTTTCGACAAATTCCTGCTTGTCAGCACCTAAAAAATCGTCTAAAAAAGAAGCAGTTTTTTCTAATTTAAACTCGAATTCATTTACAGAGTTCGCAAAAACATTCTGAATTTCGCCAAACATTGGTCTTAAATACGCATCGCCTTTATGATGCATTTTTAAAAGTAGCGCCGGAATGGCAACATCAAAAGCATTGTTTATTGATGCTTCTGTTTCGTTTGTACTAACTGCCAAACTTGAAATAAAGTCGGGCGTAATGTACTGTTTGATCTGATTTACTAACGGATTTTCCATAACAATTTGAATTTTCTTTTCTTAAAGATACAGCTTTATTTGAT